>X22_European_Rabbit__coassemble_6_pt1 | contig 77076 bp, 71 predicted proteins | sample X22_European_Rabbit__metabat2_high_PE_013 | metagenome-assembled genome bin X22_European_Rabbit
CGGTAAGGTTGTCATAACGGCCTCCGCCGCAGATGCTTCCGATAGGATAGTCCAGCGCCTTTACTTCGAATATGGCCCCCGTGTAATAGTCCAGGCCTCTCGCCAATGAAAAATCCACTTCGACGCTCTGGCCGATACCGGCGGCGGATATAAGCGCAAAAAGTTCCTCAGTCTCGTCCAGTCCCTTCAGTCCCGTTTCCGAAACCAGGCCCGAAGCCGAGCCGCCGTTCATTAGTGTGCGCACGGAAGAAATTTTCTCGGAAACGGTCCCGGAAAGTCCGAGCATCGTCTCTATTACGGTGACGGCCTGACCGGAAATCCCTTTCGACAGCAATTCTTCCTCCACCTTCTCAATGCCGATCTTTTCGAGCTTGTCTATCGCCACGGTAATGTCGGTCACCATGTCCGGAGCGCCGCATATTTCCGCCAGGCCGGTCAATACCTTGCGGTTGTTTATCCTGACGGCGACACGTATGCCGAGCAGCGTAAACACTCTGTCCACGATCTGCACGAGTTCCAGCTCGTTAAGCAATGAGTCCGAGCCTATGGCGTCCACGTCGCATTGATAAAATTCCCTGTAGCGGCCTTTCTGAGGACGGTCGGCACGCCACACCGGCTGTATCTGGAAACGCTTGAAAGGGAAAGTGATTTCATTTCTGTGCATGACCACGTAGCGGGCAAAAGGCACCGTCAGGTCATAGCGCAGGCCCTTTTCGCACGCCGCGGACGCGAGCGCCCTGCCGTCCAGTCCGTCCTTCGTCGTATATTTCGCCGGATCCAGCCCGGCGAAGGCGTCCCCCGAATTCAATATCCGGAACAGGAGCCTGTCGCCTTCGTCTCCGTATTTGCCGAGCAAGGTGGAGAGATTTTCCATCGACGGCGTCTCTATCTGCTGATAGCCGTATGTCCGGAACACCGATTTTATAGTATCGAATATCCAATTCCTTTCAGCCATCTCCGTCCGGCCGAAATCCCGCGTCCCCTTCGGTATTGAAACTGTCTGAGCCATTGTACAAAAAGCCATAATGCCCCGTCAGAGGCCTATACGGGTGCAAATATAGACACTTTTGTCAAAAGAACATTGGCGCATTCGAAAGATTGTAATAACTTTGCAAGGTTATGCGCGCCATATAATTCAGAACAACAAATATTTTGATACGATGAAAGATTTTGTAAAAATGACGCTTGCCGTAATATGCGGCTTGTTTATCATGGCGGTGATAGGATTTTTCCTGTTCTTCGGCATGATCGGAGCGCTTGCGAGCGCCGGCAGCTCGAGCCCGGTGCTTCCGCGCGAAGGCATATTGGACGTCAATCTGAGCGATTTCACTTTAGGCGAACAATCCATGGAAGGCATGCCTGACATCACCTCCGGCAGTTTCAGCAGCACTCCCGTCATAGGCGTCTATGATGCGGTGCAGGCCATAAACGCCGCCGCATGGGATCCGTCGGTCAAATTCCTCTACCTGAGGGCGGACAATGTTTCCGGAGGAATTGCTACCCTGCAGGAGCTGCGCGCAAGCCTCGTCAATTTCCGCAAGAACGGAAAGGCCATCATCGCATATACCGAAAATCCCGGCAACGGCAGCTATTATCTTGCTTCGGCCGCCGACAAGATTTACATGTCGGCAGAGCACGGCGGCCAGAACATGCTGTTCGGCATTTCGGGCTCGCTTACCTATTTCAAGGATCTGCTCGACAAGCTCGGAATCAACATCCAGCTCATACGCCACGGCAAATTCAAATCCGCCGGAGAGCCTTACATACGAAGCACGCCGAGCGAGGAAAACATCCGCCAGAACCAGGAGATGATAAACTCCGTATGGGCCGACTATTCGGGCGCGATGGCCGAATCCCGCGGCATCACGGCCGAGACGCTGAACGGCCTCATCGACGGGCTTGCCCTCAACTCCCCCGAGGACTTCAAGGACAACGGACTCGTGGACGAACTCTTCACCCATGAAGAACTTGTGCACAAGCTCTGCGACCTGGCGGTGGTAGAAAAGCCTGAGGATCTCAAATTCATCAAGTTCGGCGACTACGTGACGGTGAAGGCCGCGGCCAAGACGACGAAGGCTGACAGCGAGATCGCCGTTATCTACGCCGACGGCGAAATAACCGACGGAAACGGCACCGACGAAGTGGCGGGAGACAGGTTCGTGAATATAATCGACAAGGTGCGCAAGAACGAGAAAGTAAAAGCCGTAGTGCTCAGGGTCAATTCCCCCGGCGGCAGCGTGGTAGCCTCGTCCAAGATAAAGAGCGCCATCGACCTGCTCAAATCCGAAAAGCCCGTGGTGGCGTCGTTCGGCGATTACGCCGCTTCCGGCGGATACTGGATCTCCAACGGATGCGACTACATCTACGCCGATCCCGGCACTCTCACCGGCTCCATAGGCGTATTCAGCATCATACCGGACCTGAGCAAGACATACAGCAACCTGCTCCGCATCAACATCAGCTCCGTCAACTCCAACAAGCACAGCGACATGCTTTCGCTTACAAGGCCTCTTGACGATGACGAAAAGGCTTATATGCAGGCTTCCGTGGAAGACATTTACACGACTTTCGTGAACCTCGTGTCCGAAGGCCGCGACATGAGCCCGGAAAAAGTGGACGAGATAGCCCAGGGCCGCGTGTGGACCGGCGCCGATGCGTTGAAGATAGGGCTTGTGGACCAGATAGGCACTCTTGAGGCAGCCATAGGCCATGCGGCCGACATGGCCGGACTCACCGACGGCTACAAGATAAGCTCCTATCCTAAGCCGCTCGGCACAATAGAACAGCTGATGGCCATCTTCGGCAGCGGTTCCGACAGCGAAGACGTCCTTGCGGACACGCCTTTCAGCGCCATGGAATACGTGGTCAAAGACCTTAAAGAGGGCAGGCCTTCAACGATAATGGCCAGAATGCCCTATGACATAGCGATAAGGTAATCAAACGATACGCACAGTCACTACCCGCCCGGTCGAGGCCGTGACTTTGAGACCGTCGTCTATCCTGCCGAAGCCCGGAACTGCCGCCACATGGCTTTCCTCCGCCGAAGCGACGAGGACGACGGTTTTCTCTTTGACGGTCACCGGGACTCCGAGGTCAGTGAAGAAATCGCTGAGCTTTTTCCGTCCCTTCATCCCGAACGGACGGAACCAGTCCCCGGCCTTCCACAGGCGAACGATGAAAGGGAAAGGCAGGCGTTCCGCATCGAAGGCCACCATGCCCGGAGGCATCCGCAGGGACATGCCGCCGTCATAAGGAAACGTTTCTACGCAAATGCCGCAGGGACCGGCATCATATATCCCCGCCCCGGCCACTTGCACGGGGAGCGGAACAGTATCCGCGGACGCATCGCGCGGCACGAACCGGAGCCGCCCGCGCGAAGAGACAAGGACATGGCGGTCCGAAAAGAATTTCCTGCCCGAGAAAGTCCCGTCACATGAGAAAACGAGTCCCGACACATCCCGTATGACCGGGCCGCTGAAGCCGCGCCCGGACATTATCCTGTACAGCAGATATTCCCTGTGCGGAGCCGCGGCCAGCTTGTCGGCCAATATCTCGTCCCCCTCCGTCACTTTGTCGTTCCATTCGCGGAACCAGTCGTCAGTGACGGCGGCCGCATCCGCGAAATGCCCCATGTCAGCATTCAGCGTGGACACGAAAGAAGGATTGAGCTCTTTCAGCAAAGGGAAAACTTTGTTGCGTATGACATTCCTGCGGCAGTCGTTCTTTGCGTTGGTGCTGTCGGTGCGGTACGAAACGGCATTGCGTTCGGCGAAAGCCGTTATCTCATCTCTCTCAAAGCCGAGCATCGGCCTTATCAATAAATCATTCTCCCCCGCCCCGGCCACAGGGATGCGCGATATCCGCCGCATGCCCATGATGCCTTTCATGCCCGTGCCCCTCAGCAGATTGAGGAACAGAGTCTCGGCGTTGTCGTTGGCGTTGTGGGCCACCGCGACGGCCGCATAGCCGTATTCCCTGCACAAAGAGAGGAACCATCCGTAACGTTGTTCCCTTGCGGCCATCTCCACGCTTACGTCATTCCCTGCGACGTATCCGAGGGTATCGAAATCTTTTTTGTGAAAAACCGCGCCGCAGGCTTCCGACCATTCCCTTACGAGCCGTTCGTCCCCGTCGCTTTCATCTCCGCGCAGATGGAAATTGCAGTGCGCCACCGCGAAAGGCACCTGTCCCCGGCAGCGGAACAGCTCCGCCATGCACATGGAGTCCGGTCCCCCGCTGACGGCAAGCAGCACGGGGCCTTCGGGGATTCCGGCGAGAATGTCCCTGATCAGGATATTGAACCGCTCCTGCATGCGCTATTTTGCCGAAGAGAACGAATATGAAAATCCGAATCCGACATATTCCTTGAACTGAAGCCTCCTGCGCAATACGCCGCCTTCGTCGGCTATATGGACTTTGTCGTCATATATCATGTTGGTAGTCAAGGTGAAAGCTATATATTTGGCGAGCTGCCAAGTGATCATGTTGTCCCAGTTGACGCGCATGTTCTGCGGCTTGTCGAGATAGTCCGAGAACAGCACCAGCTGCGTGGAATATTTGAAGGTCTCGTTTATGTTGACCTTTATGTCGGCCTTCAGCTGGGCGCCGAGCTCGAAACGGACGGGACGGTAAAATTCCGGACGGATTTCTTCCGCGGTCTCTCTGTACTCGTCTTTCAGTTCCATGCCGTATGTGCTCCTGAGTCCGGGGATATTCACTATCACGAGGCCGCCGGTCAACGGGGCCATGTTCACGGTGAGCCAATTGCCCGGCACCCAGTCCACGCCGAGGCCGAGGTCTATGTAAGCGGGGGCGAAGGAGCCGGCCTTGAGTTCGCGGCTTTTCTTCCATGCCTCGTGCGGGCTCATGGTCTCAAGCATCTCAGATGAAGGCGTGCCGTATTTGTAATTGTTGGCGAACTGCGTCTTCAGGTTGAACGATGCCGTATAATTAAGATTCCTGGCCGCCACGTAGCCGAGCTTGCTTTCAAAATAGAAACGGTCTTTGTTGCCCTGGATGATGGGCTTGTCGGCCGAATAAATGAAACCGTAGTCCATCTGCAGCCTGTTCGTCCATGACAGTTTGTCCCTCTTGTAATTGGCGTTGGCGTCCACGTAGGAAGCCAGCGTGACGGTATTGTAGCCTCCTGCGACCCAGTTGGTCAGCGATGTCTGGCCGAAATCGAGTTTGGCGAGCAGCGACCTGTTCCAATACTGCGGCTTCGGGGCCGGCGTCCCGGTCTCCTGCGCTTCCATAAGCGTTTTCGCCGCTTCGGCGGCCGCATCGTTTATGTTCTGGGCTCCGGCATGCGCGCAAGCCACCGCGAGCATTATCGCAAATGTTATTTTGCCTTTCATAACAAACTGATTTTATGCAATATGTAGATATACGCCGCGGACAGCCGGACCGCCGTCAATAGGAACGGGCGAACAGGACTCTCCTGTGCGAAGGTTTGCCGGTATATATGCATTTGCCTTCTTCCTCGCATACGGCGCTGTCGATAGGGATGCAGCGTATGGTGGCCTTGGTCTCCTCCTGGATCTTCACTTCCGTCTCAGCCGTGCCGTCCCAATGGGCCTGTATGAAACCGCCTTTTTCGATCAGTTCCTTGAATTCGTCCCAGGTATCGGCCTTCACTATGTTTTCGTCACGGAATTTGAGAGCCTTGGCATATATGTTCTTCTGGATGTCGTCGAGCATATCCGCCACTCTGCCGGCGAGCCTTTCCACGGGCACGGACTCTTTTTCGAGGGTGTCGCGGCGGTGTACTTCCGCAGTGCCGTTTTCCAGATCCCTCGGTCCCATGGCGATGCGGACGGGCACGCCCTTGAGTTCCCATTCGGCGAATTTGAAGCCGGGGCGCAGCGTGTCCCTGTCGTCTATCTCCACTGAATGGCCGGCGTCCTCAAGCGACTTTTTCAATGCGTGCATTTCCGAGAGCACCGCTCCGTGTTCGTCGTCCGTCTTGTATATGGGCACCATCACCACCTGTATGGGGGCGAGGGCCGGAGGAAGCACCAGGCCGTTGTCGTCTCCGTGGGCCATGACCAGCGCGCCCATCAGACGCGTGGAGACTCCCCACGAGGAAGCCCATACGTATTGCAGGTTGCCTTCCTTGTCGGCATACTGGACATCGAAAGACTTGGCGAAATTCTGTCCGAGGAAATGGGAGGTGCCGGCCTGCAGCGCCTTTCCATCCTGCATCAGAGCCTCGATGCAAAGGGTATCCAAAGCCCCGGCGAACCTTTCGTTGGGGCTCTTGTGCCCTACGACCACCGGCATGGACATATATTTGCGGGCGAACTCGGCATAGACCTGCACCATGCGCATGGCCTCGTCCTGCGCTTCCTGCGCGGTGGCGTGGGCAGTGTGCCCTTCCTGCCACAGAAATTCGGCGGTGCGCAGAAACAGCCTCGTGCGCATCTCCCAGCGCATCACGTTGCACCATTGGTTGCAAAGTATGGGCAGGTCCCTCCAGGAGTGTATCCAATTTTTATAGGTACTCCAGATGATCGTTTCGGAAGTGGGCCTCACTATCAGTTCTTCTTCCAGCCTGGCGGACGGATCGACCACCACTCCGGGCCCGTCCGGATCCGACATGAGCCTGTGATGCGTCACCACGGCGCATTCCTTGGCGAAGCCCTCCACGTGCTCGGCCTCCCTGCTAAAGAAAGACTTCGGAATCAGAAGCGGGAAATAGGCGTTTTTGACACCCGTCCGCTTGAACATGCCGTCCAGGATTCCCTGCATCTTCTCCCATATCGCATATCCGTAAGGCTTGATGACCATGCATCCCCTTACGGGAGACTGTTCCGCCAGATCGGCTTTCACTACGATATCATTGTACCATTGGGAATAATTTTCAGACCTGCCTGTAATATCTTTTGCCATTTCTTTGCCTTTCAGTTTTTGTTTTTCGTTGATTTTTTCTTAATATTGGCCCTGAAGCGATACAAGGTATAATAATTGCAATATGCTTCTATGCGGCTATGAACGCAAAGATACTTGTTTTTTTTAAATTATAGGAGATTCGAGACATGAAAACGAACGTTGCCCTCTATGTGTCGGCATTTCTGGCACTGACGTCGTGCGGCTCCGCGGCACGGTACTCATATTCCGAGCGTTACAATGACGGGATCTACTATAAGCCTGAAACCGATCAGATAATACTTGCCTCCAAGGCTGACGACGAAAAGGTGAACGGTCTCGTGCATGAGACCCGCAATTCGGAAATTTTCCTTTCCAAGGGTGTTTCCGACACGCTTTTCATACCCGAGGACAAGTCCGCCACATTCAAATTCGACCGTAAGAATGACATCACGACAGTGACCGTATTCAATACGCCGGATTACATATACGACTATTCATGGACGTACAGGCCCTGGTACCGCGATCCGTGGTACTGGAGTTCATGGTATGGCCCCTGGTACCACGATCCGTGGCATTGGAGCGCATGGCATTATGACCCGTGGTACCGCGATCCATGGTACCATGATCCGTGGTATTGGGGTCCGTCGCACTATTACGGCTGGAGCTTAGGCTGGACACTGGGCTGGCATGCATGGTGGAGGCACGATCCGTGGAGATACGATCCATGGCATTATGGTCCGGGCCCTGCGCACAGGCCGGCTCCGGGCAGGCCCCGCGTCGGAACGGCGGCTCCGGGCAGCCGTCCGACATCATTCGGCAGCGGCCCTGCGAGACATCTGGACAGGAATACTTCCCGCACATCGGGGACGCGTCCGTCGCGCACGGTTTCATCTTCCGGTTCAGGACACGTCAGGAGTTCATCCACGACGGGCAGCCGGACGGGCAACAGGACGGTGTCGGCCACTCCGGTCAAAAGGACCGCAGGCAGCAGGACGTCCGGCAATACGCCGTCAGGCTCCACGGCACGCGGAACGACTGTACGCGGAACAACGGCGGGCGGGCACAGGAACGTTTCCGTTTCGGGAACTTCCGGCAATACCGGCAGGCACGTTCAGTCATCCGGCTCGGTGAGCAGGCGTCCGGCGGGAAGCCAGTCGTCCGGAACCCCGGCACGCAACGTCACAGGCGGAGGAACTTACAGGAGCGGCGCATCTTCGGGCAGCACCGAGACTCAAGAACGTAGCTACAGGAGTTCCAACTCGGGCTCCACGCGCAGCAGCACAGGCCAGAATTCCTACAGAAGCACGGGCGGAAGCACATCGAGAAGCGCGACGCACAGTTCCGGAGGCTATTCCGGCGGAGGCAGAAGCGGAGGCGCGTCCCGCAGCGGCAGAAGATAAGTCAATCCTTTCAGAACATTCAAGATGAAAAAAACCATACTTGCGGCATTATTCGCGATAGCCGCAACCGGAGCGGGCGCACAGAACATGTATGACGCGCTGACATTCGGACAGAACAGCTACACGGGCACGGCGAGGTCGCTCGGCATGGGCAACGCCATGACTGCCGTAGGCGGCGACATCGGATCCGTCCTGTTCAACCCCGCCGGTTCGGCGGTGGCCGGATACAGCCAGTTCACCATTTCTCCGGGCGTGGTCATATCGTCGGCCAACGCCTCGGGAAGCGGCAATTACGGCTTCGGAGACAGGGTAAAGACAACAAATGCAGGCATGACGCTTCCGAACATCGGTTTCATATTGAAAAGAAACACAGGCAGACGCGACGGCATTCTAAGCTGGTCTTTCGGGTTCGTGGGGAACGCTACCAATTATTACCGCGGTTCATTGAAGGCGAGCGGCACCAACGAAGACACTTCATTCGCCGGATACATGGCGTCCGTCGCGGAAGGCCATACGCTCGACGACATATACAAATACACGGACCTGCAGGATCTTGCGGTTGCGTATGATTCATTCATCATATCCGACTACAACGATCCGTCGCTCGGAAGCGGATTCATAGGCACCACCGAAAAACTCTATGAAAACGGTGAAATCCGGCTGGCAGGGCCGATCCGGCAGAAATACAGCCGACTGACGACCGGCAACAAGTATGACTGCGTCTTCAATTTCGGCGCGAACCTGCGGAACATCCTTTATATGGGCGCCAGCATAGGGATGACCTCGCTGGATTATTCTTCCGGCGAATATATAATGGAGGCGGCCCTTGACAGGGACCGGTTCGACATACCCTTCGACGACGGCTCGGTGATGTATTTCAACAATCTTGAATACTACTACGACTATACGGCGTCAGGTTCGGGCGTCTATGCCAAGGTGGGCGCCATATTGACGCCCGGCGGCGGACTTAGGATAGGGGCCGCATTCGAGACGCCTACGGTCCTTGCGATAACGGAAAGATGGAGCTACGAGGGACGTACCGATTTCTTTGACAAATCCTATTATGCTCCCGACGTGAACGATGATTATCCTGACGTCTTCGAGTCTTCCTACAGGCTGCGCACCCCCTATAAGGTGAACGCCGGCGCAGCGTATACGTTCGGCCATGCCGGCATGCTCAGTTTCGACTACGAGTTCCAGGATTTCGGGAGCATGAAATTCAACGTGCCGTCCGGATACGGAAACGACGACGGGACCTTCTATTATGACAATCATGCCCTCGGCCTGTTCGGCGGCGGACAGCATACGTTCAGGGCTGGATGCGAATTCAAGCCTGCGCCGCTGTGGTCCGTAAGGCTCGGATACAACTACGTCACTTCTCCTGAATATTGCCTGTACGATGAGGAGGGCGAACTCGATGCGTCCGAATATTACAGGATGGCCGGTCTGGCCGAATCCGGGGAATTGAGCTACGCCGAATTCGATGCGTGGGAATCTTCCCTGCACGGCAAAAAGAGGATCGGCGAAGGCGCGCATTCATTCTCGCTCGGGCTCGGCTATTCGAGCGGAAGGTCTTTCTTTGCCGACATGGCATGCAGGATGAGGATGCTTCCGGCAGAATACGTGATGCCTTACGGGGACTACATCCCCGATTTCGGTTCTCCCGTGATAGAGAATATAGCAAAGACTTTCGAAGTGGTGCTCACCGCAGGATGGAGATTCTGACGGCTAACGCAGATAAAGGATGGAGTCCGGGCCTTCATTGAACAAAAGGTCCATGACGGACAGATCGCCGATGAAACCGTATTTCCGGGCGAAGACCTGAAAATACGGTTTTTCTATGCCGAGGTCCCTCAGCACGGTGTTTTCCCGCTTGGGATGTATCAGTTCGCGATAATCTTCTTCGGCTTCGCGTACATATACGTCGGTGTCGCGGAATACGGCGGAAAGTCCCGTCTTCTCCGCTATGAAATCCCTGATCCGGGCGTTCAGCGTGAAAAGAAATTCATGACGTCCGTCCAATATCCCGAAAAGTTCGTCGGCATAATGGCTGAAATACGCAGAGTTCCCGTAAGCGGACGCTATCGCCCGCTTGGTGCGCTGCACCCACGGGCAGGAATAGTCTATGCGGGCTTTGACGACCGGGACCGGACCGCCTTCGTGCACTATGGGGACGGACAGAGTCTCGACGCCCCCGGCCGAATATATGCGGCACCGGTTGCGGTACGACTGTTTCCTGTAATTTTCGCAGGCTTCCACCTGCACCGCGGAACGGCTCGCCGCCAGGGCGAACCAGCTGACGGGAGGGAAATATGCCGTACTGAGAAGCACTATTCCTCTATGCTGCTGACCCTTGAAACGCTTGCACGGATGATGCCCCTCTTGGAACTCCGTATGAAATTCAGTATGACGTCCCTTTCCTCGGATTGCGGGAATCCGCTCTCAACCTTGGCGCATCCGTCCGAAATGTTGAGTCCCTGAAAATAAATGGTATCGTATATATCCTTGATGTTGCGTATCTGTTCGGAGGAGAAGCCCCTTCTGCGAAGTCCCACGATGTTGACACCTGCATAGGACAGAGGTTCGCGGCCGCACAGGACGTACGGCGGAACATCCTTGTTGAGCAGGGAGCCGCCGCCGATCATGGCATGGATGCCTACGCGGGTGAACTGATGGGCCTTGGTGCCGCCGCCGAGTATGGCCCAGTCGTCTATGTCGGTTTCGCCGGCGATGCCGGTATAGCTGACGAGGACGCAGTGCCTGCCGACGTTGCAGTCATGTGCCACGTGGACGTACGACATTATGAGGGTATTGTCCCCGATGCGCGTGGTTCCCTTGCCGCTTGCCTTGGTGCCCCTGTTGATGGTGGCGCACTCGCGTATGGTCACGTTGTCGCCTATTTCCACATATGAAATCTCATCGCTGAATTTGAGATCCTGCGGTACGGCGCCGACGACGGCCCCGGGAAAGACGCTGCAGTTCTTTCCCATCTTGACATACGGAAAGACAACGGCGTGCATAAGTATCTTGCAGCCGTCGCCTATTTCGACGTTTTCGTCCACATAGGCGTAAGGGCCTATTTCGATATTGTCGCCAAGCTTTGCATTCGGGCTCACGATGGCGAGGGGATGGATCTTGTTCATGTCTTAACTCTGTTGGAGCAGCCGTCTCAAGGCTTTGGCTGCCATTGTATTGATAGTATGTCCAGGCTTGAACGCCGTCACTTTGGCATTGAGGAACCCTCCGGCGAGCCTGAGGTCGCCGATGAGATCCAGCAGCTTGTGCCTGCCGCATTCATTCGGGAAATGCAGCTTGAGATTGTTCAGATAGCCGTTTTTCTCTATTCTGATACAGTCTTTGCCGAACAGGTGCGCCAGGCGGTCGAGCTGTTCGTCAGAGACCGGATGTTCCGCTATGACGATGGCGTTGTCCACGTCTCCGCCCTTGATGAGACCGGCGGAAAAAAGATATTCCAGTTCATGGAAAAACACGAATGTCCTGCATATCCCGATTTCGCGCACATAATCGACCGAGGCGTCCCAGCGCGCCGACTGCACGCCGAGCACGCGCGAATTGAAATCCACGGTGACATCGTAGCTGAATGCGTCCGCCGGCTCGATCCTGACGTACGAGCCGCTTTTGTCGTCCTTTACTTCTATCGTCTCGGGAATGTCTATACGATGCCTCGGAACGTTCTGGTCCTCAAGGCCGTCCGCCGATATGGCGTCTATATATGGCCGTGCGCTGCCGTCAAGGATGGGCACCTCCACGTTGTCGAGCTCTACGACGGCATTGTCCACGCCGAGTCCCGTGAGTGCCGATATGAGATGCTCCACGGTGACGGCCGTGACGCCGCCCGAACTTATCGAGGTGCTCCTTTCGGTATTGGAAACATTCTCCGCAAGCGCCTTGACGGACGCATCTTCGCCAATGTCCCTGCGGACGAATCTGATGCCGGTATTCACCGGAGCCGGCAAAATGGTAACCGTGGCATATTCCCCCGTATGGAGGCCTTTCCCACTGAAAGAATAAGAACCTTTTACCGTTTGCTGGTTATAGTGCATTATATTAAAGTACTATCTATTGGAGTGCAAAGATAGCACTTTTATTTTATAAAAGGCTTATTTATTACTTGCGGATAATTATTTGTTCTATTTGGCGTTTTCCTCGCCGGCGCGCCTGAATATCGCGTAGCTGCGCATATATTGCCTGCTGGGGATGGCGGGCGAACCGAGCAATACCTTTCCGGACTCCCGGACGCTGCTTATGATTCCGGCCTGGGCGCCGATGGTGGTGTTGTCCGCTATGTCTATGTGTCCGACGATGCCCACCTGTCCGGCTATTATGCAGTTCCTGCCGATGCGGGCGGAGCCGGCTATGCCCACCTGCGCGGCCATGACGGTGTTGTCCCCTATCCGGACGTTGTGCGCTATCTGGCACAGATTGTCTATCTTGACGCCGTTCCCTATCACCGTCGACTCCATCTCGGAGCGGTCTATCGTAGTGTTGGCGCCTATCTCGACGTCATTGCCTATGATCACGTTGCCGAGATGCTCTATCTTCTCCCATGTGCCGTCCGGACGCGGGGCGTTGCCGAATCCGTCCGAGCCTATGACGGCGTTGGCATGTATTATCACGTTGTCGCCTATGACCATGCCGGGATATATCCGCACGCCGGGATAAAAGATGCAGTTGGAGCCTATGCGGCAGTCGTCGCCTATATATACGTGCTCATATATTACAGTGCCGTCGCCGACGGTCGTATGATGCCCTACAAACGCATATGCGCCCACATAGACGCCTTTGCCGAATTTGGTGGTGAAGAAGTAGCGCGCCTTGCAGCTGCGGTGCCGGCGGAATTTCCGCTTCTGGGCGGCCGCATATTTCAGCAGGCTCGCGAGGGCCGAGTACGCGTCCGCCACGCGGACCATGGTGCATGATACAGCCTCCTTCGGACTGAAATCATTGTTCACCAACAGCACCGAAGCCTTGCATGAATATACGTATCGTTCATATTTCGGGTTGGCGTAAAAGCAAAGGTCGCCCGGACGCCCGTTTTCTATTTTGGCGAATCTGACTGCCTTGGCAGCCTCGTCGCCCTCGACCGTCCCGTGAAGCAGCTGCGCCAACTGTCTTGCGGTAAATTCCATAATCGATCAGTTTCTGAATGACGCTGCAAAGTAAATACATTTCGGCTTATTTATGAAATGTTGCCCTTATTTTTATTATTGGAAAATATTTGCTATCTTTGCATCCGTGATGCAAGATAGAGGACGGAGATGTCCCCTATCTTTTTTTAAAATTACGCAATGGACATCAACGATCTGCGCGGGACGGTGGAGCAATGGGGCGAAGCGAGGGGCATTTTCATAGTCGACATCGCGGTAAGCCGTGACGACGACGTCACCGTCACGATAGAAAAAAACGTCGGCTCGGTGGAGTTGGACGACTGCGCCGCCCTCAGCGATTTCATCACCGGGCACTTTTCGCGCGATGAGGAAGATTATTCCCTCACCGTGACTTCAGCCGGACTCGACCGGCCTTTCAAGGTGCAGGGGCAATATCTCAAGGCTGTCGGCAGCAAGGTGGACATCAGGCTGAAAGGCGGCAGGAGGTTCGTGGCCGAGCTCGCCGGCGCCGATGAAGACGGAATACAGGTGCGCTACACCGCGCTCGAGGCCGTGGAGGGGAAAAAGAAGAAAATGCCCGTATCGCACGACGAAAGGATAGAGATGGCGCAGATAAATTCCGTTGCGCCCTGGATTGAATTTGAATAATTGATTATAAAAACGATGGAAAAATCAAACATTATCACTCTCATCGACGCTTTCAAGGATTTCAAGGAAGAAAAGAACATTGACAGGCCCGTGATGATGGGCGTTCTCAAGGACGTGTTCCTGACCCAGATCGCCAAGACTTACGGCACTTCCGACAATTTCGACGTCATCATCAACGTCGACAAGGGAAACTGCGAAATCTACCAGAATTTCGATATCGTCGAGGAGGTAACGAATCCCGTGGCCGAAATGACGCTCGAACAGGTCAAGGCCGAGACCGGGGACGACGACTACGAGATAGGCGACACCTACACGAAGAAGCTGAGCCTCGAATCCTTCGGACGCAGGGGGATACTCAACATAAGGCAGAACCTGCAGGGCCGTATAATGGACATAGAAAAGGCCAACGTATTCAAGAATTACTCCGAGAGGGTGGGAGAACTGTTCACCGGCGAGATCTACCAGACATGGAAGAACGAAGTCCTCGTGCTGGACGAAGACAGCAACGAGCTGCGCATGCCGCGTTCCGAGCAGATTCCGGGAGAGCATTTCAAGAAGAACGACACCATCCGCGCCATCATCAAGAGCGTCGAAATGAAGAACAACACCACTCCCTACATAGTTCTTTCGAGGACGACGGACACTTTCCTCGAGAAACTGTTCGAACAGGAGGTGCCGGAGATTTTCGACGGGCTCATAACCATCAAGAAAGTGGTCCGCATCCCGGGCGAAAGGGCCAAGGTGGCGGTCGAATCATACGATGAGCGCATAGATCCCATCGGCGCATGCATAGGCGTGAAAGGCTCCCGCATCATGGGCATTGTGCGCGAGCTGCGCAACGAAAACATCGACGTACTCCAATGGACCAACAACACCCAGCTGCTCATCCAAAGGGCGCTCAGTCCCGCCAAGATTTCTTCCATCGACCTCGGCGAAGGCCCCGATGACAAGATCAAGGTATACATGCTCTCGGAAGAAGTGAAGAAAGGCATAGGCAAGGGCGGATGCAACATCAAGCTCGCCGGCATGCTCGTAGGACGCGAGATAGAGGTGTGGAGGGAACTTCCCAAGACGGAGACCGACGAAGAGGACGTACTGCTCAGCGAATTTTCCAACGAGATAGACCAATGGATCATAGACAAGCTCGAATCCATCGGCTGCGACACCGCCAAGAGCGTGCTCGCCCTGGCTCCGGCCGACATAGCCAAGAGGGCCGATCTCGAGGACGAGACCGTGGAAGACGTGCTGAGGATATTGAGATCCGAATTCGAAGAATAATTTCAGATAACATAAAGGGGTTGATATGGCAGAAATCAGATTAAACAAACTTATCAAGCAATACAACATAGGCCTCGGGAATTTGGTTGAATTCCTGCGCAAGCAGGGCGCCGAAGTGGAGGAAAATCCCAACGCCAAGATCTCGGACGAATTTCTTCCGGCCATCCAGAAGCAGTTCGGCAAGGATCTCGAGCTCAAGGTGCAGTCCGAGAAAGTCGACATCAAACTGACGGAGATATTGGGAAAGACCAACAAAAAACTCCAGGAGCAGGAAGAAGAAGACGAGGACGAAGAGCCGGTAAAGGAGACCATCATAAAGAACAACAATTTCACCCCGGCGCCGAAACCCGAACCGGAGCCCAGGCCTGAACCTGAGCCCGAACCGGAACCGGAACCCGAACCTGCGGAAGAACCGGAACCGGCCGTCGCCGAGGCGCAGCGTCCGGAGGAGACTCCCCTTCCCGCAGAGAAAAAGGACGCCGCTCCGGAGCATGTTCAGGAGCATAAGCCCGTAGCCGCGCCGGCACAGCCTGCGGCGGCGGAACCGGAACCGAAGCCCGAAGAAAAACCTGAAGTGAAGCCTGCAGAAGGACCTGAAAAGCCTGCCGCCGCATCCGTCGCAACCCCTGCGGATACGACGCAGCGTGAAAAGGCCCCCGGCCTGACCATAGTCGGCAAGATTGACGTAAGCAAATTCGAGCCCAAGAAAGGCAAGAAGCGCGAACGCATCCAGAAAGGCTCCCAGAAAGTGGACGTCAACAAGATAAAGGCAGAAGACGGACGCAACCGTTCCGGAGAAAAGAAGAATTCGGGCGGAGGACAACAGAAACACAACCAGCCTCAGGGCAGCGGCAAAGGCAGAAACCGTGGAAACAACCGTTTCAAGCCGGCCCTTACCGAAGAGGAAGAGGAGGCGATGCGTAAAGAAATCCAGAAGCAGGTCAAGGAGACCTACGCAAGGATGAACGAGAGCAAAAACAACTTCGGCGCAAAATACCGCAAGGAGAAAAGGGAGCAGGCGGCCCTGAAGACGCAGGAAGAGATGCAGCTCGCCGCGGCCGAGAACAAAGTCCTGAAAGTGACGGAATTCGTCACCGTGAACGACCTCGCTACACTGATGAACAACACTCCGGTGAACAAAGTGATCGGAGCCTGCATGAGCCTGGGCCTGATGGTGTCGATCAACCAGCGCCTCGACGCCGAAACGCTTGTCCTCGTGGCCGAGGAATTCGGCTACAAGGTAGAATTCGTCACGGCTGAACTCACCGAAGAGGTGACGATGGACACGGAAACGGTCGACAAAGAAGAGGATCTCGTCGAAAGGCCGCCCATCATCACCGTCATGGGCCACGTCGATCACGGAAAGACCTCGCTGCTGGACCATATACGCAGCACCAACGTCATAGCCGGCGAAGCGGGAGGCATCACCCAGCACATAGGCGCATACAACGTGGTGCTTCCGAGCGGACGGAGGATAACCTTCCTCGACACCCCCGGACACGAAGCCTTCACGGCCATGCGCGCCCGCGGAGCCCAGCTCACCGACCTCGCCATCATAATAGTCGCGGCCGACGACGCAGTCATGCCGCAGACCGTCGAGGCCATCAACCACGCACAGGCTGCCAACGTCCCCATGGTGTTTGCGATCAACAAGATCGACAAGCCGGGCGCGCAGCCCGAAAAGATACGCCAGCAGCTCTCGCAGATGAACATACTTGTAGAGGACTGGGGCGGCAAATACCAGTGCCAGGAAATCTCCGCCAAGAAGGGCCTGAACGTGGACAAGCTGCTCGAGAAGGTCTTGCTGGAGACCGACCTTCTGGAGCTCAGGGCCAACCCCAAGAAGCCGGGCGTAGGCGCCGTGATAGAGTCGTCCCTCGACAAAGGCCGCGGATACCTTGCCACGGTGCTTGTACAGGACGGTACCCTGCATGTGGGCGACGTCGTACTGAGCGGCTGTTTCTACGGCAGGGTCAAGGCCATGTACAATGAACGCGGACAAAAGGTGGACGAAGCCGGCCCTTCCACTCCCGTGTCGATGCTCGGTCTGAACGGAGCGCCGAGCGCCGGAGAGAAATTCAACGTGATGTCGGACGAAAAGGAGGCCAAATCCATCGCCAACAGGCGTGAACAGCTCATACGCATCCAGGGCATAAAGACGCAGAAGCATCTGACCCTCGAAGAGATCGGGCGCAGGATCGCCATCGGCAACTTCAAGGAGCTTAACATTATAGTGAAAGGCGACGTAGACGGTTCCGTCGAGGCGCTGTCCGATTCGCTCATCAAGCTGTCCACCGAACAGGTGCGCGTGAACGTCATGCACAAGGCCGTAGGCGCCATATCCGAATCCGACGTGCTGCTTGCCGAGGCTTCGGATGCGGTCATAGTGGGATTCCAGGTGCGTCCGTCGGTCGAAGCGCGCAGGACGGCCGAGAAAGAGGGCATTGAAATCCGTCTCTATTCGGTCATCTACGATGCCATAAACGACGTCAAGGAAGGTATCGAAGGCATGCTCGAGCCGGAGAAGAAGGAGGAAATCACGGCCACGGCGGAAGTCAAGCAGACCTTCAGGATATCCAAGGTGGGCACCATCGCCGGCTGTCTGGTACGCGAAGGCAAACTGGTCAACAAAGTTTCCGTGCGACTCATCCGCGACGGCATCGTGGTTTACACCGGAGCCCTCAATTCATTGCAGAGAGGAAAGGACGACGCCAAGGAAGTCATCGCCGGCATGGAATGCGGGGCGGGCCTTGAAAACTTCAACGACATAAAGGCGGGAGACGTCATCGAAGCCTTCCGCATCGTTGAGATAAAACGTTCGCTGTAGAAACTATAGAAACAGCATCACTGCAAACACATACAGGAGAAATGCCTGAAAGCGGATCCTGCCCTTCGTAGCCGTGCTTACGGCAAGATCGGCGGGATTCGTTTTTGCTATAGAGGCAAGGCCGTCTTCGTCCGGAATGAAATTGCGGGCCCATTTGCGGACGACGGTGCCGTCGGATATCAGGGTGGCGCCTCCGTTGGAGCGGTTCAGCGTCACGAGCGTCTTGTAATCGGAAAAATACGGTTCGATTCCTTCCGGAACCTCCAATGAAGTATCGGCGGCGAAAATGAAGACCGGCCTGAAGCCCGCCGCGGCGAGCCTGCGCTTCAGGTCCGGCATCTCCTTCCATGCATGTCCGGACAGTCCGTCGGGATCATAGACCGACACCGCCATCACATTTCCCTCAGTGGCCAGACGGTCGCAATATTCCCCTTCGGCGTCCATGAACGTCAGTACCGCCAGTTCCTTTTCCTTGAAAGGCAAATCGCGGCGCAGCGTGTCCATGCCGACGAAAGTCCAAGTCGAGTCCGGCAGGCGGTCCAATGTGAAGGTCCCGCGCCTTCCGTCCTTTTCATATATAAACGCTTCCCTCTCCCCGAACGCGGGCCTGTCCGAAGGGCCGTCCTCGACATACAGCTCGGCTCCGGGAGCGAATGCGGTATAATCCACCGGAGGCAGCGTCACTGCACAATATATGGTTCCGCCGGCCACGCCTGCGGCCACAAGTGCGAACGCAACATATTTCACCTTCGCCGGACTGCCGAAATCGCGGAAAGGGATGAAAGCCGCCGCGCAGAGGACGCACAGGACCAGATCTTTGATGAAACTCTGCATATGGCTGAGTTCGAGCGCCTTCCCGAAGCATCCACAGCTCATGTCAGGATTGAATATGAGCAGAATGGCGGTAAGTATTGTGAAAAAGGCCGTCATTATCGACACCGTCAGCGCTGCGGTACGGCGGAATACGTTTATTATCAATGCCGCGCCGGTAAGCGTTTCAAGCAGGGAGAGCACAAGCCCGACGGCGCCTGACGCGAAACCGAGGAATCCCGCATGGAAAAACTTGAAATACTCTGCGACTATCAGCCGCGTACCCGTCGGATCCGCCAGTTTGAATATGCCGGACATGAAAAACGTCACGCCGGCCAGAAAGGCGCAGAACCGCCTGAGCCTGCATACAGATTTATTCATTGTCTATTTCGCTTTCAAATATTTGTCCACGGCGGCCTTTACCTTTTCGAATATGCCGTCGGGAGGAAGCATCAAGCCGTGTCCGTCGGAACAGTCTATTCTGATGAAAGAGGGGTCCGATTCCGCAAGGCGTCCGTATATGCCGCATACTGTCCTCTGGAAGTCCATGTCCGCCTCATGTATGTCGCCGCCGCCCGCCAGATAGCCCCTGTCGGCACCGTTGCGGTGTCCGGACAGGCTTTTTTCCACGAATCCCAAAGGGACGTCAAGGAAAATGTTCAGGTCAGGCACCGGAATGCCGAATACGCCGTACTCAGTGTCGATTATCCATTTGCGCAGACGCTCCCGTTCCGCTTCCGAGGACAGTTTCGCACATTGGTAGGCTATGTTGGAATATACGTAGCGGTCGAGCAGCACAGTCCCTCCGTGCGCAAGCGTGGCGGCCATGTCCCCGGCGGCCCCATGACGGTCCTCCGCAAACAGCAGGGCCACCAGCTGAGGATGCACATCCCCGATGGCGCCGAACTCTCCCCTGAGAAACATGGATATGAGCTCGCCGTACACGGGCGCGTCATAGCGCGGGAAATGGATGTACTCCACTTCTCCGCACACGCTTTCAAGATATTTCTTCAGTCTGGCCACCTGTGTAGATTTTCCGGCGCCGTCCAGACCCTCGAGCACCGTCAGCATTTCGGACAGTTTCAGTTGTTAAAATGCAAAAGTAATAAATTTGAGCGGAATAATTAGGTATCTTTGCAAAACTTGATAAAGTCTACAGGACCGTATGAAAGCAATGATTTTCGCCGCAGGAATGGGTACGAGGCTGAAGCCCCTCACGGACGCCGTTCCCAAGGCCTTGGTCCCCGTATGCGGAGAGCCGCTTGTCAGCCACGTGATAAAACGGCTCCGCAGGGCCGGCATCGATGAAATAGTGGTGAACGTACATCATTTCGCCGATCAGATAGAAAGATACCTCGGAACCCATGATTTCGGCGTAAAGATAAGCATATCGGACGAAAGGGACATGCTTCGCGATACCGGAGGCGGAATCCGCCACGCAGGGCCGCTGCTGCGGTCTGCGTCGGGACACGGGCGATTCCTCGTCCACAACGTAGACATAATTTCGGACATGGATCTGGAGTCGCTGCTGTCCTCCCCCGACAGGGATGCGCTTGCCGTGCTTCCGGTCAGCGAAAGGGAGACCAGGCGGTACCTGCTGTTCGACGAAGACATGCGCCTTGCCGGATGGACCGACACGGGTACCGGAGAAGTGAGATCCCCCTATCCCGGTCTCGACGTGAACGCCTGCCGCAAATACGCTTTCACCGGCATTCATCTGATATCGGAGGATATCTTCGGGGCGTTCGGCAGATACGGCTTCGGTGAGCGCTTCCCTATAATGGATTTTTATCTGCGCGCCTGCGCCGACTATCCCGTCTACGGCTGCGTGCAGAAAAATCTGGCCATTGCGGACGTAGGCAAAAAAGAGACCCTTCCGGAAGCGGAAAGGGTCTGCAGTGAAATTCTTCATCGGGGATGAGGCCGTCAAAGTCCGTTTTCGACCGGATCGCAGTTGCCTGCGCTGTGTTCGAGCGGGATGCGTCCCAACATGCGTATGAACAGGACTATCGCGGCCGCGCCGACAATCAGGAGGATGGCATAGGCTGCGGGGCTCATCACTTCCGAGAGCGAATCCGCGTCCCTGAGGCTTTCCGGCCTTGACATGATGACCGCAAAGGTGTTGTTGACGCAATGCATGATCATCGTGATCTTCAATGAACCAGTCCTGTAGTAGGCATACCCGAAAAGGCAGCCGAGCAGAAACGCGGGAATCGCCTGCCATATGTTAAGGTGCAGCAGCGCGAAGAAGGCGGCGGAAATGACAATCGCCCACACGGGCCTGACGTTCCGGAGCAATCCGCGCAGCACCATGCCACGGCAAAGCCATTCCTCGAATATCGGCGCAAGCACCGACACGGAGAAAAGGGAAAGCAGCAGAGGTCCCTGCGTCATCATCTTCATGGCGTCGGAAAGGCCGTCCGGCATTTCCGGCAGGAGGAGCGTCAGCGGATCGGTCACCACGGACGCCGCCAAAGTGGCCACGGACGCCACCAGAGCCACGGCCCACAGTCCGTAGCTTCCGAAATGATTGCTGTCGAGAGCATATCCGGTCCCGAAGGCCGCATTGCTCCGGCTCTTGTAGCCGGCATACATCATAGGCGGCACGAACATTATCACATAGGCAGTCATCGACACTACAAGCATATTGTCCGCATCGATCGCCGCGTCTCCGAGACATGCCGCGAAAACCGTGGTCAGCAGGAAAGCCACGACCATGGCCAGGAGATAACCGGCAATGAAGAGAGCCAGCAGGGTGAACGTCCCGCTTATCCCGGGCACGTAAAAGGCATGTCCGCGATAAATGTTGAAATCCCTTACGCCCCTGGCGTTTCGTTTGAAGAACGGCATGGCGTCCCGTCAATACAAAGGAGACGGATAGACGCCGGCGTCGGCGAGCTCCTTGAACTTGGCAACCACGGCGGGACGGTCTTCCTTGTAGGTGACGCCGAACCAGCGCGAAGGCGTCGAAAGCACCTCGCATTCGGCTTCTCCGGCCTTGATCATGCAGTCCACCGCATAAGGTATGTAATATTCCTTTTTCAATTCGCCGGAATTCTCCCTGAGGAATTTCTTGAATATTTCGTAGCTCTTGGCGAAATAATCGGGAGTGAAGCCCCACATGTTCATGGAGCACAGGGCCTTGGCGTCAAGGACTACATGCTCTCCGGTAACGGAATGGTCTCCACGCACCGTTCCATCGGCGTCAAGGGCGATGTTGAGATGTTCGGCGATGTCCACGAGACGCATGTTCCCGTCGTAGGAGCAGATGCCGCGGGATACTCCGCCGGACTCGGAAAGGGTGTTGCCGAGCTCGAAGCCGATTATGCCGTAGCTGCCTTCAGTTTCGGCGTGGGCACGGCACCATTCCGCAGCGATGCGGAAAGAATCCCTGCCGTAGAAGTCGTCTCCGTTGATGACCACGAAAGGCTCATGGATGACGTCTCTCGCCATGAGGACGGCATGGGCGGTTCCCCAGGGCTTCTGCCTTTCGGGATTGAGGACGAAGCCTTCGGGAATCCTGTCCAGTTCCTGGGTGACGAAAACGAATTCGAGCGGTCTGCCGTCGGGCAGCTTCACATCTGCGTATTTGGTCCTGACGGCGGCCTCCATCTGTTCGCGGAAATATTCCCTCACTATATAGACGACCTTACCGAATCCGGCCCTGACCGCATCGTAAATAGAGTAGTCGATGATTGTCTCCCCGCCGGGGCCGAGACCGTCCATCTGTTTCAATCCGCCGTAACGGCTGCCCATTCCGGCTGCAAGCACGAGTAAAGTAGGTGTCATAATCGAAAGTTTTACGAATTATTTCATATTTATGCCGTAAATTTAGTAATTTCGCGACACATAACGACATAATTTTCGTAAAATTGAAAAAAGGCGGGAGCAAAAAAAGAAAAAACCTTTTGTGGAACAGTGATTACAACGGTTTCATAAAATATGCCGTGGTGATCACTGCGGTGTTCGTCGTATACCAATGTTTCCTCGCGAGGGACAATGTCGTGCGGTGGATACGTTCCGAATTCGAGATACGGCGTCAGGAACGGCAGATGGAAGTGTACCGCAGCGGGATAGCTGAGATGGACAGGCAGATAAACCAGCTCACCAACGACCGCGACTCATTGGAGAAATTCGCCCGCGAGCAATTCCATTTCGCGGAGCCCGGCGATGACGTCTATATAGACGAGTGAGCGAGGCGCCTGTAGAGGGCCACCGTCCTCGCGGCCTCAGCCACGTCATGCACTCGCAATATGTCAGCGCCGTTTTCAAGGGCCTTGAAATGGACCACCTGCGTGGCCGGCAGCGCCTCCTCGGGAGTTATGCCGAGCAATCTGTAAATCATGCTTTTCCTCGAAACCCCTACGAGCACCGGCCGTCCGAAGCCGCGGAAAACTTCCAGGTTCGACAAAAGTTCATAATTCTGATCAACGGTCTTGGCGAAGCCGAAGCCCGGATCGAGTATCCAGTCCGCTATGCCGTTGTCTTCGGCGCGGAGCGCGAATGAACGGAAGCATGAAGCCACTTCAGCCGTCACATCGTCATAGCAGGCCAGATTCTGCATGGTTTCCGGAGTGCCCCTCATGTGCATGGCCACATAGCGCAGGCCGAGCCTCCCCACGAGCGGAAGCATGTCCTTGTCGGCTTCTCCGGCCGATATGTCGTTCACTATGAAGTCCCCTATGAGATCATACGCACGCCCGGCCACCGACGCACGGAAGGTATCCACGGATATCGCGGTCCCCGGAAACGCCACGGAAACGGCTTTCAGCGCGGGAGCGAGCCTTCTCCATTCTTCGGCGGCATCCACCGGCACGGATCCGGGCCTTGTGGAACATGCCCCCATGTCGATGATGTCCGCGCCTTCCTCCTTCATGGCCGCCACGCGGCGGACGAGCCCGGCGCAGCCGTCGGAAATGTCCACGCGGCTCGGGGCGAAATATGAGTCGTCCGTCAGATTGACGATGCCCATCAACGTTATTTTTCTGCTTGCGTCCACAGGAGGCAAAGGTAACCATTTTAAGGCTGCCGAAACCACTTTTATGCAAAAAAGCGTATATTTGTATCCCGTTCCGGACAAAATCCGGGACATCGGTGCCAAAGATTATGAAAAACATTATCGCCGCAGTTCTCTTCTTCATCGCCGCAGTCTGCGCATCGGCCCAGACCGACAGCCTGTCGGCCATAGTGGTCACAGGTTCACAGGAAGGCAATTACCTGTCAAAGGGCAAAGACGTCAGGGTGGAAGTCATATCCGCCTCCGGACTTCAGAAGATGGCCTGCTGCAACCTGGCGGAAAGTTTCGAAAATTCGGCGAGCGTCACAGTGGGATATTCCGACGCGGTCACCGGAGCGCGGCAGATCCGCCTGCTCGGGCTCAGCGGAATATATACGCAGATGCTTGATGAAAACCGTCCTGTCATGCGCGGACTCTCCGCGCCTTTCGGACTGTCCTATGTGCCCGGACAATGGCTTGAAAGCATCCAGATAGCCAAGGGCGCCACGTCGGTCATAAACGGCACCGAATCCATGACCGGACAGATCAACATCGAGCACCGCAAGCCCACGGACGAGAAACCCCTTTTCCTCAGCCTTTCGTGCATGAACGACACAAAGGTGAATTTCGACGCGGCATCGTCGCTCCAGTTCGGAGAAAAATGGTCCACAGTATTCCTCGGACATGCGGACGGCAATTTCAAGACGTCCGACATGAACCACGACGGTTTCATGGACGAGCCGAAGGCGCTGCAGTTCAGCGTCGCCAACAGATGGCTCTACTATGATCCCAAGATCCAGATACGTTTCGGAGCAAAGGCCATGCAGGACCGCCGCACGGGTGGGCAGGAAGGGTACGACAAAGGCTCCTATACGCTCGCAGCCCCCGCGCCGTGGGGCACCGACATCACCAGCCGCTCCCTCGGAGGCTATCTCAAGGCCGGCGTCCCGCTCAGGGAAGACCAGTCGGCGAGCGTGGCTCTCGTGGCGGACTGGACATATCAGGACATGGATTCGTGGTTCGGGGCCACTACATACTCCGGCAGGCAGCATTCGGGCTTTCTGAACCTGCTCTACCGCAACCGCATAAACGACTCCCACGACATAACGGTCGGAGCCGGCGGCATCATCGACCTGTATGACGAGGACATGGACAGGAAGACCATGGCCAGGGAGCAGATCCTGCACATGAAAACCCGTCTCGGCAACGCAGGCGTATTCGGAGAATACACTTTCCACATGGAAGAAAAGCTGTCCGTCATAGCCGGACTCCGCGGCGAGTGGTTCAGCAATGAAGGATTCCGCGTCTCGCCCCGGCTCACTGTAAAATATCAGCCCGTAGACGAGATGGTTGCACGATTCAACATAGGACGCGGCCTCCGTCATTCCACCCCGCTTACGGACAATATCGGGGTATTCTCCACGGGGAAATATTTCCTCGGCGATTATGACAGCCACATTCTCGAGGACGCATGGACGATGGGCGGAAACATGACCTTCTACTTCCCGGCCGGGGGAGACGAATCAAATTCGTACATAAGCCTCGACTGGTTCAGGACCGCGTTTAGTGAGCAGATGGTGGTGGATTACGAACACATAGCCAACGCCATAGAGTTCTACAGTCTCGGCGGCAGGCGCTCCTACTCCAACAGCTTCCAGCTCGACTTCGCCGCAGAACCGGCGGAAAGGCTGACCGTGAACGTGACGGCGCGCTATACGGACGCGCGGATCGAACTCGAGGGCCGCGGACTGGCGGAACGGCCCATGACAAGCCGTTTCAAAGGGGTGCTGAACCTCCAGTACAAGACGAATCTGAACAGATGGATTTTCGATTTCACCGCTTCTCTCAACGGGTCGTCGAGAGTCTATGACTTCATGCGCACCCTGACCGACGAAGACGGGGAACTTCTTTACCCGAAAGGTCGCACGCCCGTGTATCCTATGCTATATGCGCAGATAACCAAGCGCTTCCGCGGATTCGACATATACGTCGGAGCCGAAAACATCACCGGCTACAGGCAGAAGCACGTGATAATAGGGACAACCGGGAAAGACGGCCATGTGGACGCAAGAGTCCCGTCCTTCGACGCCAGCGCTGTCTGGGGGCCGCTCATGGGCCTCAAAGCGGACATAGGCATACGCATCACACTTTGGAAAATGGGAAGATAAAAATCTACAGGAATATGACTTTGAAATTCAAGACATTCGCACTCGGCGCCGCCATCGCGCTCGCATCGGCGGCAACGGCGGCATCGGCCCAGGCCGCGGAACTTTCATCCTCCGTCGTCCCGGATGACGGCAAAAAGGAAGAAACCCGGAAAAAAGCCGATCTTAAGACCGTGGTGTTCGCCACGGACATGACATGCCACAATTGCGTCAAAAAGATGAATGAAAACCTTCAGTTCCTCCGTGGAGTAAAGGATCTGGAGGTGTCTTTGGAAAAGGAGCTCGTAACCATAAAATACGATCCGTCAAAGACTGACGAGACCAAGCTCGCCGAAGCCATCAGGAAGCTCGGCTACAAGGCGGAGAAAGTCGAGACGTCGAGCTCCCTGTGAGTCAGCCTTATCTTCACGTTGAACCGGCCCGCGAGGTGTTCGGCGAGATGTTCTGCGCAATAGACCGAGCGGTGCTGCCCGCCGGTGCATCCGAAACATATCTGCAGATGTGAGAACTTCCTCTCTATGTAACGCTTTACATGCCTGTCCACAAGGGCATACACGTTTTCGAGGAAAGGCATCACCTCCCCGTCGTCCTCAAGGAATTTTATGACTTCGGGATCTTTGCCGGTAAACTGCCTGTAATGCTCGTATTTGCCGGGATTGTTGATTGAACGGCAGTCGAACACGTAGCCTCCGCCGTTTCCGGTGGGATCGGCTGGGATGCCTTTTTTATATGCAAAACTGCATATGCGCACTTCAAGGCGCCTGTCCTCCGCCACTTCATAGAACTGCGGCATGGAAGCCAGCCGCAGGAGCAGGTCGCTGAGATAAGGGTATTCCTTGAACGGTGTCTTGAGCAGGCTGCGCAGATTGTCGAGGGCGTACGGGACGCTCGCCAGAAAATGCGGCTTCTTCTCGAAATACCCGCGGAAACCGTATGCCCCGAGCACCTGGAGAGTGCGGAACAGCACGAAAAGACGCAGCTTTTCAGTGAAGACGCCCTCATCCACAGGCATGTAGTTCTTCAGCGCACGAAGGTATGAACGGACCAGTTCGCGTTTCAGCCCCTCCGGATAACGGGAGCGGGCCTGCCATATGAAAGAGGCCACGTCATAATAGATCGGGCCCCTGCGCCCTCCCTGATAGTCTATGAAATACGGTTCGCCGTCGCGGAACATGACGTTGCGCGCCTGAAAATCCCTGTACATGAAGGTATTTCCCATGTCTCCGAGCAGATCGGCCTTGAACTTCTCGAAATCATCCTGCAGCAGGACTTCATTGAAATCCATGCCGGTGGCCTTAAGAAAACAATATTTGAAATAGTTCAGGTCGAAATCCACCATCCTCGCGTCGAATTCCGGCTGGGGATAGCACACAGAATAGTCGAGCCCCTCGGCGCCTTTGAACTGCAGCTCCGGCAGCATCTCTATCGTCCTGCACAGCAAATTGCTTTCATATGAACTGTACTCCCCGTTTTCGCGGCCATGGGACACCATGTTGTACAGGATGTTGTCGCCAAGATCCTCCTGGATATAGCACATGCCGTCTTCGCTGACGGACAGGACGACCGGCACATTCAGCCCCTTTTCCTTGAAATGCCTGCTGAGCGAAACGAAGGCCCTGTTCTCCTCGAAGCTCGTTCCGATCACGCCTATTACCGATTTTCCGCCTCCGCCGAGACGGAAATATCTGCGGTTGCTTCCGGAAGAGTTGATCTCGGTCCGTTCGGCAAGTTTCTGTCCGGTATACTGTTCGAACAATATCTGAAGTCTGTCTTCTGCCATAATGATATATTTATGTCCGCACGCCGCGGACGCCATACTGCAAATATAAGCAAAAGATCGGCAATACCGCGGAAGTTCCGCCAAGGCCGGCGGAGGTCAGGAAGCATATCCGCCTTTTTTATTATCTTTGTAGCCTGATGAAAAGCTTTTTGTCGAAGATACTGCTTCCGGCGGCCATTTCCGGACTTGCGGCCATGCAGATTGCGATGCGCCCTGCATCCCTGAGGGAGGCTCCGCGCCACAGGCTCTGCATTCCGCAGGTACAGGTGGACACGACGGTCGTCCTGCCGGGGGAGGAACCGGCCGTCGAAGAAAACTATGACGACTCCCTGTACCTTTTCGGTTTTTCCGATGAAGGCGAAAAGCCCGCCGTACAGGCGAAGGACACCATAAAGGCGCCCGATTCGCTGCTCGTCACCGATCCTTTCCTGTATGAATGGTACGTGGCCGTCAAAGATTCCCTCACCCACAGGATGACGGTGGACTCGCTGCGCGCGTCCGGAGACAGCCTCATCTGGCCGAGAATAGATTCGCTGTACGCGACGGACTCCACCGAAAGGGTGAAGAAAGCATTCGAAGAATGGTACGCCGCTCTCGACAAAATGGAGCGCAAGAGATACGATGCGGAACAGAAAGCGGCCAAAAAAGTGCGTGCCGCCGACAGCATTTCCCGCATAAAAGACAGCATCAGGCAACACCGGGACAGCATAAGGGATTCCAAGCTGAGAATTCTCGAGACATTCGCCATCCCGGATTCGATGCATCTGAAGCGCCTGATCTCATGGCGGCACGACAGGTATTTCAACAAAGTCATCCTTCAGGAGACGGACACGGCCTTCAATTACCATTTCAACGATCTGCCGTTTCTGCGCAACGACGTAGGCGCCACTTTCCTCGGCGTCGCCGGCTCGGCCGTGCAGACTTACGATTTCTTCAAGCGTACGGAAGAAGACGGGGCATCCTTCTACACCCCTTACGAAGCATACAGCTACACCGCGCACACGCTTCCGCTTTACAACACCAAAACGCCGTACACCGAGCTTGAATATTACGGCACTTTGTTCGCCCCGCAGAACAAACAGTCCAACAACCTCCGCATATTCACGACGCAGAACCTGACCCCGGAATTCAATTTCGCCCTTGAATACAGGCGGTTCGGCGGCGAAGGAATCCTGCAGAACGAAAGAACGGCCAACAAGACTTTCGTCGCCTCGGCCAACAGGCTCGGAAAGAAGCATCTGCTTCATGCGGGATACATATACAACAAGGTAATACAGAACGAAAACGGCGGCCTTCAGGATCCTTTCTGGATACGGGACACCACGGTGGACGCAAGGGAGATATCCGTCTTCCTCACCGATGCCAAGAACACATACAAAAAGAACACCCTGTTTCTTGACCAGACATACCGGATTCCGCTGAATTTCATAAAGAAAGCCGTCAAGGAGGACGAAGCGGACAGCACCGGGACCGACGTCACCACCATATTTATAGGCCATGCTTCGGAATATTCCGTCTACACAAAACATTATACCGACGGAGTGAGGGCCGGCGACGGGGCCGGAAGCGAATTCTACAACGGGAATTTCTTCATAAGTCCGGACGGCAGCAACGATTCGCTCAGAATGACGAGACTGGAAAACAGAGTGTTCGCAAGGCTCCAGCCATGGTCGGACGAGGCTGTCATTTCAAAACTCGACGTAGGCATAGGCAACCGCATACGCAGGTTCTACGACTTCAGTCCCGACACCTATCTGCACGGGACAAGCCACAGGACATGGATTTCCAATTACATTTACGCCGGCACCGAGGGCCGGATAAAGAAATACGTCAACTGGGATGCGGTCGGCAGCTACACGTTCACCGGACATGAGGCCAACGACATGATGCTGAAGGCACATGCGGGGCTGGACGTCTACCCGTTCAGGCGCGACCGCAACAGTCCGGCGTCGCTGAACGTGTATTTCGAGACCTCCCTCAAGGAACCGGATTTCTACCAGCAGCACCTATATTCCAATCATTACAGATGGAACAACGATTTCGGAAAGATCTCGCTGTCCAAACTGCAGGCTTCGCTCGACATACCCCGCTGGAAACTGCATGCCGACGTAGGATATTCGCTTTCAGCCAATGCAATATGGTACGATACGCTGGGCGTCGTCAGGCAGAATGCCGGCACCGTCAGCATACTTAAGCTTGGACTGGAAAAGAATTTCACCATAGGGAACATTCTGCATCTGGACAACAGGGCACTGATCCAGTTCTCGTCCGACGAAAACGTAGTGCCGCTGCCTAAAGCGGCGTTCAATCTGAGATATTATCTGCAGTTCAACATCGTAAGCGAGGACATAATGAAGATGCAGATTGGTGTCAACGCCCTGTACAACACCAAATGGTATGCCCCCGCCTACAATCCTGTGGCCGGCAGCTTCATGGCACAGAACAAGATGCAGTACGGAGCCTGTCCCTACTTCGACGTGTTCGCCAACATCCAGTGGAAGCGGGCGTGCATTTTCGTCAAATTGGAAAATGCGGGACAGGGATGGCCGAACGCAGGAAAAGACTATTTCAGCGCCCACAATTATATACACACCCAAAGGGCGGTGAAAATAGGCATATACTGGCCGTTCTACACTCAGTCCCGGGTGAACGCCACCCTCAGCGGAATGGCTTCCGGCGGCCGGAGCGGCGGAGGCGGAGGAAGTTCAAGGGCAATGAACTCCACGCCATGAGACGCGCTGACGGCACCCGGCGCAGGATAGCCCGTGCGGCCTTCGCCGTCGCGGCCGCCATGATGGTGACGGCCCCTTCGGACATGAAGAAGGACATGCCCGGTCGGATACGCGCCGCCGCGCCGCTGCGCTTGATATCCACGCTGCCGGACGGCGCCGAAAAAGAATTCCATTATTATCTTGCCTCCAGATTCGCCGACGACATGGGATTTGACGAGATGCAGCCGGCATGGACGGACGATGAAGGCGCCGCATTGGACTTGCTGCGCGGCGGCGCGGCCGACATCGTGATATGTCCCGATACCGTCGCCGCACCGGGTTTTCTCCGTTCCCGCAGCCTGAAAAACGTCGTCTGGATGCTCCGGGAAAATGATGCGGAACTGCTCGCCGTCCTCAACGGATGGCTTTCCGACATAATGAAAGCCTACGACAGAACATACGGCACCGCGGCCGTCTCGGACGTAAAAAAAGGAATCATAAGCCCCTATGACACATTCGTAAGGCGGGCGGCGGACAAATACGGCCTCGACTGGAGACTGCTGTCATCGGTCATCTACCACGAATCCCGTTTCGAGAACAAGGCCGTCTCCGGAAAAGGAGCCGTAGGACTGATGCAGATCGTGACTTCAGTACATGACAAGGACAACCTGCACGATCCCGGGACCAACATCGACTTCGGAGCGGGGCTCATGGGCAGGCTTATAAAATCTTTTGAAAACTACGGGGCCGACAGTACCGAAGCCTTGAAATTCGCCTTGGCCGCATATAACATAGGCTCGGCAAGAATGCTGAGATACATCTCCTATGCGGCGGAAAACAACGCCGACTGCACCCGGCTCGACGGTGTCATGGACGCCGTCACGGACATGGAGGGATTCAGCGGAAGCCGCGTCGGCGGATACGTCGATTCCGTCCTCAACACATATTACGACTATACCCGCCTGTACGGGAAATGATCACTTTACACGTACTGTCTCGGCTGGATCCACCTTGGATATGAACAGCGTCGGCAGAAGCACGGACAGCATTATCACCGCATAGGCGGCAGCATTGGCCGCAGCCACGGCCGGCAGGTCCAGATGCACCGGCACGAAAGAAACGAAATAATTTTCAGGGTTCAGCCTTATGAAATGAGTCAGGCCCTGAAACAGGCAGAACAGCAAGGCGAGCCCGTCCCCTATCGCCATCCCCTTAAGAGCCAGCACGGAAGCCATCCTCACGAAGACGGCCGATATGGAGCGGTCGGTCATGCCGAGCGTCTTAAGCGTGCCGATGACGGAAATGTTGCGGAACAACAATATCAAAAGGCCCGAAATCATGTTGAACCCTGCCACCGCCGTCATGAGAATCATTATGAAAAGCACGTTGAAATCAAGCAGATCCAGCCAGTCGAAAAGTCCGGCATACAGCCTTCTGGCGCTCGTGGCTATAAGGGACTGTTCGGCTTCATCGCCGCTCGTCAGAAGCCTCGCCCCAGCGTCTTCCGCGACGGCGTCCATCGTCTTTCTGTCGTGCCGGCCGCTCTCAAGCATTATTTCAAGCGCGGAAACACGAGTCGAATCCCAGCCGTTCAGCCTCCGCAGGTCGGACAGGTTGGCGCGCACAATCATATTGTCCCCTATGTCGAGCATGCTTTCGTATACGCCGCCGACGCGGAAATTCCGCGCCCTGACGTTTTCTCCAACGAAATAAGCCGTCATGCGGTCTCCGGGGCCGAGCCCCGTCTTTTCCGCAAGCGAATGCGGAACCGATACGACAAGAGAGCTGTCGGCGTCTTCCGTGCCCTTGAACATGACCCCGTAAATGGCGTCGCCGCACTTGACTATGCCGGCCCTGTAGACGGCAGGGACAATCTCCGCCACTCCGTCCATGGACAATATCTCATCGGAGAAAGACAATACGGACGGCACCGCGGCCGACCCTCCGGTGTAATTGAGCGTATAAGGGGTAATCCGTACGTCGCCGGAGACAGAAGAAAGGCCATCCCCCACGGCTCTTCTGAAGCCGGAAGAGATGGCCGTCGCAATCGTCATGACGAAGAAACTGACGGCGATGGATATCACCGCCACGTTTCCCCGGAAGCGCAGCCTGCCGGCTATGAAACCGGAAGGCGTCATGCTACCATATATGGACGCGTTCGTTCTCCGGACGGAACATCTTGTCCCCCTCCTTTATGCCGAAGGCATCGAAGAAAGTCCCGAAGTTCTTTACGGAAACGTTTACGCGGTTCTCGGCGAGCGAGTGCGGATCGATCTTGGTGAGGCGCTCCTTTTCCTGATCCGTAATGTTCTGCGCCCATATTATGCCGTAGGACAGATAGAAGCGCTGTTCGGCGGTAAAGCCGTCGATCGGCTCGGGATGTTTGCCTTTCCATGAATTTTCCATGGCGCTGTATGCGATGCTCAGGCCGCCGTGGTCGCCTATGTTCTCCCCGAGGGTAAGGCTGCCGTTGGCCTTGACGCCGGGAACGACCTCTATTTCATCGAACTGTGAAACGAGCACGGCCGATTTCTCTTTGAATTTCGCCTCGTCGGCGGGAGTCCACCAGTCGCTCATGTTGCCGAATGCGTCGAACAGCCTGCCCTGGTCATCGAAGCCGTGGGACATCTCATGCCCTATCACCACGCCTATGCCGCCGTAGTTCACCGCATCGTCCGCATCGGGATTGAAGAACGGAGGCTGCAGAATAGCCGCCGGGAAGCATATCTCGTTGGTGGTAGGATTGTAATAGGCATTGACGGTCTGGGGAGTCATGCCCCACTCGGTCCTGTCGGTAGGCTTTCCGAGCTTGGAAAGATTGTCGGAAACATACCATGTCGAAGCATTGAGCATATTCTCATAATATGATTTCGAAGGATCGATGTCAAGCGTGGAATAATCTTTCCATTTGTCGGGATAGCCTATCTTGACGGTGAAATGTTCGAGCTTTTCGTGCGCCTTCGCCTTGGTGGTGTCCCCCATCCAGTCCAGCGCGTCTATATGCTGTCCGAGGGCGACGCGGAGATTCTCGACAAGTTCGATCATCTTTTCCTTTGAGGACTCGGGGAAATATTTGTCCACGTACATTTTGCCCACGGCCTCGCCGAGAAGCGAATTGGGAACCCTCATGGCCCTCTTCCAACGCGGCTGCTGCTCCTGCGCGCCGGAAAGCCGATGGCTGAAGAACTCCCATGAAGCGTTGTAATAATCATCGCTCAGAGCGCCGCACGCCCCGCTGATGAATCCGGCGAGAAGATAATCCTTGAGTTCTTCAAGGCCTGTGGTTTCAATCACCTCGCACAGCCCGTCGAAATACGAAGGCTCGCCGAGTATAAGCTTCTCCTGCGGAGGAATGCCGCGCGCCGCGAAATAATCATCGAACCTGACGGCGGGATACCTGCCGGCGAGTTCGGCGGAGGACATGGGATTGTATCCTGCCTTAACGTCGCGCTGCTGAACTCTTGACCATGACACTTTGGCGAGCCTGTCTTCGACGGCAAGCGCATTGGCGGCCTTTGTCTCGGGCTCCTCTATGCCGGAAAGGCTGAATATCTTGGTAAGGAATTCAAGATAAGCCTGCTTGAGCTCCGCGTTCGCAGGATCGATATAGTAGTCGCGATCCCCCATTCCGAGGCCGCCCTGTCCTATATAAAGGACCTGCGAATCGCTGTCGGCAAGGTCGGCTTCGACATAAACGCCGAAAAATCCGCCCTCTCCGTGTGCATGCAGTTCCGCCACTTTCTTTATAAGAGCCTCCTTGCCGTCGATGGCACGGATCTCCGCAATATACGGCAGAATCGGAGCGCAGCCGTCGGCATTGCGTTTCACGGAGTCGAGAGCCATCTTATAAAGATCCGAAATCTTTTGTTCGACCGTACCGGCCTTGGCGGTCATTCCGGCCATGTTTTCGAAGAGGCTGTTGATCCTCTCCTCATTGTTCTCGTTGAGTACGTCGAACGAGCCGAAACGGGCATATTCGGGCCTGAGCGGATTCTTTTCCCTCCAGCCTCCGGTCGCATACTGATAAAAATCTTCTGCCGGGGAGACGGACGTGTCAAGATATGACAGATCGAGTGCAGGCGCTCCGGACTTTCCGCCCGTAGCGCATCCGGCGACAGCCATAGCGGATACCATAAGCATTAATACTTTTTTCATAATCAAACAATTTATGAATGTCCATGCAATTTTTGCCAAAATGAATTTAGCTTGCAAATTTACTCATTTTTACACATCTTTATGCCTGAAATACACGTAAAATGATGAAAAACAATATAAGAAACGTCCTTATGCGCTATCTGGCCGCCACCGCAGGCCTTTTTCTCGTGGCGGTAGGAGTGGCGCTGTCGATAGAATCGGATCTCGGCACGGCTCCCGTGTCTTGTCCCCCGTACGTGGCGCACCTCTGCGGCGGCGCGCTGACGGTAGGCGAATATACAGGCCTCATGCACCTCTTGTTCATAGTGTTCCAGATGGTGCTGCTCGGCCGCAGGTTCAAGGCCGCGTACCTGATGCAGGTTCCGGCCGCCGTCGTTTTCGGAGCCCTTACCGACATCGCGATAGGCGCCTTTTCATGGCTCGACATTTCTTCTTATGCCGGCAGGCTTGCCCTTACAATGGCGGCCGTGGCCGTCACCGCCTTGGGCGTCAGCATGGAAGTGCTCCCGCAGGCGTGGATGCTCGCAGGCGAACAGACCGTATGGGCCCTGTCGGAAAAGACAGGAGTCCGCTACGACAAGATGAAGGTATGCTTCGACGTGTTCCTCGTCGTCGCATCGGCCGCATTCTCATTCATCTTTTTCCGCAGTCCGTTCGGGAACGGGCATGAATTCGTGATACGTGAAGGCACGATAATATTCGCGATATGCACAGGACTGTGCATGAGGCTGACGGACCCGCTGGTGAAGAAGATGTTCGGGAAAATCATTTCAGGGAGTTGAGCCGAGCCTCGGCCTGCTTCTGTTCCGTCTCGGAGCCATAGCGCATGAGCATCGGAAGATATTTCTTCTCCAGCTTGACATTCTTGTCCCTGCGTGCCAGCAATATGCAGTTGGTGATGGCAGTAATGTCGTCAGGATGGTTCTTGAGCACCTTGTTGTACCATTTGAGTGCGGTCTTGCCGTCCTTTTTGCCCACAAAATAGTAAGAACCTATATTGTCGAGAAACAAAGGATTGTCCGGATTGTAGGCGAGCATCGTTTCGGACAGAGCCCGGAAAGCCTCGTATGCGTTCGGCGTGGCCAATTTGAACATGCCGTAGCAATATTCCTGCATGAGGGCGCAGAAAGTTTCATTGTCCACGGGGCCGCCGTTGAACGTCCATGACGGATGTGCCGTGTAATTGTATTCCACAAGGCTCTGAAGATAGGAAAGAGTCATGTCGGGACTGCCTTTCTCATAGTCGAGAAGGGAGGCTGATTTGTTGAATCGAAGGTCGAGACGGTCAGGATACAGCTTGGCGGCCCGCTCTATGGCCTGCTGCCCCGCCGAAAACAGTTCATCGTCGAATACCGGCTCCTCGAAATAATTCACGTCCCTTCCGAGAGAATCCTTCAGGGCCAGCACGGGTTCCTTGCCGAGATAGCGGGAGCCTTCACGGACGACTATTTCCGTGCTCCTGGACTTGCTGTAATAATACATGAATTTCGCGGACAGCATGTCCAGATCGTCCGGATAGGCTTCTTCCCATTTGCGCACCAAGGTCTCGATGCCAACTCCGCCCGGGCCGAGACGGGACGCGAGAAGTGAATAACGCTCCGCGAACTGCTCTTTGGTTTCCTGGGCGTTCACGGCGACTGCGGCCGACACGGTCATCAGGGCCGCAAGGATATGTCTTTTTATTGTCATGACTTTTCCGGTTTGCATTATGTCGGGACAAATATAATAAATTCATCGGCGGATGCGGATCCTCCGGGCGGCAGGATGGAGGTTGTTGCAGCGGGTGCCGAGGTTTTTTACGAAACCCAGCGGCAGGCCTCCGAAGGTGACGGCGACATAGCCTTTCGGGGCATCCGGAAGGACGATTGAGTCGCGGGACAGGAAATCCAGCGCCGTCTTCCTGTCGAGCTCGGCCGAGGGGAAAGCGTCTCCGGCAAAGGCCAATGACAGGGCAAGGTCCGCCGACGGCACCGTAACGCTTCCCTTTACGGTCCCGGCCCGGACTCCGGCCGAAAGCGGACGCAGGAAATCAAGTGCGGCAATTTCCATGCCTATGCGCTCCGGAACTGCCCAGAGAGCATCCCCGCGCATACTGAACGACATCTTCGGAGAAAACCATTCCGCATGGCCGCCATGCCGGGATTCATTTCCGCCGCGGACGGGACGGAGACGGAACGGGCCGGAAGATGCCGTCTTGCGCAGGACGGCGGCGTACTGCCCTTCCCCGGGCACACGGCCGGGCAGCAGGGCGTATCCGCATTCCGTTTCCAATATTCCGGAAAAAGGCATTTCAGGCTTCACGACCTCGGCTCCGAGATGTCCGGCGATCCATTGCACGTTGTCATCGTTCTCCATGCGGTTGAACGTGCATGTAGAATAAATGAGCGTCCCTCCCTCTGCAAGGGCGGGAAAGGCGTCCGCAATAATCCTCCTTTGCCTGGCCGCGCACAGCTCCACGGCCTGAAGCGACCAGTCCGCCACAGCGCCGGCGTCTTTTCTGAACATGCCTTCGCCAGAGCACGGCACGTCGGCCACCACGACATCGAAGAAACCTCCGAGAGAGGCGAACGCGGAGGGATCAGCGGAGGTGACCGCCACGTTGGGATCCCCCCAGAGGGCGACATTGTCCCTCAGAACCCCGGCCCTCTGCCCGTTCACCTCGTTGGCCACAAGAATGAAGGAATCACCGCACGCTTCCCGCAGAGACGCCGCCAGATCGGTGGTCTTCCCTCCGGGAGCCGCGCACAGGTCAAGAACCCTCAAGGGCCTTTCCTTCCTGCCTGCGCATTGTCTGAAAAGGCGGCCGGGGAACATGGCCGAAGAATCCTGCACATAATAGGCCCCGGCATGGAAGAACGGATCATCCGTAAAGCATGGCCTCTCCGCGAGCAGAAAGCCGTGGGGGCTCCATGGTACGGGACCGGCTACCGGGAAAGGAGGCTCCGGCAGCTTGAAAGGATTGGTGCGCAAAGATGCCGACGGCACCCCGGACAGGGCCTCCGCCAGCTTCGACGCTTCCACGGCGCCCAAAGATTCTTCAAGAAGGCGCCGGAAATCCTTGTCCGAAAGATCAAGCATTTCCTTTGAACATGGACGGGTCGAATCCCTCGGGCATCCTGCCTTCGGATGCATCCACCAGGCCGTCCACTATTTTGTTCAGTGCATCCTTCAGCTTGGAGCCGAGCATCATCTGCATCATGAAATTGAGTTCGGCCGACACCTCTATATGAAAATCGGTCTTTCCGGGATCCCCGGCGTCGTCGAAGAACATTGTCGCGCCGAAGCGGAACGGGGAAGCGCCGTCATCGCTGAAGGCGATCCTCGAATACGGGGTGCGCCCGGTGACGGTCACGCCTATGTTGAAACCCTGAACCGAAGCCTTTATGCTGTCATAGTCCGCCGTGATCCCCTGCTTCTTGTCCTCGGGAAGATAATTGAGGAAATTGCGCATGTCGGTGAAAGACATGTACATCTCGGCTTGGGAACGGGACACTATACCGTGTTTGCTTTTGAATTCTGCCATAATATGATTTGAATAATCGGAATTATCATGATATATTTACCAACTTGATACAAATATAAGGAATTTCACCGACATCATGCACAAGATATATTTCGAAAAAAGGGTCATCATCATCTGCCGGCCGGAAGACGAATCGCTCGCCGACCCCAATTCGGTGGAATTCCACCTCGGGGAGAATTTCGGCATGCACGATCTGGTGGACATGTTCGAACTTTCCAGGACCCTGTCCAAGATATATATACCGGCCGACGACACCGAAAAGACCTACCGCCGCATCTGCGCCGAATTCAAAGAAGTGTCGGCCGCCGGAGGGCTCGTGTCCAACCGCTGCGGCGACTTCCTGCTCATCTCGAGGAACGGGATGTGGGACCTGCCCAAAGGACACCTCGAAGAAGGGGAAAGCATGGAGGAATGCGCCGTCAGGGAAGTGCAGGAGGAAACCGGGGTGGACTGCCTGCGCATCCGCAGGCTGATATGCGTCACCGACCATTGCTATATGCGCGACGGGATATGGCATCTGAAACACACGTGGTGGTACGACATGCTCTACACCGCCCCTACGGATTTGACGCCCCAGAGGGAGGAAGACATATCCAAAGCGGCGTGGGTGGCGAAATCCAGCCTGCCCCCGTTCCTCAAGCGTACCTATCCGTCCATAACCGAAGTATTCCGCGAAGCCAAGGTATAGGCGAAATCGTGTGAATTTTTTGAAACTTATTCCGGACAAAGTCCGTATTATATAATTGAAACAATTGAAAATTCATGAAACTGTCGCAATTCCAATTCAGTCTGCCCAAAGACCGCATAGCATCCGAACCGACGAGATGGCGCGATGAATGCCGCCTGATGGTCCTGCACAAGGACACGGGAGAGATCGAACACAAGATATTCAAGGAAATCATAGACTATTTCGGGAAGGGCGACACTTTCGTGCTCAACGACACGAAAGTATTTCCTGCCAGGCTTTTCGGCAAGAAAGAAAAGACGGGGGCCGACATAATGGTTTTCCTCCTGAGGGAGCTCAACCGCGAACAGCGCCTGTGGGACGTAATCGTGGATCCGGCGCGCAAGATAAGGATAGGCAACAAGCTGTATTTCGGCGATGACGAAAGTCTCGTGGCCGAGGTCGTGGACAACACCACTTCAAGGGGCCGCACGCTGCGGTTTCTCTACGACGGGAGCTACGAAGAGTTCAAGGACAATCTCTTTTCCCTCGGAGAGACCCCCATACTTCCCATTTTCAAAGAAAAGGTGACCGAGGAGGACAAAGAGAATTTCCAGACCATCTTCGCCGACAAAGAAGGGGCCGTGTCCGCTCCGGCCGCAGGGCTGCATTTCAGCCGCGAGCTATTCAACAGAATGATTCTCAAGGACATCAACAAAACGTTCATCACCGTCCACATGGGGATAGGACATTTCCGCAAAGTGGACGTAGAGGATCTTTCCAAGCACCGCATGGATTCGGAGAGGCTCATAATCAGCCAGGAAGCCGCCGATGCCATCAACTTCACCAAACGCAGCGGGCATAAGGTGCTTGCCGTGGGCGCCACGGTGATGAGGGGCCTTGAGACATATGTCACCACCAACCACGAAGTGAATGCATACGACGGATGGACCAACAAATTCATATTCCCGCCGTATCAGTTCGCCGTTCCGGACGCCATAGTGTCCAATTTCCATCTGCCGGAATCCACCATGCTCATGTCGGTGGCCGCATTCGGAGGGTTCGACAAAGTGATGAACGCCTACAAAGTCGCGCTCGATGAAAAATACCGCTTCGGGCCCTACGGCGATGCAATGCTCATAGTCTGAGCCCGCGATGTCCGCCGCCTGCCAGGACAATGCGCCTGACATTGTCTGCCTTGTCCGGCCGAAAATCGGGCCGCGACGGAAAGAAGCCCGGGCGCGGCGGACGGAACACATTAAAAAAGACATAAAATCCTAAAAAAACAGAAAAAGTAAGGGGCTTCCAAGCCGCGGCCGCAAGTTTTTTCGGCGCGAGGGCATATATTTGCGCAGACCTCATGAACTCCAGGACATGGATGCCTCATCTTACGAACGAATCTGTCTCTGCGCCCTGAACACGATATTCGGCTATAATCCGATGGCAGGCCTCGCCCTCATCGAAGGCCTCGGCTCGGGAGCGGCGGCGTTCGCGCTGGAGCCTGCCGAGCTGCGCGGGCTCCTGCGCGGATACCCCGTCCATGCGTCGCGCATGGACGGGCGGGCCCTCGAAGCTGCGGCGTCGCAGCTCGAGGACATGGCCGCTCGCGGCGCCGCTTTCGTCTCCGTAGCCGACGACTGCTATCCGGAACTCCTGAGGGAATGCCCGGACCGTCCCATAGGCCTGTATGTGTGCGGAGCGTCCCCTCCGGAGATACTTTTCTCAAAGAAGCCCGTCATCGCCATAGTGGGCACACGCGACATCTCCCCTTACGGCAGAAAATGGTGCAGGCGTATAGTGGAGGCCCTTTCATGCACCGAAGAAAAGCCTCTCATAACAAGCGGACTGGCATACGGCACCGACATCGCCGCCCACATGCACGCCCTCGATCTCGGACTTCCCACGATAGCCGTAATGGCTACCGGCATCGATTCGGTCTATCCGGCTTCGCACCGCGGAGCCGCGCGGCGCATAGTCCGCGGCGAAGGGTGCGCGGTCATAACCGACTATCCGCCCGGTACGGAGCCGATACCGATAAACTTTATACGGAGGAACCGCATAATAGCCGGCATGTCCTCCGCAGTCATACTCATCGAATCGCGCATCAAGGGAGGAGGCATGACGACAGCCCGGCTGGCGGACGGATATTCCCGCCCCGTCTATGCCCTCCCGGGCAGGACGGATGACGAAAGGTCGCAGGGCTGCAACCGTCTCATCGGCGAGAAGACGGCCGAAATATTCACGGACGCGGACGACCTCGTCCTGCGGCTCGGTCTGCACGCTTCGGCCCGGGCTCCGGAGCGTTCCGCCGCGGAGCGGCTCCGCGTCCGCTATCACCGTACCCTTTCCGAACCCAAAATCGAAGCCGTGTCAAAGGTCTACGCCGCCATAGAGGCATCCGCAGGCATAAGTCCGGACAGCATCTGCAGGCAGACCGGACTTGCATGGCCGGAAGTGGCCGAATGCAGTTCGATTCTCGAAAACGACGGCCTCATATCGGTGGACCTCCTGCAGCGATGCTCAACGACCGGAAAGCCTTTCTGACCCGCTCCGGCGGCGGAGCGCGGCCGATGCGTCCGTTATCGCGAAAAGTTTTTAACTTTGCCGGCGGGAAACGCCGCAGGAAATGTTCATAGACACTCACACGCATTACAACGATCCCCGCTACGCCGAAGATCTCGACGCCGTCATCTCACGGGCGGCTGCCGCCGGAGTGGGCAAGATGATACAGGCCGACATAGATGGCTCGGAACGGGAAAGCATGTTCGCGGTCACCAAACGGTATCCGGGCATGCTGTACAACATGCTCGGCCTATACCCGGGCTCGGTGGACGCCGGCTGGCGCGATGAGATGGACGCCATGACGGCATGCAAGGACCGGGGAGCCGTCGCCATAGGAGAAATAGGGCTGGACTACCACGAGGGCGGCCGCTTCCGCGAGGAGCAGAAGGAGGCTTTCCGAGTGCAACTCGAACTCGCCTCGCAATGGGACCTCCCGGTGAACATCCACCTCAGGGACGCCCTCGAAGATTTCCTGAAAATAATAAAGGACAGCGCCCGTCTCCATCTCCGCGGCAACCTGCATTGCTACGGGGGCAGCTACGAGACTTTCCGCGAAGTGCGGAAATACGGCGACTGGTACGTCGGCATCGGCGGAGTGGTGACTTTCAAAAACGCGTCCGTCGCCGAAGCCGTGAAGAAGATCCCGCTCGACAGGATACTGCTCGAGACCGACTGCCCGTACCTGGCGCCCGTCCCCTATCGCGGGCAGCGCAACGAAAGTTCGTACATCCCGATCATAGCCGCCAAAATAGCGGAGCTGAAAGGGACGGACATAGCGGAAATTGAAGCGACCACCACATCCAACGCACTGAAACTGTTCGGAATATGACCAGAGCCAAAAAAGCCGCGATATTGCTCATCTACACCGGCGGCACCATCGGCATGAAACATGATTTCGGAGCCAGGGCATTGAAGCCCTTCGACTTCGGACAGATACTCGACGAAGTGCCCGAGCTGGGCAAGTTCGCCTTCAAGATAGACTCGCTGTCCTTCGATCCGCTCATCGATTCTTCCGACGTGGATCCGTCAGTATGGGTGAAGATAGCGGGCACCATAAAGGAAAGGTACGACGGCTACGACGGATTCGTCATCCTGCACGGCACCGACACGATGGCCTACTCGGCCTCCGCCCTGAGCTTCATGCTCGACGGGCTCACGAAGCCGGTGGTATTCACCGGGAGCCAGCTTCCCATAGGCGTTCCGCGCACCGACGGCAAGGAAAACCTGATTTCGTCCGTAGAGATAGCCTCGGCGAAAGACGAATCGGGGCACGCCCTCGTCCCGGAAGTGTCCATCTATTTCGGTTCGCTGCTCCTGCGCGGCAACAGGGCGACCAAAATCGACTCCGAGAATTTCAGCGCATTCTGCTCCCCCAACTTTCCAGCGCTCGCCGAAGCCGGCATTAACATAAAGTACAACCGGGAATACATACGGCGTCCGCTCGACTGGTACCAGAGCCTTTCCGTACATGCCAGACTCGACACGAGGGTGTCCATCCTCAAGATCCACCCGGGCATAACTCCCCAGATAGTGCGGGGCATATTGTGCAGCCCCGACACCCGCTCCGTCATCATGGAGACCTACGGCTCCGGCAACGCCCCGTCGGCGGACTGGTTCGTCGGCGCGGTCAGGGAGGCGGTGGAGGCCGGGAAAATAATCGTGAACGTATCCCAGTGTACGGCCGGAGCGGTGGACATGGAACTGTACGCCACCGGCAGGTCCCTGCTTGAAGCCGGAGCGGTGTCGGGGCACGACTGCACCACCGAGAGCGCGCTGGCGAAACTGTTTTTCCTGCAGGGCGAAAGCGGCGACAACGAGTGGGTAAAGGCCATGATGGATGAAAATCTGAAAGGGGAAATAAAAATAAAATATTGACAATTGAAAATTATTTGCTAACTTGCACAGGCTTTAGGATATCTAACTGTTAAATAAAATATTGTTCATTTAAACACACAAAAACGAGTATGAAAAAGTTTTTCATGTTTTTGGCAGTAGCAGGCATCATGACCTTCTCTGCAACAATCGCTTCAGCTCAGGATGCCGAAGATCCGGTCGCTGAGGACGTTGTAACCGCCCCGGCAAACGATCTTGCGGCTCTTACGGCAGCAGCTCCCGAAGTGCCTCTGCATCAGGCGCTCAAGACCAAGTTCATCGAAGGCGGCGCAGGCTTCATGTCCCTGATCATCATCTGCCTCATCCTCGGTCTTGCACTTGCAATCGAGAGAATTCTTTATCTCTCGTTCTCAAAGACCAACACCGCCACCCTGCTCGAGAATGTCGAGAAGGCTCTTGAAGAAGGCGGCGTAGAGAAAGCCAAGGAAGTATGCCGCAACACCCGCGGTCCGGTGGCCAGCATTTTCTATCAGGGACTCCTCCGTCAGGAGCAAGGCCTTGACGTCGTAGAAAAGACCATCGTTTCCTATGGCGGCGTACAGATGAGCCTCATGGAGAACGGCCTTTCATGGATCTCGCTCTTCATCGGCATCGCGCCGTCCCTCGGATTCCTCGGTACCGTTATCGGTATGATTCAGGCCTTCGACGCCATCCAGGCTGCCGGCGACATCTCCCCTAACGTTGTTGCGGGCGGTATGAAGGTCGCCCTCATCACCACCGTAGGCGGTCTCATCGTAGCCATGATTCTTCAGGTATTCTACAACTATATCCTTGCCAAGATAGACGGCCTTTCCATTGACATGGAGGACGCTTCCATCCGTCTGGTGGACATCCTTACCAAGCATGAGGAAAAGAAGAACAAATAATAGAGTTTATCTACAATGGAGAAACAATCTTACGCAAAAATATTCAAATGGGTAGCGTGGGCGCTGGGTCTCATAAGCATCGTCATCCTCGTCTGGGGCTTTATCAAGGGCTTCGAGACCAATGACGGCGCTGCGGTGGACATTCTCCTTCGCTGGGCGTATGTCATGATTGGCATCGCTTTAGTGGCGGTAATTGTCATAGGCCTGTACATCTCCGTGACTACCAACCCGAAGAGTCTCCTGAGACTGGGGATCTATCTGGTGGGTGCCGCGGCGTTGTGCCTCGTCGCATACCTGTTGGCTCCGGGATCGCCCGCAGTCGGCTTTACCGGAAGCGTACTGCCTTCTGAAACGGAACTTAAAATGACCGACACGGTCCTCAACCTTACTTATATCTTCGGAGGCGCCGCCATCGTGGCCATCGTCTTCGCTGAAATATTGGGCGGAATCCGTGGTAAAAAAGCATAAGCCATGGGCAAGAAAAAAACACCTGCAATCAATTCGAGTTCAACGGCCGACATTGCGTTCCTCCTGTTGTGCTACTTCCTCATGACCACGACCATGGGCGAGCATCAGGGTCTGCAGCGTCGTCTGCCTCCTATACCTGACAAAGATCAGAACGTACAGGACCAGAAAGTTAACCGTCGTAATATAATCATCGTCAGGATTAACGCAGCCGATAAACTGTTTGCCGGTAATGAAGCCCTGGATGTAACGTTTCTCAAAGACAGAATCAAGGAATTCCTGACGAATCCCGCCAACGATCCCAACCTTCCCGAAAAGGAAATGAAAGAGATCGAAGGCTTCGGCCAGTACCCGGTATCGAAAGGCGTCATCTCCCTGCAGAATGACCGCGGCACAAGTTACCATGCCTACATCGCCGTTCAGAACGAACTCGTGAAGGCTGTCAACGAACTCCGCGACGATTTCGCAAGGCAGAACTTCGGCAAGAAGTTCGCCGCGCTTACCGAGGAACAGCAGGAAATCACCAAGAAGGCCATACCTCAGAACATATCCGAGGCAGAGCCTAAAGATGTCACCAAGAAATAAACAGGAGGATAGAATATGTCTAAATTCGGTGGATCAAACAACAAGAAAGAAGTCCCTGCGGTGACTTCAAGCTCATTGTCCGATATAGTGTTCATGCTCCTTTTCTTCTTCATGGTGACAACTCAGCTCCGTGAAACGGAAAACAAGGTGATCGTCAAGCTTCCTGAAGCATCTGAAGTTGCAAAGCTCGAGAGAAAGGACCTCGCTTCATACATCAACATCGGCACGCCTACAAAGACCTATCAGGCCACTTACGGCACCGATGCGCGTATCCAGCTCAACGATTCTTTCAAGACCACCGCTGACATCCGCGACTTTATCGCGGCGGAACGCGACGCCATGAGCGAAGCCGACCGGTCATTCATGACAGTGGATATCCGTGCCGACGAAGACGTCAGGATGGGTATCGTCAGCGATGTAAAGCAAGAGCTTAGACGTTGCTCCGCGCTGAAAATAATGTATTCGGCAAGAAAACCTGGAAAGTGATATTCCGGACAACTGAAAAAAAGCAGCCTTTCGGGGTTGCTTTTTTTTGTATGCAAGAGCTTAAAAAGCTATTTTTGCATAACAAATCAGATAAATAAAATATTTGCGATATGAAAAAATTTGTCAACGCAGCAATACGGCCGACGGCGGCATTGCTCATGGCGGCATGCATGTCCGCGGTACTTGCAGGATGCTCGGGAAAAGAGGATCCTCGTCCCAAATACATCTTCTACTTCCTCGGCGACGGGATGGGCAACTCACAGATTGCGGCCGCCGAATCCTATCTGTCCTATAAACAAGGCAAGTTCGGCGGAGAGCAGCTTTTCTTTACCACACTCCCCTGCACGGGCTTCGTAAGCACCTATTCCGCCGACCATCAGGTGACATGCTCGTCCGCGGCTGCCACGGCCTTTTCCAGCGGCGTGAAAACAAACAACGGATACATAGGCGTAGACCCCGACGGCCGGCCTGTAAGGACTGTCTCCATGGATCTCCATGACGAAGGGTACAAGATCGGCATCATGAGTTCCGTGGCCGTCAACCACGCCACGCCGGGAGCATACTACGGTCACAACCTGTCCCGGAGAAACTATTACGAAATAAGCATGGACCTGCCGGCTTCAGGATACGAATTCTTCGGAGGCCTGGGCTTCCTGGAATTCTACGGAAAGGCCGGAGACAAGGAAAGCACTTCCGCGGTATTGGAACGGGCGGGATACAAAGTATGCTACGGTGAGAAAGAATTCCGCGACAATATGGACGACTGTGGACACATCATCCTGTGCCAGGACAGATACCGCGACAAGAGCACCGGAGACATTCCCCTAACGGACAGTACCTATGTGACGCTGGCCGAGATGCTGAAGTTGAATCTGGAATATTTCGGCGACGACAAGCCTTTCTTCATCATGTGCGAAGGCGGGGAAATCGACAGCTACGCCCATGCCAACGAGGTCATGCCTATGGTGCAGGCGATATTGCGGTTTGATGACGCGGTCAAGGTGGCATACGACTTTTACCTGAAACATCCCGACGAGACATTGATAGTGGTCACGGCCGACCATGAGACCGGCGGCATCACCATAGGCGCAGGCTTCGACCAAAGCTACGCCCCGCAAAAATGGGACGTGCTCGAATCACGGCGGACGGACGGCATGACGGCCGAAGAGAAACGCGGATTCGAATGGGAAAACGGCATCGGCTGGACCACGGGAGGACATACCGGAGCCCCGGTACCCGTATTCGCGACCGGAAAAGGTGCCGAAAGATTCATAGGACGCATCGACAATACCGACATTCCGTCCAAATTGGTAGGGAAAACGTCGGGAAAATAGTATATTTGCCAAGTTTGGCCTGACGGCGGAGCCGCCGGGCGCATTTTGCACAATCATGGATAAACTGACAAGGACAAAAGTCAAGGAACTGCTCAGAACCGAGCCCGGCGTCACCGTACTTGCAAAAGGATGGGTCCGGAGCAAACGGGGAAACAAGCAGGTGAAATTCATATCCCTTAACGACGGATCCACCGTCAACAGCATACAGGTGGTGGCGGACACTTCCCTTTTCGACGAGGAACTGATAAAGAAAATTTCCACGGGAGCGAGCATCGGAGTGACCGGAGAGCTTGTTCCGTCGATAGGAAGCGGCCAGGCCGTGGAGATACAGGCCAAGGAAATAGTCCTTTACGGCGAATGCGACCCGGTGAGATATCCGCTCCAGAAGAAAGACACATCGCTGGAGTATCTGCGTACGGTGGCGCATATGCGTCCGAGGACAAACACTTTCGGCGCGGTGCTCCGGATACGTCACGCCATGGCATTCGCCATACATAAGTTTTTCAACGACAAAGGTTTCGTATACCTCAATACGCCCATCATCACCGAATCCGACGCCGAAGGAGCCGGAGACATGTTTCAGGTGACCACGATGAATCTCGCCTCGGTGCCCGTGCACGACGGAAAGGTGGACTACGGCAAAGACTTTTTCGGGAAAAAGACGAGCCTCACCGTAAGCGGGCAGCTTGAAGGGGAGCTCGGAGCCACCGCGGTAGGGGAAATCTATACTTTCGGCCCGACTTTCCGTGCCGAAAACTCCAATACGCCGAGGCATCTCGCCGAATTCTGGATGATAGAGCCGGAAATGGCGTTCTACGACATAGAGGACGACATGGTCCTCGCGGAGGAGTTCGTCAAATATCTCGTGCAGTATGCCCTCGACAATTGCATGGACGACCTGAAGTTCCTCAACGACAAATACGACGATGGCCTGATTGAAAGGCTGCGGAGCGTGCTCGGCACGGAGTTCAGGAGAGTCACATACACCGAGGGAATAGACATACTCGAGAAGTCCGGGGAACATTTCGAATTTCCGGTGCATTGGGGCAGCGACCTCCAGAGCGAACATGAAAGATATCTTGTGGAGAAATATTTCCGGAAGCCCGTCATATTGACGGACTTTCCGAAGGACATAAAGGCCTTTTACATGAAGCAGAACGACGACGGGAAGACCGTCAGGGGCATGGACGTCCTGTTTCCCAAGATAGGAGAGATCATAGGAGGCTCCGAAAGGGAGGCGTCCCTTGAAAAACTCGAGGCGAGAATAGCCGAACTCGGCATGTCAAGGAAAAATCTCGAATGGTACATAGACACGCGCCGGTTCGGGACGGTTCCCCACAGCGGATTCGGGCTCGGTTTTGAAAGGCTTCTGCTGTTCGTGACGGGAATGAGCAACATACGCGACGTGATTCCGTTCCCGAGAACTCCAAAAAACGCTGAATTCTAATACCAAACACATCATGCTGATAATAGGGATAGCGGGCGGATCCGGATCGGGGAAGACCACGGTAGTAAAAGAAATCACAAGGCGGCTCAGCGGCAAAGTAGTCGTAATTCCACAGGATTCTTATTACAAGGATTCAAGCCACCTGCCTCCGGAAGAACGGCAGAAAATCAACTTCGACCATCCGGACGCCATAGATTTCAAGCTCCTATGCCGACAGATCAACGAATTGCGCCAGGGAAAGACCATCGAGCAGCCCGTCTACTCATATATCACATGCTCCCGTTCCAAGACGGAGACGGTGACGGTCGAACCGGCGGAAGTAATAATAGTGGAAGGAATCCTCGTTTTCACCTGCAAGGAACTCCGCGACCAGATGAACATCAAACTGTTCGTGGACGCTGACGACGACGACAGGCTCATGCGCATAATAATAAGGGACATCGAAGAAAGGGGGCGGACCATCGCCACCGCCATGGAGCATTATACCGAGACCGTCAAGCCCATGCACCTGCAGTTCATCGAGCCGTCAAAGCGCTATGCAGACATAGTGATTCCGCAGGGCGGACACAACAAAGTGGCCATAGACGTGATATCCGCCACCATCGAGCGGGCGTTGCACAACCAATAATACGCAGCCTCAGCCGTGAAAAAGTTATCCAATGACGACAAGGCCGGAATATATGTCACTGCGATTTTCCATCTCACGGTGATAATAATATTGCTGGCCTGCTCGCTCGGATATACCATAGGCAAGGAAAATTCTTTCGTGCTCGACTTCACGAAACAGGAAGCCCTGGAACAAATCGAGCAGCTGGAGCGGATGCGCCAGGACGTATCGGACCGTCTCGAAGGGCTTATTTCCGCATCTTCCGGCGCTGAGATACGCAATGTGGCCGTGGATGCCGGCAGCACCCTGAAGGACGACCGCAACACGGATGCGGAGAAGCTGTACGAAGACGCTGAAAAACTGGCCGAACAGCTGCGGGCAGGATTCGAGCCCGAGGAAAGCCCCGAAGACTATGCGGAAATTTCCCGGCCGGAACAGGACAGGAAGGAAGAGAGGAAAGAAAGTTATACCGGCCCGTCCGTCCTGTCATGGTCTTTGGACGGAAGAAAGGCAAGCCGGCTCCCGATACCTGCCTACAGATGCATGGGAGCGGGGACCATCACCGTCATAATCACCGTAAACAACAAGGGGGAAGTCATAGGCGCCAAAATAAAAGATGACGTGTCCTCCGACGACAAATGCCTCAGGGACTTCGCCATAAGGGCGGCGAGGATGTCCCGTTTTTCGGCTTCGGCCACGGCGCCGGCACGGCAGCTCGGCGACATAGTCTACAGTTTCATCGCACAGTAGGAGCCAAGTCGGAATCCGTTCTTACGACGGAAGAATTTTCAAGGGCCGTCTTCACCACATCATCCACGGGCAGATAATATCTGTAATAGGCATTCTCTCCGAGTTTAGTATACCTCGATATAAGCGCCTTGAGCTGCGGTATAAGATACGGCTCGGTCTTTTTCCATTCGGCGTCTCCTGTCACTATGCCGTCCTTACTGGCGGCGAACCTGCGGAACGCGGCGCCCGGATCGAACGAATCGAAAAAGCCGTCCATTTCCCCGAAATCCTCTATGGCAAGGAGCCTGTTCCTGTATCTGTCGAACACCGCGGAAGCGAAACGCATCTGAGTGGCCTTGCGGTTGCAGTTCAAGAAGAAATCCGTCACCCTGGAAGTGTCCACGGGCACGAAAATGTCCGGAACGATACCTCCGCCTCCGTAGACCGGCCTGCCTCCGACGGTCATGTGAAGATCTTCAGTGTTCACCTTGATGCTGTCCTCGACAAACACTTCCCCGTCGGCGTATCTCTTGATGATGTCATACTCATAGTCGTCGGAATATGGTTTCTGTATGCATCTTCCGGACGGAGTATAGAAACGGGCCACAGTCAGGCGTATTCCCGAGCCGTCGGTAAAATAGACCGGCTCCTGCACAAGCCCTTTGCCGAAGGAACGGCGGCCTACGATGACGCCGCGGTCATTGTCCTGGACGGCGCCGGCGAAAATCTCGCTCGAAGAAGCGGAATTTTCATTTATAAGCACCGTAAGCCCTATGTCCTGCAACTTTCCGCGGCCATCGGCATAACTGCTCTCCCGCTTGCGGTGCAGACCTTCCATATATACGATGCCGGCCCTTCTCGGCAGGAATTCATTGCTCATTTTCAAGGCCTGGTCGAGATATCCGCCGACATTGTCCCTTATGTCCAGAATCATCCTTTTCATGCCCTGCCGGAGCAATTCCTCGGCCGCCGATGAAAATTCATCGTACGTGGTACGGGAGAATTTGGAAAGCCTTACATAGGCCGTGGTATCCCCAACCATGAAATAGGCGTCCACGCTGTGAAGCGGAATCTTGCCGCGGGTTATCTCGAACGGGACGGTCACGTCGCCACGCTGCACGGTAACGATCACCTTGGTGCCCGCCGGCCCCTGGATGCGGCTTACCATGCTGTCCTGTGGGAAACCCACTCCGGCTATCACCGTACTGTCCACTTTCACAAGCCTGTCCCCGGGCTGCAGGCCGGCCTTTTCCGACGGGCCTCCCGGTATGACCTCCAGCACTATGGCTGTGTCATTGGGCACATTGAACTGTATGCCTATGCCGTCGAAATTGCCCGACAGTTCCCTTTCCGACGCCTTCAGCTGTACCGGAGGCATATATATGGAATGAGGATCCAGCTTGGCGAGGGCGGCGGACACGGCCGCATCGGTAAGGGCGCCGACGTCCACGGTGTCTACATAATTCTTTTCAACCTCGTCCAATATGAGATTCAGCTTGCGCCAGTCCTGATACCTTACCCTGCGCAGATTGCGCGTCTCAAGAGACCTTACGGACACAAGGGTGAGAAGGACTCCGACGACTATGCCAAGCAGCACCTGAATAAGCTGCAGATTGATCTTCGACTTCATCTAATCCACTTTTTCCACTTCCACGCCGGCGCGGCGAAGCAGGTCCACGCCGTCCTCGAGACGGTATTCATCACGGTAAACCACCCTTCTTATGCCGGCCTGTATAATCAGCTTTGCGCATTCCATGCAAGGAGAGGCCGTCACATACAAAGTCGCACCCGTGCTGTCGTTGCCGGACTTGGCCACTTTGGTGATGGCGTTGGCCTCGGCATGAAGCACATAGGGCTTGGTGACGCCGTTCTCGTCCTCGCATACATTCTCAAACCCCGACGGAGTGCCGTTGTATCCGTCGGAGATTATCATCTTGTTCTTGACTATCAAGGCTCCCACCTGGCGCCGTTTGCAATACGAATTCTTCGCCCATACGGCCGCCATGTCGAGATAGCTGTTATCGAATTTCTCCATTATTATTTCCTCTGATAGAGATAGCGCTTGATGCTCCGCTTGGGAGTCCTCTCGAAGTCTTCGGCCATGAACTCGAGCTTCCTTATCTGGGCATATTTCGGCAGCTGCTGGTTGATTTCCGGCAACGCGGAGGTGATGCGCCTGTCCAGGCCGTCCTTTGAAAGCCCGTCAAGCTCGGCCTGATGGTAATCCGGATATATCAGGGCGGTAAGTCCTCCGGCGTCCTCTATCACAAGGGAGTCGATTACATAATTGAAATTATTTATGACGGCTTCGAGCTCCTCGGGATATATGTTCTGCCCTGAAGGTCCGAGAATCATGCACTTGGAACGGCCGCGTATATACAGATATCCGTCGGCGTCCATCACTCCGAGGTCTCCGGTCTTGAACCATCCGTCATCGGTGAACGCGGCACGGGTGACCTCCTCGTTTTCATAATATCCGAGGCAGACGTTGGGGCCCTTCACCAATATCTCGCCGGGAATGTTCTGCGGATCCGAAGAATCTATCTTCACCTGCATGTTAAGGGCGGCGCGGCCGCACGAGCCCGGCTTTACCTTGTCCCAATGGGCGTAGGTGATGATGGGGGCGCATTCCGTCATGCCGTATCCCACGGTGTAGCGGAAGCCTATCTTGTTGAAGAATTTTTCCACTTCGGGGTTGAATGCGGCCCCGCCTATGATGATCTCCTCGAAGCGGCCGCCGAATGTGGCGGTCAGCTCTGAGCAGAATTTCTTCTGGATTATCTGATCCACAACCGGAATCTTCATTATCAGCTTGTTGCGGTCTATGATAGGTTTCAGCTTGGATTTGTATATCTTCTCTATGATCATCGGCACGGCAATGATTATGTCGGGCTTGATGTCGGCGAAAGCCTGCATTATGATCTTAGGGCTCGGCACGCGCGACAGGAAATGCACGTGGGCCCCGACGACCATCTCGAAGATGAACTCGAACATCATTCCGTACATGTGGGCCATCGGGAGCATCGACACCACATTCATGCCGGCCTTGAACTGAGGCTCGGCATCCATGGTGGCGAACTGTATGTTGGACAGCAGGGCGCGGTATGGAATCATGACTCCTTTGGAGAAGCCCGACGAACCGGAAGTATAATTGATCATGGCAAGTTCTTCCGGGCTGTCCTCGTAATAATCGAGATCCTCCGGCCCGAAACGGCTGGGGTATTTCTTTCCGAAAGACTCGTTCAGATGCCCGCGAACCTCGGCGAACTTGTCGTCGGCGATATGCAGGAACTTGAAATTGTTTATCTGCACCACCACATACAGGCCCGGCATCTCCTCTGCGGACAGCTCATCCCAGATAACGTCATCCACGAACAGCACCTTGGAACCGGAATGGTTGATCAGATACTGCACGTTGCCGGGCTTGAACTCGTGCAATATGGGCACAATCACGGCTCCGTATGTAAGCGTGGCAAGGAAGCTGACCGCCCAGTTGGCCTGGTTGCGGGCACAGATGGCCACCTTGTCGCCTTTCTCAAGGCCGCACTGTTCAAACGCGATGTGCAGTTTGGCTATCCTGCGGGCCACATCCTTGTAAGAAAGCGTAAGTCCCTGATAGTTGGAAAGCGCAGGAGCCTCCCAATGTTCGCGGAAACTTTTTTCTATTAATTTATTGACTGACTTCAATGATATTTCCATTTTTATAGGTTTTTGGGTTTCAGTTCGACTTTATGTCTCTTTTCTTTCCGTCATAGCAGAGTCCGGATATCACGCCTTTGTCGCTTACCTCAAACTTCGCATCAGGACGGAACATCCTGTCATCATCGTATTCTTCCCCCGCGATGGCCTTCCCGCCGTTGAAATCATATACGAGAGCGCGCAGATAAGTGCGCACCACCCATACTCTGCGGCCCTTGGCCTCCAACAGTTCGGGCAGCCCCATTATGCCTTCGGGAGCCTTTATGGTACGCCACGAAGCGGGCTTGCGCCCGTGCAGGTCGTACATTTCTATGGTATTGTCCTTATGGAGCACGACGGCGCTGTAGCCATGGGTGCCGGTAAAATCGTACGCATCCGGCCCGAGAAGCACTTCCTTGCCAAGCTCCACGGGGAATCCGCCCACAAAGCGGCCGAGCCTGTCGAGAAGATAAAGTTTCGATCCGGAAGCGAAAAGGAACTGCAGCTTGCCGTTGGCGTAATAGTCCACCGTACATACGCGTCCGCACAACGCCGTTTTGAAAGGAATCCCCCAGAGGCCTTTGCCGTTTTCATCGTTCAGACACAGATACATGGATGAATTCTGATAAAAAGTATTCATCTTGCCCGTGCCGCTGTTCATGACCTTGAAGGGCCCCTCCGGCACGGTGACCACGGTATCCCGAGCTATCGCCGGGACCTTGGTCTTCTGCCTGGAATCTTTCAGGGCGGCGGTGCGGAAATCAAGCTCCCTCCCCTCTCCATGCACGGTGAACGTGACGGGTGTCTGAGGGAAAGTCCTCAGTACGCCGAGCACCGGTTCCTTTATCACCCCCGCTATGCCTTCCGGAGATTCCATAGGGGCATACCACATGGCGAACGACACATCCTTCACCGCGGCGAAAGAAGTGACGCCCAGCCGGCTCTTGAGCGTATTTTCAGGCAGCGCCCCGGAAGCGTAGGCCTCCGTCGCGGGACGGCTTCCCACCACCATCCATTCGCCGACGCCCGTGAAGCAGCTCTCGTCGTCCGGACTGAAGAGCCGGCCGAACAATGTCCCTGTCAGCCCCTTGTACGGATAGTCGGACACCTCTTTCTGGGAATCCGCCTTGGAACCGCACCTGATGAGGACGACACGGACTACACTGTCCTGCAGGCGAAAGGACGCCGCGGCCACTTCCTTGATATCCAAAGCCCTGGCCTTTTGCTCCAACGATCTGGAATAACCGTCGAGCCCTCCGTTGGCATCTTTGTAGTCACGGTGCGCCGCCATATAGGACGATATGTCGCCCACGGGCATGGATACGGCGGAATAAGTATAATACGGTATCATCTCCGCCATTCTCAGCTCCCCTCCGGGACTCCGGCGCAGCATGCGGAGACCGTAGGAAGGATCATCGCGGGAATACGACGAACCCGACAGGGAGAACCCGTCGCCCGCGTCCAGACGGAATCCCGTCCAGTCCGCGAAACGCTTCACGCCGTCGGAATATTTCCTGTAGGGTACGGTAAAATAATTTTGTATAAGCTTCTGAATATAATTGTGCGACAAAAGCACGACATTGTTGCCGGAGACTGACGACACCGTTTCCGCCAGACCGTCCGACACCACTATCGAAAGTCCTTCGGCGATATGCCTTTCGGACGAAGAGAGCAGCGTCTCGGAGGCTGAAGCCAGCAGAACGTTCAGATCCTCTACATAACGGCATTCAAGCCCTGCGGCTCCGGCCTTTTCAAGCAACGAGTCTTCCGGTCCGTGCTTGCCGGTCCCTATTATGAAAAGAGGCACCAGAGCGCCGCTGTTGTGCAGCGACACCGCCATCGGATACACTGAGGCCGAAGACAGAAACGCACGGAATTCCGGCCGAGGCGCCGAAGAAGAAATTATCGCGGCGAAAAGCCCGGTGCTGTCGGACGCTATTTTCCTTGCAGACCTGGATCCGTCGAGACAAAAGACCGCCGCGGCGTCCGAAGGCACGGCCGTAAGCAGCGGAAGCCTCTCCCCGGCCGGGACGGGAGTACCGTCATCGTGTCCCGAGTAAAGATACGAGACGCCGAAAGCTATGCCTCCCAGCATCAGCACGAGGGCCACAAGCGATATTATAATGCCTTTTTTACTCATCTTCCTGAGAAGGGCCGGAAAACTGGAAAGATCCGTCCGATTGCAAATATAAATAAATAAACGGACTTTCCCTCATTTAAGAAAAGTCCGTTTTTTGTAGCCCCGACAGGAATCGAACCTGTATTTAAGGTTTAGGAAACCTCCGTTCTATCCGTTGAACTACGGGGCCACTGTTTCATAACAGATTACTCTGCTTTCTTCACTATGATCTGACGGCCTCTGTAATAACCGCACTCAGGGCAGACCCTGTGATACATTACCGTAGCGCCGCAGTTGGGGCAGACGCTCAGAGTGGGGACAGGAGCGAAATCATGAGTTCTCCTTTTGTCTCTCCTCTGCTTTGAAATCTTATGTTTCGGATGTGCCATCGCTATTGTTATTTTTATAAATTATTTACTTTGTCAATTCTTCAGCAAGGATCTGAGACCGGCGAAAGGATTTTCGGACGGGCCGGCGGAAGAATCTTCTTCTCCGCACAGGTATCGTACCGTATCCGGATTGCATTCTCCTTCCGCATGGACGCGCCGGACGGGAAGCGACAGGCAGACATAGTCGTATACTGCCTGACTCATGTCAAGATCGGAGCTGTTTTCCGGAATCATAATCGTTTCCCTCCCCTCATCGGAGGACACGGATTCCGGCATTTCTGATCCGAACCTGACGCTGAAAACTGCGGACGCATGTACGGGAAGCACGAGAGATTCAAGGCATCTGTCGCACGCCACCGTCACAGTCCCGTCCATCAGACAATCGACATCGATAAGGTTTCCCGACTTTTCCACGGAGATTTCCGCATCGACGCCGGCTTCCATAATTTCCCGGTTCTCAAATTCTTCAAAGAACTCCTTGTCCGCACGGGCATGAAAAACCGTCCTGCCCTGCGCCAATCCATTCAAAGGGATTACAAAATCCTGTTTCATATTCCTTAAAACAGATTAAGGGATGCAAAGGTAAGAAAAAAAATCCTACGATTCAACTTTCATTGTCCGATTTTCGTTTCCTGTCAAGCGGATCAAGCAATATTTTCCTCATTCTCATGCTCTGCGGCGTCACCTCCACGAGCTCGTCCTCCTGTATGTATTCGAGGGCTTCCTCAAGCGAAAACTTGACGGCGGGCGGCAGTATGGCCTTTTCGTCGCTTCCGGCAGCACGCACGTTGGTGAGTTTCTTTGTCTTGCAGATGTTGATGTTCAAATCCCTCTCGCGCGTATGCTCCCCCACTACCTGGCCGCCGTAGATCTGTTCTCCGGGCTCCACGAAGAAACGGCCGCGGTCCAGCAGTTTGTTCATGGAATAGGCCACCGACTCGCCCGTCTCAAGGGAAACGAGGGAACCGTTGGTGCGCATCTCTATGTCCCCCTTGAAAGGCTGGTACTCCTTGAACCTGTGCGACACCACGGCTTCGCCCTGCGTGGCGGTAAGCAGATTGCTCCTCAAGCCCATGAGCCCGCGGGTCGGAATCTCGAACTCCAGCAGGGTACGGTCTCCGCGGGTCTCCATATGGATGAGAGCGCCCTTGCGCCTCGTGGACAGCTCTATGGCGGCTCCCACGAATTGCTCCGGCACCTCTATGGAAAGTTCCTCGATCGGCTCGCACCGCCGGCCGTCGATAGTCTTGTCGAGCACCTTGGGCTGCCCCACCTGCAGTTCGAACCCTTCGCGGCGCATGGTCTCTATGAGCACGGACAGATGCAGCACTCCGCGGCCGTACACCACGAAAGAATCGGCGTTCGGTCCCGGTTTCACCCTCAGGGCGAGATTCTTTTCGAGCTCTTTCTCCAGACGCTCCTTCAAATGCCTTGAAGTGACGTATTTCCCTTCTTTGCCGAAAAACGGGGAATTGTTTATCATGAACAGCATGCTCATGGTAGGCTCGTCCACGGCTATGGGCGGCAGCGGCTCCGGATTTTCGAAGTCCGCTATGGTGTCGCCTATCTCAAAGCCGTCCACGCCCGTCACGGCGCAGATGTCTCCGCATTCCACCTCGTCCACATTGGACTTGCCGAGACCGTCGAACACCATAAGCTGCTTGATTTTGGATTTTTCCACTATGTCATAGCGCTTGCACAGGCTAACGTTCATGCCTGTCTTCAGGCATCCCCTGGTGACGCGGCCGACGGCGATGCGGCCGACGTAAGGCGAATATTCGAGCGACGAGATGAGCATCTGGGGAGTGCCTTCCCGCCGGTCCGGAGCCGGAATCTCGGAAAGTATGGCGTCCAGAAGCGCCGTTATGTCTCCTGTGGGCTTTTTCCAGTCCCCGGACATCCACCCCTGTTTGGCGCTGCCGTAAATAGTCTTGAAATCAAGCTGTTCCTCGCTGGCGTCGAGCGAAAACATGAGGTCGAACACTTCCTCCTGCACCTCGTCGGGACGGCAGTTCTGCTTGTCCACCTTATTGATCACCACTATGGGTTTCTTGCCCATCTCTATGGCCTTTTTAAGCACGAAGCGCGTCTGAGGCATGCAGCCTTCGAAAGCGTCCACAAGCAGAAGGACGCCGTCGGCCATATTCAGCACGCGTTCGACCTCGCCGCCGAAATCGCTGTGGCCGGGAGTGTCGATGATGTTTATCTTGACCCCCTTATAATTTACGGAAACGTTCTTGGCCAATATGGTTATGCCCCTTTCCCTTTCAAGTTCGTTATTGTCGAGTATCAGATTGCCGAGGTCCTCCGGCCTGCGCACGAGGTTCGCCTGATAAATCATCCTGTCAACGAGCGTCGTCTTGCCGTGATCCACATGCGCGATGATCGCGATGTTCCTTATTTCCCGCATAGCTTCATTGTTTGAGCCTGCAAAATTATTTTATATTTTTGCATTTTCCAAACAGGCGGAATGAAAGAGAAAATCATCATCCTCGATTCCGGTTCGCAAGTGACCCGGCTCATCGGAAGGAGACTGCGGGAACTCAACGTATATTGTGAGATAATGCCTCCGCACAGGATGCAGAAGCCCGACCCTTCGGTCAAAGGTGTCATCCTGGCAGGCAGCCCGTGCTCGGTGTACGATCCACAGGCTCCGCAGATCGATTTTTCGTTGTTCAAAGGGATTGTGCCTGTGCTCGGCATATGCTACGGAGCGCAGATGCTCGCATACCGCTTCGGCGGCAGGGTGGAGCCGTCCCCCACGCGGGAATACGGGAGGGCCCTTCTGTCGGCATCGGGCAGCAGTCCGCTTTTCGACGGCATAGCCTTTCCAACGCAGGTGTGGATGTCCCACGGCGATACCATAACTCAGCTGCCAGAGGGAGCCGAAGCCATAGCTTCCACCGAAAGCGTGAAAAACGCGGCGTTCCGCATAAAAGGGGAAGACACCTACGCCGTGCAGTTCCATCCGGAAGTGTTCCACACCACGGAAGGCACCGCCATGCTGAAGAATTTCGCATACGGGATATGCGGCTGCAGCGGGGACTGGACTCCGGATTCGTTCATTGAATCGTCCGTATCCTCGCTCCGCCGGCAGATAGGAAACGACAAAGTGATTCTCGGCCTGAGCGGAGGCGTGGACTCCACCGTCGCCGCCGTGCTGCTCGACAAGGCCGTCGGTCACAACCTGACGTGCATTTTCGTAAACAACGGCCTGCTGCGCAAAAACGAGTTCTCAGACGTTCTGGCTTCATACAGGGACATGGGCCTCAACGTTATCGGCGCAGACGCGTCGGCCGCATTCCTGCAGGCCCTCGCCGGGGTGTCCGATCCGGAAGCCAAAAGGAAAATAATAGGCGGACTGTTCGTGGAGACGTTCGAGAAATATGCTTCGCAGATTGACGGGGCCAGGTATCTCGCGCAGGGCACCATATATCCGGACGTAATAGAGTCCGCGGGGGTGCCGGGAGCCTCCAAAATAAAGTCTCACCACAATGTGGGAGGCCTGCCGGAGAGAATGAACCTGAAAGTAACGGAGCCGCTCAGGATGCTTTTCAAGGATGAAGTAAGAAGGATAGGACGACTGCTCGGGATACGCAAAGAGCTGATAGACAGGCATCCTTTCCCCGGTCCTTCGCTTGCAGTAAGGATATTGGGCGAAGTGACGGAAGAAAAGCTCGCCATCCTGCGCGAAGCGGACGACATCTTCATCCGCTCGCTCCGCGGCTTCGACTGCCGCGACATGGATCTGGCGTCGGCCTCGGACCCGTGTAAAAAAGCGGAGACTCTGTACGACGCCGTATGGCAGGCCGGAGTCATATTGCTGCCCGTAAGGAGCGTGGGGGTGATGGGCGACGGACGTTCCTACGAAAACGCCGCGGCCCTGAGAGCCGTAGTGTCGGCCGACGCCATGACGGCGGACTGGGCCCGCCTGCCTTATGAATTCCTCGCAAAAGTATCCAACGAAATCATCAACAACGTGCGCGGCATAAACCGCGTAGTATATGACATCAGTTCCAAGCCGCCGGCGACGATAGAATGGGAATAGCCTCTACCAGCCTTTGGCGATGTTCCGGGCAATCCCTGCCACGAGTCTTTCTCTCGCCTCGACGCTGGCCCATGCCGTGTGAGGGGTAAAACGCAATTTCTCAGGGTACGACGTATGCAGCAGAGGACTGTCCTCGGGCACGGGCTCGGTCTCGAACACATCGAGCGCCGCCCCGCCTATGCTCCCGCGGTCTATGGCTTCGGCCAAGGCCTTTTCATCGATTATGCCGCCCCGACCCATGTTGACGATGACCGCCGAAGGCTTCATCATAGCCAATTCCGCCGGGCCGACAAGCCCCGCAGTACGCTGATTGTAAGGGGCATGTATTGAGATGACGTCGGATTCGGACATAAGCGTTCCGAGCGGCACGCTCGGATATTCCTTGCAGTGTCCTGTCCCTGAGGTGGAAAAATATATTACGCGCATGCCGAAGGCTTCCGCCACATGCGCCACGCGGCTGCCGATGGTTCCCATGCCCACGACGCCCATGGTCTTGCCGTCAATCTCGATGGACGGCCGGGACACGTCAGTAAAAAGTCCGCCGCGCGAATATGCTCCGGACTTGACCGCGCCGTCAAAATAAGGCGCATTGCCGAGAAGGGAGAGTATATGCATGAAAGTCGCCTGCACCACGGATTCGGTGGAATAGCCCTCCACGTTCCGTACCGGAATCCCCCTTGCGGCCGCGGCATCGAGATCGATGTTGTTCACGCCGGTGGCCGCCTCGCAGATCAGCTTCAGCGAAGGAGCCGATGCAAGCAGTTCCTCAGTGACCTTCACTTTATTGACAATAAGCACTTCGCAGTCCCGCACGCGGTCAAGGGCCTCGCCGGGAGCGGAATTCTCATAAACGGTCAATTCGCCGAGAGCCTCTATGGGAGCCAGCGACGTATCCCCCATCGTGGCGCCGTCAAGATAAACGATTTTCATCCCCTCGATTTTTAAGGTTCATGCGAATTTAAGAAAAGTTTGCAAATCGCAAGAGTTTTTTTTACATTTGCAATCCTGATGCGCGAGTGGCGGAATTGGTAGACGCGCTACTCTCAGGAGGTAGTGTCCGCAAGGACGTGTCAGTTCGACTCTGATCCCGCGCACCGAAAAGAAAAGAGGCTTGCAGAAGGCCTCTTTTCGATTTTTCTCCATTTTGGATTGAAAAGAATCAACATAACCTTTTTGCATCATGAGCAACATAGGCACGATTTCGCTCGGTATCAAGGGCAGGATAAGGAGCAAGGCTCCCGACCTGGCCGGCACCATGAGCACGCAGGGGACCACCCCGAGAAGATACGTCAATCTGCTCGGATCGCTGCTGGATCTCGCCTCCGGAAGCGGAGACAAGGGCACCCCCGGTGATAGTGGTAAGAAATTATTTCAAGAATTATTTCGACTGACGGCCGGAACTCAGGACCTGTCAGTTACATTGAAAAAAAGATTGTCATGAAAAGATTTTTCCGTTTCGCCGCCATCGTGCCGGCACTTTCCATCATCTGCGTCCAGCTTCATGCGCAAAGCGCCGCCGACCTCATCAGAGAGAATCCGGACCGCGCCGCGGGCGTTTACCATTCATTCGAGTTCCATCCGATCCAGGACAGCCCCGTGCCCAAAGGCTACAGGCCATTCTACATCAGCCATTACGGCAGGCACGGTTCAAGGCACCACATCGGCACCATGTACCCCTATGAATATCTTAGGCTCGCCGACAGCGCCGGCATATTGACGCCTCTCGGCAAAGAACTTTTCGCCGATGCCGCCAAGATCTATGAAGACCACATCGGCATGGACGGGGAATTGTCCCTACGGGGAGGACGCGAGCACAGGATGCTTGCCGAACGCATGTACAAAAGATTTCCCGAAGCGTTCAACGACAAGGACAGATACATGGTGCACGCGCAGGCAAGCTACATTCCGCGCTGCCTCATAAGCATGGCCAACTTCACGAGCAGCCTCGACGATCAGGCTCCGAGACTGCGCTTCACCTTCGTGACGGGCAAAAAATATATAGACCTGCTGGCCCATGATTATTATGACGGCAAAAGCATAAACCGCGCGGGCAGCGCCCTTTGCGACTCACTTCTCGACGTGCATTGCGATCCCGGGAGGTTCATGAGAAGCATTTTCACCTGCAGCGACAAAGAAGCCGAGGAAATCATCGGCGCCGACGCCAGGCACATTATGCGGGCCGCGTTCCTGTTCGGGAGCATCTGTCAGGACCTTGACTACCTCGGCCTCGACATATTCGGGAAATATTTCACGATTGACGAACTCATCGACCAATACATCGCCCACAACGCACGCACATACAACAATATGAGCAATTCGGTCGAATTCGGAGACCGCATCATCTGGGCGGCAAGGGGGCTGCTGAGGGACATCACCGAAAAGGCCGACTCGGCATTGCTTGAAGGCAGCGACGTGGCGGCCGACCTGCGCTTCGGCCACGATACCGGCATACTTCCTCTTGCGGGTCTGATGCAGCTGCAGGGCCCCGGAGACCGCTGGCACAACTATGAAGCCATCGATCACTGGCAGAGCTTCCAGAATGTGCCCATGGGCTCCAACATGCAGATAATATTCTACCGCAACAAGAAAAACGACGTCATCGTAAAGATTCTGTACAATGAGCGGGAATGCTTCCTGCCGGAGGCGGTCAGGCCGGTTTCCGGACCTTTCTACAAATGGAACGACGTACGCGCATGGTTCGAAAGACTTTACAGCGACACTTCCCTGCCGGAATAGAATAGGACAGACATTATAATAAATGCACACGCGGCGGAGACCGGGATTCCGGTCTCCGCCGCGTGCCTTATTTCACGACATCGCGCAGACTAAAAATATGACACTGTCTTCTGCTCCACCGCGGAAAGAAGATTGTTGGCAAGCCGGCTCACCCCTAAGCGGAACAGGCTCTTGTCAAGCCATTCCTCTCCCAGCACGCTCGACACGATGGAATGATACGAAACGGCGTCCATTGCTGAAGAAATGCCGCCGGCGGCCTTGAACCCGACCTTCCTGCCCGTCTTGGCATAGAAACTGCCTATGCATTCGCACATGACGTACGCGGCCATGGGCGTGGCGTTCACCTCCACCTTCCCTGTGGAAGTCTTGATGAAGTCGGCGCCGTTCTCCATCGCCAGGAAAGAAGCGTCGGCAATTTTCTCCGGAGAAACGAGAAGCCCGGTCTCCAGAATGACCTTCAATATGACCTTCCTGCCCTGCGATGCGGCCGCGGCGTCGACGGCGCTTCGGATCGCCGCAATCTCCGCTCCTGCCGTCTCATAGTCCCCGGCAAGGAAACTGTTGAGGGCAAGCACTATGTCTATCTCGTCAGCCCCATCCACGACGGCGAGCTCGCACTCCTTCACTTTCACTTCAAGGAAACTCTGGGACGTGGGGAAACAGCCGGCCACCGTGGTCACGTGCACCTCCGGGAAATGCCTGCGTGCCTTCAGGACGGATGCGAAATTCGGATATACGCATACCGATGCAGGAAGCGGGTAATCAGGATAATCCGTCTTGAACGAATTGACCTTGTCCATGAGACGGGCCACTTTCTCCCCGGTATCCGAAGCGTTCAGGGACGTAAGATCCATCAAACCGAAACATTCCTTGAGAACGTCGTTCGAAATGACCTTCTCAAGACTGCCGGCCAGCAGCTCGAGGCGACGGCCGATATGCTCCTTGTCAGGGGCATACCCGTATTTTGAAGCAAAATCTATCATAATATAAAGTTAATGTCCAAAACTAATTATCCTCTTATCTGTATGTCGAATCCATCTTCAATGAGAGGACGCACCAATTCCCGCATCTCGTCGACTGAAAACTTTTCAAGTCCTTCCATAGGAGTTTCCCTGTCGATGGTATATACCATTATTTCGCGGGGCCGGAGCCGACGCACTATATCAATCCACTTTTCCAAATTATCCCGCTCCGACGAATCGAATGCCGAGCCCTTCAAAAACATGGTCTGCATTATGAAGTTCCCCTCAAAACGTCCGAGACTCTCCACAATGTCCGGCAGCGAATAGTCTCCGGCCGGACGGTTGACCGCCTTCACCGCCGCGTCCGTTCCCCCGTCCACCTTCAATATGGGGTTGTCCACCTTTCTGAGGGCTTCGAACACTTCACGGCGCCATACTTTAGTGGCATTCGACAGGACGGAGACCTTCGCCTCAGGGCAATATCTGTCCCTCAACTCCACCGTAGAGTCTATTATCCGGGCAAAATCCGGATGGAGCGTCGGCTCCCCGTCTCCGGAAAACGTTATCGAATCTATCTTCACTCCGTCCCTACGGCATTCGAGCAATTTGGCCTCAAGGCGTGCCGCGACTTCATCCGCATCGGGAAGCACCATGTCTCCGAGTCCGTCGCGGTTCCATCCGCACTCGCAATAAATGCAGTCAAAATTACACAATTTTCCGTTGCGCGGCAAGAGATTTATGCCGAGCGACGAGCCCAGACGCCTGCTGAAAATAGGTCCGAAAACGGTATCTTCCCTCATCATAAGCCATTATATTATTCGGTGCGATTTGCTGACGACCGTCAATTTTCCGGAACCGTCAAGACCGTCCACGTGCACGAGCCCCGGCCTCTTTCCGGGGGCGATGGAGCCCAATTCATCCCTCGAAAGGAACTCCGCGCCGTTCCTGCAGGCCCACACGAGCATTTCTCCAAGCCCGAGCCCCGGAAAATTCTCCTGCAGGCACAGCAGTTCCTTCACCATGTCGAGATCATCATTGCTCGACAGCGAGTCCGTCCCTACAGTTAGCTTCAGTCCGCTGCGGCGCAGCATATCCACGGGAGGCAGCATCTCGTGTATGAAAATATTGGACAGCGGGCAAAGGGCTATGAAGGGGTTGAGCATGGCTTTCAGTACGGCCTCAGCACCCTCCCTGTCCATGCAGACCTCGTGCACAAGCAGGATATGTTCCTTGAACGGGGCGGCATGCACTTTTTCCAGCCTGTCCAAAAAATAAAGCAGCGAAGACTTTCCCGTGACCGGAGGCGTACTCATGCCTGCACGGCGGCGGTTCTCCCACAGGGCTCCGCGGCCAGATGATATCATTTCCTCCTCTTCGGGGGTCTCCTCGCTGTGATACGAAAGATATCCCGAACGGAGCCCCGCGGCGCAGGAAGCGGAAAGGAGTTCGGGACTCATGGTATAGCAGGCGTGGGGCGCAGGCGCGGCGTCGAGGCCCAGGCTTTCGGCCTCCGCCTGCAGCCTGTACGCTTCCTCCATTACGGAAACGCAATCCTCCGGCTCGGTGCCGAAGACCTCCAAAAAAGTCCTAGTATACATCGGCGACTCCGCCTTGACGTCGAAAGAATCGTTGCAGTTGCTTATATCGGCCATGGCAGAAACGCCCCTGTCCCACAGCAGGGCCATCCATCTGCGGATCGCCTCCGTCCGCTCCTCACGGGAGACGGTATTGCGCAGCGAATTGATCTGATCTATGAAACCCGCCATGCCGCTTCCCCTGCGGAACAGGCCTTTCATATATGAAAGTTCCACATGGCAGTGCGCGTTCACGAACCCAGGCACCACGGCTCCGGCATAATATTCCCGCTCCCCGGACAGGTCTCCGCACAGTCCGGTCCTTATGACGGTGCCGTCATCCTCCGTCTCCACGAAAGCATTTTCGAGCGGTTTTTCATCGGCAAGAGTATACAGATACCTGGCGGCTATTCTTCTCATAGGTCGTCTTTCAATTTCACATCCAGCTTCCGGATTTCATTCTCCTCAAGCAGGGGTACCCTGAAAACAAAGCTGTCGCGCACCGTCGTCGAATCGGCGGGAGCCGGCAATGTGTCCGTCACTATCAGCGGCCCGCGGAACGCCGTATCCCTCCGGACGCTGTCCCTGCCGATAAGGAGCGTGTCGGCGATGTAGAATCCGGGCCTGCCCTCACTGCCGTACCGGGCGATGCGCTCCTGCAGATCTCTGGCTTTTTCGGCGATCCGCTCCTGTTCCTTCAGTTCTTGAAGTTTCTTGTCCAGCTTGGCGCCGGCCTTGCGGACGATCCTGGCATAACGGTTCGGACTGCCCATATAATATCTTTCCGTAGCGAGATAATCATCGAGACCGTAGCCGTAGCTTTCGAAAATAGGCTCATATACCGACGATGTGTCCGCCATCCTTCTCAAGGCCGAATTCTGCAACACAAGCTGGTCGGCCACATACATGTCCGCGAGGATGTCCACGAAGTCCCCTCCCGGAATGACCTTGGCCTTCCGTCCGCAGCCGCACGCGGCCGACAGAAGAAACAACAGAAAAACGATGTTGCGGCACCTGCCCATTGCGGATTATCTCAGTTCGGCCCCGAATTCACTTTTGAAAGAAGACAGGAGACGGTCCATGGCTTTCTCCACATCGTCGTCCGTCAGAGTCCTTTCGGCATCCTGAAATACAAAATTCAATGCGTACTGCTTCTTTCCTTCCGGTATCTTGTCGCCCCGGTAGACATCGAACAGCGACACCTGCCTGAGCAACTTTTTGGCGGACCTGAAGGCCGATTTCCTCAAATCGGCATATTGCACGCTTTCATCCAGCAGCAACGCGAGGTCGCGGCGCACTTCCGGGAACTTGGGAAGTTCCCTGAACGAAAACTTGTCTCTCTTTATGAGCGTAAAAAGTTCCTGCCAGTCTATTTCAGCCGCGAATACAGGCTGTTTTATGCCGAATTTCCTGGCGAGCGCAGGCGAGACGGTGCCAAGAACGGCCAGCTGCGCTCCGTTTCCTCCCGGAACCGTATAGGCGAGACCCTCGGAAAATATGTCGGAAGGGACATCCGAGACATACAGCATGGAAGGATCTATGCGGTAACGCCTCAAAAGGAGCTCCACATATCCTTTCAACTGGAAGAAATCGCTTTTTTGCACCGGAGTGCGCCACACCTTGTCCGTAGCTCCAGTGATGAACAATGCGAAGCGACGGCTTTCCCTGTAGCCGTCAAGCACCGTGGGATCGGTGTCCGGAATACGGCTGTAGACGGAGCCGTATTCGAATGTCTTCATGGAATAGATCTGCCTGTTTATATTGTAGGCTATCACCTCCAGCCCGCTGAGTATGAGCGTCTGCCGCATCACGTTGAGATCGGAGCTCAAAGGATTGACTATGCGCACGCACTTTTCGGCCGGGAAAGAGGTCAGGGACGTATAATACTCCTCCTTCGTAAGGGAGTTGTTCATGGTCTCCGTGAATCCGTTGGCGGCGAGGAAATTCGAAATGCCGTTCCTGACGGCTTCCGGATCCGGCGAAGGAGTGGAATTGACCGACATGTGCATGTCCTGAGGCAGCTCGATGTTGTCATAACCGTAAATCCGCAATATTTCCTCCACGACATCGCATTCGCGGCTGACGTCCACCATATAGGTCGGCGCGGCGACGACGGAGCCTCCGGGCCTTTTCTCTATAAATTCGTATTGGAGGGCGTCAAGGATTTTCTCGATGACGTCATGGCCTATTTTTTTGCCTATGAATCTCTCGATACGGTCATAATCGAGTTCGATGCGTTTTTTCTCCGTCTTTGCCGAACGGCTTTCCTGGACGCTTCCTGTCACATGTCCGCCGGCAAGCTCCGTTATGAGCAACGCGGCGCGCTTGGCCGCATAAAGGGCGGCGGCGGGATCGGCCCCGCGTTCAAAGCGGAAAGACGCATCAGTCTGAAGCTGATGACGCTTGGACGTCCTGCGTACAGACACCGGATCGAAATATGCCCCTTCAATGAAAACGTTCTCGGTGCTTTCGACGACGCCGGAATCCTCGCCGCCGAACACGCCTGCGATGCACATGGGGCCGGCGGCATCGGCTATCACCATGTCTGAGGCGTCAAGCCTGCGCTCCGTACCGTCGAGCGTGACCATCTTTTCATCCTGCATGGCGCGGCGGACGATCACCTTACCTCCGCGGACCTTGTCGGCATCGAAAGTATGCAGTGGCTGGCCGCATTCGAACAGCACGAAATTGGAAACGTCCACCACATTGTTTATGGGACGGAGCCCTATCGAAACGAGCTTCTTCCTGAGCCATTCGGGAGACGGCCCCACTTTGACGTCCCTGACCGTGATGCCCGTATATATGGGGGCTCCGGAAACGTCCTGCACCTCGACCGGCATCGCCTCCCCGGCGCCCTCGCGGAACGCGTCCACGGACGGAACATTCAGCTTGCACGGAATGTCGCGCGATTTCAGATAAGCATACAGATCCCTTGCCACGCCTATGTGCGACGCCCCGTCGATACGGTTGGCCGTCAGCTCGATTTCTATGATCGTGTCTTCCTCAAGATGAAGGTATTCCTTTGCAGGGGTGCCGGGTACGGCTTCCGGTTCCAGAATTTTGATGCCCGAATGGTCGCTTCCTATGCCGAGTTCATCGTCGGCGCATATCATGCCGAACGAGTCCACTCCGCGGATCCTGGACTTCTTTATCCTGAAATCTCCCGGCAGCACGGCGCCTACGCGGGCGAAAAGGACCTTTTCGCCTTTGGCCACGTTGGGAGCCCCGCAGACGACTGTAAGCAGTTCTCCGCCGCCGTCATCCACTTTCGTGACATGAAGGTGGTCCGAATCGGGATGGGCTTCGCATTCCTTGACTTCCGCCACCACGACTCCGGCGAGCCCGCCGGGAATCTCCTCCTGCGCCGTCACGGAGCCGACCTCCAAACCTATGGACGTAAGGGCCTCCGCCACCTGACCGGGCGTCAGGCCGCATTCGATATAATCTTTCAGCCAGTTGTAAGAAATTTTCATATTGCGTTATCTGTTTTCCAAATCCTCCGTTGAGAACAACGATTTCACGAATTCCCGCTTGTCAAAGACCTTGAGGTCGTCAATGCCTTCGCCGATGCCTATGAACTTTATGGGAATGCGGAACTGATCCACGATCCCTATCACTACCCCGCCTTTCGCCGAGCCGTCCAGCTTGGTGACCGCCAATGCCGTCACGTCGGTGGCCCTGGAGAATTCACGGGCCTGATGGAACGCATTCTGCCCCGTGGAGCCGTCCAATACGAGAAGGACCTCATGCGGTCCGTCCGGCACCACCTTGCGGATTACGTTGCGTATCTTGGTGAGTTCGTTCATGAGATCTATCCTGTTGTGGAGCCGGCCCGCGGTGTCTATCAAAACCACGTCGGCGTTCTTGGCCACGGCCGACTTCACCGTATCGTATGCCACCGACGCCGGATCCGCGCCGGCGCCCTGCCTTACGATATCGGCGCCCGCCCGCTCCGCCCATATGGTGAGCTGCTCGGCCGCCGCGGCGCGGAACGTATCGGCCGCGCCCAGCACGACCTTTTTGCCCCGTGCCTTCAGCATGGAGGCGAGCTTGCCTATTGTCGTGGTCTTGCCGGTGCCGTTGACGCCGACCACCAATATGACGAAAGGCCTGCGGGAAAAGTCGAACGGCATTGCTCCGTCGTCATACGTGCCTGAATTGTCGACATCGAGCAGCTTTGCGATCTCATCGCGGAGCATGTCGGCAAGTTCTTCCATCGACATGTATTTGTCCGCCTCCACCCTGTCCTCCAGATTGTCTATCAGTTTCAGGGTGGTCTCCACGCCCATGTCGGACGAAAGGAGGGCCTCCTCAATGGCGTCCAGCACCTTGTCGTCCACACGGGATCTGCCAGCTATGGCCCGCGAAAGCCGCTGGAAGAAATTCCGGTTCGTCTTTGTAACTCCTTTGTCGAACAGTCCCATTGCCGAAGTCAATATATCATACAAATATAGCAAAAAACGGGCATAAAAAAAGCGGCGCCGCACGAAAACGCAGGACCGCTTCAATCATCATACCGCAGGAAAATTATTTCTTCGCGAAGAACTCTTTCTCCTTGCCTTCCTCCACAAGCTGCTCCGTAAAGATATAGGCGCCGGTCTTGGGCGACTTGTCCATGCGGATGCATTTTACCATATGCTTGGCGCCGGCCTTGGCGTCGAAGGTTGCAACTGCTTTCTTTGCCATAACTTATTCTCCAGATTATTTGATCTCCCTGTGCAGAGTCACCTTGTGAAGATAGGGGTTGTATTTCTTCCTCTCAAGACGCTCGGGGGTGTTCTTTTTGTTCTTGGTGGTGATATACCTCGACATTCCGGGCACACCGCTCTCTCTCTGTTCGGTGCATTCCAGAATGACCTGCACCCTGTTTCCTTTTGCTTTCTTTGCCATGACGAACAGTATTAAACAAGGTTAACGTATCCTTTTTTCCTGGCCTCCCTGAGGGCCGCATCGAGTCCGTTCTTCTCGATGATTCTCATACCGTGGCATGAAACCTTGAGGGTAATGAACCTCTGTTCTTCCTCCGACCAGAACCTCTTGGTCTTGAGGTTAAGATCGAAAGTGCGCTTGGTACGCAACTTGGAATGGGAGACATTGTTGCCGACCATCCTCTTTTTTCCGGTTATCTGACAAACCTTTGACATGATATGTATTTTTTATTATTATCCTATTGTCCAATGGGGTGCAAATATCGCTGAAATTTTTCTTAATCGCAAATCATCTATACAAATTTCAGGAACCTGCCCCACCTTATGTTGCCGGGGAACTTCCTGTTCCTGTCGGTGGAAAGCCATACTACGAACGGCTTCCCCACTATATGGTCTTCCGGAACGAATCCCCAGTATCTTGAATCAAGGGAATTGTGCCTGTTGTCCCCCATCATGAAATAATAGTCCTGTCCGAACGTATAGCTTTCAGTCTCCGTGCCGTCTATGAATATCTTTCCGTCCGCGGTCTCCAGCGAATGTCCCTCGTACACACGGATTATGCGTTCATATAGAGGCAGATTCTCCATGTCAAGGGCCACCGTGGATCCTTTCTTCGGTATCCATATCGGGCCGTAATAATCCCTTGTCCAACGGGTCCCCACGGTGAAAGGGAAAAGGGTCATGTACGAATCCGGCGCGTCCGGCGGATAGACGTCAATGGTCCCGCTCACGCTGACGACGTTGGACAGCGACTTCACCTTTTCCAGCATGGCGGCCGTCAGCGGCATCCTCGGATATCCCGGCAGACGCGGGTCATAATAGAGCTCGGCCGTGTTGAGTCCCAGATCATCCATAATCTTGGGATTGATTCGCTGCCCGTTGGTGACCACGCTGTAGGTCAGCTGCACGCCCGGCCATACCTCCTGCTTTTCGGAATTGATATAGACCAGGCCGTCACGGACCGTAAGCGTATCTCCGGGCAGAGCCACGCAACGCTTGACATAATGGTCCTTCTTGTCCATCGGCCTCGCTATCACGGGACCGAAATGGCTGACCGCATATTCCCTCCCGGAAGTGCGCACCCATGCGTAATAATCATCGGCCGGGGCCTTTGCCAGCACGGTGTCGCCGTGAGGAAAATTGAAGACGACGATATCGCCCCTCTTCACGTGCCCGAAGCCTTTCAACCGCCTGTAATCGTTCTGTATCAATGTCGAATACGACTCGTGGCCGAATGCGACATTGTGCGTGAACGGAATGGTAAGAGGCGTCTGCGGCACCCTCGGCCCGTACGCCAGCTTGCTCACGAAAAGATGGTCTCCCGTATAGAGAGTGCTCTCCATCGAAGATGACGGGATCTTGAAAGCCTGAAAGAAAAATATGTTGATGAACGTCACCACCACAACCGCGAAAATTATCGCGTCGAGCCAGTCAAGCCAGGCGTTATGCTTCTCTCCCTCCTTGTACTCCTTCTTCCAGAAGAGCCATTTCACCTTTTTGGTGATGTGGAGGTCGAATATGACCGGCAGGCCGAGAAGCCACCAATAATTCCCGAGCCATATGACCCAAAGGAGGTAAAGGACGGACCAGAAGCCCATCCTCACCCACCTGTTGTGATATAGACTGTTCAGGTTCACGCCGGCAAACTATTTCACTGAATTGATGATCGCCTCGAAAGCCTTGGGGTTGTTCATCGCGAGATCGGCCAGCACCTTGCGGTTGAGTCCGATGTTCTGTTTGGCGAGCCTGCCTATGAACTGCGAATAGGTAATGCCGTACTGACGTGCGGCGGCGTTGATCCTTTGGATCCACAGCGCACGGAACTCACGTTTCTTGTTCCTGCGGTCGCGATAAGCATAAGTAAGACCTTTTTCGTAGGTGTTCTTGGCGACGGTCCAAACGTTCTTCCTTGAAAGGAAATTGCCGCGGGTTCTCTTGAGAATCTTTTTGCGGCGCGCCCTTGAGGCGACTGAATTTACTGATCTTGGCATGATTGGATTTTTTCGGAGGCAGTGGCCTTCTGTCCGAGGCTCTTTTCTACTGCTTTCCTGTTAAACATAAAACGATTACAATACCAGAAGCTCCTTTACCCTCTTCACGTCTTCCTTGTCGAGGATTGCGAAATGGTCCAGATTCCTTTTCTGTTTCTTGGTCTTCTTGGTGAGGATGTGGCTGTGATAAGCGTGTTTCCTCTTGATTTTTCCCGTTCCGGTAAGCGCGAAACGCTTTTTGGCACCGGAGTTGGTCTTGAGTTTTGCCATCGTTGAACAATAATTAAAATTATACTTGTCCGAATCACTCGGATTCATTTTTTCTTCAGCGGAGCGATCATCATCGTCATCCTCTTGCCTTCCAGGACCGGCATGTTTTCCGCGCGTCCGGAATCCTCGAGCTCCACCGCAAACCTTAGCAGCTGTTTTTCTCCCTGCTGGGCGAACATTATCGAGCGTCCGCGGAAAAAGATCGTGGCCTTCACCTTGGAACCTTCCTCAAGAAATTCGCGCGCATGCTTTAGCTTGAACTGGAAATCGTGCTCGTCCGTATTGGGGCCGAACCTTATTTCCTTGATGACTATCTTGGCCGAATTCGACTTCATCTCCTTGGCTTTCTTTTTCTGCTGATAGAGATATTTCTGATAGTCGAGAATCTTGCATACGGGAGGATCGGCCACGGCGCTGATTTCCACCAGATCCAGTTCCAATCCGTCAGCTATCTCCCTCGCTTTGGAGATCGGGTACACTCCCGGTTCCGGCACATTGTCTCCCACGAGACGGACGTGCGGGGCCGTAATCCGTTCATTGATCCTAAGTTCATTCTCATCCTTGGGACGGATTCCGTTCCTGCCCCTCTGGTTGCCGGGCCTTTGTCCCGAGAATGGTCTCTGTCCGCCTGTCTGCGCTGCGGGAGCCGTCGCAGGTCTCGGAGCGCCGCTGCTGTGGCCGGACGGTTTGTAAGGCGTTGCGATAAAAAATCCTCCTCTTTAAATTAAACAATATACATTGCGACGAATCACCGGCCCAATTCCCCGGCGACGGCTTCGCGGACATAATCCACCAGACCGTCGACAGTCATCGTGCCCTGATCCACCGCGTCCCTTCTGACGGATACGGTATTGCCGGCCTCCTCCTTTTCGCCGACAATGACCAAAACCGGAACCCTCATCAGAGATACTTCACGTATTCTCTTGCCGAGCGTTTCGTTTCTGTCATCTATGGAAGCGCGAATATCGGAATTATTAAGCAAACCGCAAACTTTTTTTGCATAAGCGGCATATTTTTCGCTCACAGGCAGCACCTTCACCTGATCCGGATGCAGCCAGAGCGGCAGATGTCCGGCAGTGTGTTCAAGCAGGACGGCTATGAACCTTTCCAGCGAGCCGAAAGGCGCCCTGTGAATCATCACAGGACGATGCTTCTCTCCGTCCGCGCCTATATATTCCAGCTGGAAGCGCTCCGGCAGATTGTAATCGACCTGAATGGTGCCGAGCTGCCAGCTGCGTCCTATGGCGTCCTTCACCATGAAGTCCAGCTTGGGACCGTAGAACGCGGCTTCCCCGGTCTCGATCACATAGGGCAGCCCCTTGTGCTTCGCAGCCTCGATAATGCCCTGCTCAGCCTTCTCCCAGTTTTCGTCGCTGCCTATATATTTGTCCTTGTTCGCCGGATCGCGCAGCGACACCTGGGCGGTGAATTTGTCGAAACGGAGCGTCCTGAACACGTACAATATGAGGTCAATCACTTTCTCGAACTCCTCCTGGAGCTGATCCGGACGGCAGAACAAATGGGCGTCGTCCTGAGTGAAGCCGCGTACGCGCGTCAGGCCGTGGAGCTCCCCGCTCTGCTCGTAACGGTAAACGGTGCCGAACTCGGCGAAGCGCAGGGGAAGATCCCTGTAGGAGCGCGGAGCGCTTCTGTAAATCTCGCAATGATGGGGGCAGTTCATCGGTTTAAGCATGAACTCCTCACCCTCCTGAGGGGTACGTATTGGCCGGAACGAATCCTGGCCGTATTTGGCGTAATGTCCGGAAGTGACGTACAGGTCCTTGCTTCCTATATGCGGGGTGACCACCGGAAGATATCCGTACTCGGCCTGCTTCTTTCTGAGAAAATTCTCCAAAGTGTTCCTCAGGACGGCTCCGCGCGGCAGCCACAAGGGCAGGCCGGCTCCCACCTTCGGCGAGAAAATAAACAGTTCCATTTCCTTGCCGAGCTTCCTGTGGTCGCGCTTTTTGGCCTCCTCGAGAGCCGCGACATACTCATCCAGCAGCGACTTCTTGGGGAATGTGACGCCATAAATCCTGGTAAGCTGATGACGATTCTGATCCCCTCTCCAATACGCCCCGGCGATGGCCGTCAATTTCACGGCCTTTATCACATTCGTATTCTTCAGATGCGGCCCGCGGCAAAGATCCGTGAACGCGCCGTTAGTGTAATACGTGATGGTACCGTCTTCAAGTTCGGAGATAAGCTCCTGTTTATACTGGTCGCCTTTCTCGGTAAAATATTTAAGCGCATCCGCCTTGCATACTTCTTTGCGCACGAAATCCTCCCCGCTCCGGGCAAGTTCGAGCATCTTCTTTTCAATTGCGGGAAGATCGGCGTCGGAGATTGCGCCGCCGTTAAAATCAACGTCGTAGTAGAACCCGTTCTCCACGGCCGGGCCGATGCCGAACTTGACTCCCGGATACAAGGCCTCGAGAGCCTCCGCAAGCAGATGCGAAGACGAGTGCCAGAACACTTTCTTGCCGTCTTCATCATCCCATTTGAGCAATTTTATCTCGACATCTTCCTCTATCGGACGGGTAAGATCAATTACCGTCCCTTTGGACCCTTCCGGCTCGCCGGGCTTCTTCACCGACACCGCCAGCACTTCAGCCGCAAGCCTCGGGCTGATGCTTTCAGCTATCTCATAGCCCGTCACCCCTTTTTCATAGGTTCTGACGCTGCCGTCAGGAAACTTTACATTGATCATGATGACAATAATTTAACGGTTACCAATCAACATATTACATACAATGTCCCTAACCATTCAACATATGTCTGCAATCGTACAAAGGTAAGAATTTTTTTCTATCTTTGCATCCTGTACAACAGTATATCGGATGAAAGAAAAAATTACCGGAAGCATTATCTGGAACGAAGCATCAGTAGCGGGCCTTTTTCTCGGGGTGTTCTCCGCATTGATCATGCTCCTGAAGCAGCTGGCAGGCATGCCTATGATAATTCATGCCATTCTATGGGCCGTCGAATTCTTCGGCTGCATCATGATGATGAGACATTTCATGAAAAAACTGGCATCAGACTACGCGGGTGTCACCAACGCGGACACTTTCCGCTACGGAAGACGCATCGCTTTGTTTTCCGCCGTCATAGTGGCAGCCGCGAGCTTTGCAATCCTGCTTACGATAGGCAAGGAAGCCATGGCCGAAGCCATCGACACACTGACGGAATCGCCACTGCTCGACTCCAATTCGCGCAGGATGATGGAGGACATGCAGGACAAGATGCCCGTCATCACTTTCTTCACCAATCTGATATACTGCTATCTCTACGGCACGGTCCTTTCAAAGATACTTTCGGGCGGCATCCCTGGCGACAATCCGTTTGACGGAGATTCCGCCGACGGCGACGAGGAGCCCGACAAGCAATAAGACATGACGACATGAGCCCGGAAAAAGACCTTTCCATAGTCATTCCTCTCTACAACGAAAAAGAATCCTTGCAGGAACTTACGGCATGGATCGGGCGCGTGGCGCAAACGGAGAATTACGACTATGAAATAATCCTTGTGGACGACGGCAGCACGGACGGCTCATGGCAGGAAATAAGGCGCATCGCCGAAACGGACCCACATATAAGCGCAATATCGTTCCGCCGCAACTACGGCAAGTCGGCGGCCTTGTTCTGCGGATTCAGACAGGCGGAAGGGCGCGTAGTGATCACCATGGACGCCGACCTGCAGGACTCGCCCGATGAAATCCCGGAAATGTACAGAATGATAGCCGAAGACGGGTGGGACATTGTGTCCGGCTGGAAAATGCACAGACAGGACAACAGGCTTACCAAGAACCTGCCTTCAAAACTGTACAATGCGACCGCAAGATTCGTCACGGGGATAAGGCTCCATGACATGAACTGCGGCATAAAGGCTTACAGAAACGAAGTCGTAAAGAACATAGAAGTCTACGGCGAGATGCACAGGTACATCCCTTACCTCGCCAAAAACGCCGGATACACCAAAATCACCGAACATCCCGTACACCATCGGAAACGGAAATACGGCAGCAGCAAATTCGGCATGGAGCGCTTCATCAACGGCGTCCTCGATCTCATCTCGCTATGGTTCCTGAGCATATTCGGGAAAAAGCCCATGCATCTGTTCGGATGCACGGGCATGCTGATGTTCATTTCCGGCTTCATCATGACGGTATGGCTGATAATAGACAAATTGGTGTCCCAGTCCAAAGGCGACCATTTCCGTCCCGTCACGGACCAGCCTCTCTTTTATCTTGCGCTCGTGGCGGTCATTCTGGGAGTGATGCTGTTCCTGTCGGGCTTTCTCGCGGAACTCATATCCCGCAGTTCCTCCGAAAGGAACAACTATAATATCAAAGACAAAATCAACTGATCAGATACAAAATCCTCCGCCGCCCGGTGAAAAAACAAAGGTCCCGGGCATCATGTCGATGTCCGGGACCCGAAGTCCGGCGGCA
>X22_European_Rabbit__coassemble_7_pt1 | contig 76590 bp, 56 predicted proteins | sample X22_European_Rabbit__metabat2_high_PE_013 | metagenome-assembled genome bin X22_European_Rabbit
CGACAAACTTACGCAAAATCATTAAGATTTTCATTGCCCCGCCGAAAAAATTCATTACATTTGCATTAATCGCCAAAGCATTGAAATTAAGACGATCAATGAATTGCTGGAAAACCTTTAAACTATTATAGCCATGAAAATGAAAACAAATCGGTTTTGCACAGCATTAGCTTCGTTGCTGTTGTTTTCCTGTTCTGTGGAAAACGAGTTGGGACATTCAACGGAAGATGATATTACTGCATCTTACACGGTAACCCAAGAAGAAGCACAGATCATAGTTCAAAGTCTCCTTGACGAAATCTCCTTTGTTTCATCGACAAAAGGCACCGAGAACAATCTTAGAGAGATTTCAGGGATAAATGTGCTCAGACGCAATACTATTCAAACCCGTTCAGGGGCAGATGAAATTCCTGCCGATTTGGACACATTGATGTACGTCGTCAACTTTTCTGACGATAACGGATTCGCCCTGGTGGCGGCAGATAAACGAACAGAGCCTGTTTTTGCAATCATCGACAAGGGGAATTTCGATTTCGGACAATTGAATGAAGAGGACAACGATATGTTTCTTACCTTTTTGGATTACGCCATATCCACCGAATTGGAAGATATTGAAAACTATGGCAAAGATGAGCCGCAGACAAAAGCCGCCATCAACGGATGGACGATAAACACCACATATGCCCCTATTTTAAAGACAAACTGGGCACAAGGAGATCGGCGGAATCCATATTCCTCCTATGGAAAATATTGCCCAAATTTTATCACAGGGTGCGCTGTTACGGCCGCGGCACAAATACTGTCTCATTTCCGAAATATTTCTCATGTCGACTGGTCATACAACGGCACCGGTGGCGGCGCGGACTTGCATTGGGACCGAATTATCTCCGATTGTGAAAAATACAACGGAATGTTAGATCTGGGATATACTGCTCAGTCATTGGATGAAATAGCTCATCTGTGCAGATACCTTGGTTTGGCATTCGATGCAGAATATGAAGAAAAAACGAACGTAAAGAGAAACAAACCGATAAATTGGTTTAACGATTGGAGCGGATTAAAAGCTTCAAAATTGGAAGAATACAACGACAGCCAAATAATTTCATCGATTAAAAACGGCAATCCAGTATATGGCACAGGCTTTAGTGGCAGAAAGAGATTTTTGGGCATTACTATCAAACACACAGGCGGTCATGTATGGGTTTACGATGGATACATTTCCGCAAATAAAGACGGAAAACAACAAAATCTCATCCATTGCAATTGGGGATGGGGCGGTAATAAAAATGGATATTATTTAAGCAAGGTCTTTGACACGAATAGCGGACCTGAAATCCCCGATTATCAAATCACGGATCCCACTGAAACTTCTTATTATAAATATAAACTTGAATATTCCATCATATCGCGATGAAAAAAATATGTAACATCCTGCCATTGCTGATTGCCGGATTGGTTTCCCTTCATTCATGTGACAGCTTTGATTGGGATCCCATAGAATGGGAAACAACTCCGCCAGGATTAGAAAAGAAAGACAATATTCAAGTACCTCCTGACGGAGGTACCTATGTGCTTGCATCTCAAAACTATCCTGGTTTCATGTATATTAACATTTGGTGGGATGACGAACACCATACATCTTTGAGTATGAATAAGAACGACGTGTCCGCCTTTTTAGTTAAAGACTGGTTCTCCGTCAGACTTGATCATAACATCATAACCGTAGCCATATACGGCAACGACTCCCCTTTAAACAGAAAACTGGACATAGGAATCTGTGCGGGAGACATCTTCGATGGTTTCACGTTCATACAAAACGGTAAATAAAGCCTATGCCCATGTCAAAATATTGAGCTTGATTGCAAATAAGCATCTATGAGATCGTTAAAGTTCAATCATGTCTGAATACAACGGCCGTTTTCTTTTATTTTCAAGAAGATGGCCGTTTTTCGACAAGGAACCGAGGACCTCGTCGCACTCCGTGTCCGATTTTTGTCCGTTTTGACGAATTCTTGCTATATTTGTAAGTCTGCGGATTATATCAGACAAAATCAATGACCATGTACAAGAGAGTATTGCTTAAACTGAGCGGAGAAAGTCTCGGAGGCCCGGCCGGAAAGGGGCTGGACGAAAGCAGCATAGAATCCATCGCGGCGGAAGTGGCCGAAGCGGCCAAAGAAGGACTGCAGATCGCTGTCGTAAACGGCGGAGGAAACATTTTTCGCGGACTGCAGGGCACGGAACGTGGTTTCGACCGTGTGGACGGAGACAAAATGGGGATGCTCGCCACGGTCATCAATTCGATGGCTCTGTCGCTGTTCATCAAAGCCCACGGCGTCGACGCCCAGGTGTACACGGCTACGCCCATGGAGCCGATCGCCAAGTATTATATGAGGGATGACGCGGTCAGGACTCTCGAAGCCGGAGGCGTGGCGCTGATAGCCGGAGGCACCGGCAACCCTTTCTTTACCACCGATTCGGGAGCGGCGCTGAGGGCCCTCGAAATAGGTGCCGACGCCCTGCTGAAAGGCACCAAAGTGGACGGAGTGTATACGGCGGACCCCAAAAAAGATTCCGGGGCCGTGAAATACGAAGAACTTACATTCGGCGAAGCCATTGCAAAGCACCTCGGAGTGATGGACCAGACGGCCTTCGCCCTGTGCGGCGACGGGAACATGCCCGTAATCGTTTTCAACATGGAGGAAAAAGGCAATCTCACACGCCTCCTGAGAGGGGAGAACATAGGCACGACAGTGCACAAATAGACGAAAACACCTAAAAACAACATACCATGCTACCTAAAGCGAAAGAAATAGTGGATGCCGCCGATGCAAAAATGCAGGAGACAGTGGCATTTCTCGAGGAAGACCTCAGGAATTACCGCGTAGGAAAGGCCAATCCTTCCGTTTTCAACGGAGTTACGGTTGATTATTACGGATCGCCGACTCCCCTGAACCAGGTGGCTTCGGTGAGCGCCCCCGATGCGAAGACCCTCACCATACAGCCATGGGAAAGGACGATGATATCCAAGATAGAGAAAGCCATCCTGGACGCCAATCTCGGGCTGACGCCTTCCAACAACGGTGAAGTGATACGCTGCACCGTGCCCGCGCTGACCGAGGAACGCCGCAAGGAACTCATCAAAAAGGCAAGGGCCGCAGGAGAGAGCGCCAAGGTGGCCGTGCGCAACGCCCGGAGGGACGGCATTGATCTGCTTAAGAAGGCCCAGAAGAACGAGGGACTGTCGGAAGACGGCGAAAAGGAGGGCGAGGAAGAACTCCAGAAAGTCACCGACAAAAACGTCAAAGCCATCGACGCCTTGATCGACAACAAGGAAAAGGAAATAATGACCGTCTGAAAATGAGCGGAAAGCGTGTAGCCATCCAGGGCTATTCGGGGTGTTTTCACGAGCAGGCGGCGAGAAATTTCTATGGCGGTCTCTTTGGAGAGGTGCCGGAAATCGTTGAATGCGATACGTTTGAAGACCTGTACAAGGCCCTCGGCAACGGCTGTGCCGACGCCGCCGTAATGGCTATAGAGAACACGGTTTCCGGAGGGCTGCTCCGCAATTTCGAACTGCTGCGCAAACATGGACGCAAGATAAAGGGGGAGGTATATCTCCGCATCCAGCAGAATCTGCTTGCCCTGCCCGGGCAGAGGCTCGAAGACATCCGCGAGGTGCGCACGCACTATATGGCCATCAACCAGACGCGTGACTTTTTCGAAACGCGCTGCCCGTGGATAAAGGTGGCGGAGTCCGAGGACACTGCCAAATCCGCCGCGGACATCGCAAGGGAAAAGCTTTACGGCATAGGGGCCGTAGCCTCGCTGCTGGCGGCGGAGCTGTACGGTCTCGAGGTGCTGCAAGAAAGCATAGAGGCCCACAAGGAAAATTTCACGCGCTTCCTCGTGATGGACGACGCCTATGCCGTGCCCCAAGACAAGATAAACAAGGCCTCGCTCTGCTTTACGCTTCCGCACAAGCCGGGCTCGCTGGCCCATATCCTCACGATTCTGTCGTTCTACGACATGAATCTCACGCGAATACAGTCGCTGCCGATACCCGGGAGACAGTGGCAGTATTTCTTTTATGCTGATATAAAGTTCGATGATTATGCGCGTTACGGACAGGCGTTGTCGGCCGTCCGCCCGCTCATCGAAGATCTCGATATTTTGGGTGAATACAATTCGGCGCTATGATAATCAGACCGGCACAGAGGACCCGCAATGTCCGGGAATATTATTTTTCACGAAAGAACAAGGAAATAGCCGACCTCGACAAGGCGCGGGCGGGGCGGGGCGATGCCGGGATTATAAATCTCGGCATCGGCTCGCCGGACGGGATGCCGCCGGAGGCGGCGATCCGCGTCCTGGCCGCTTCGGCGGCCCGCCCCGGCAACCATTCCTACCAGAGCTATACCGGCATTCCGGCCCTCCGGGAGGCATTCGCACGCTGGTACAAAACATATTACCATGTGGACCTCGACCCCGCCTCGGAAATTCAGCCCCTCGTAGGCTCCAAGGAAGGGATACTGCTCACCTCCCTCGCCTTTCTCGACAAGGGGGACAAAGTGCTGGTCCCCGATCCGGGATATCCCGCCTACACCTCCGCCTCTCGGCTCGTCGAAGCCGAAACGGTCACCTACGACCTGACGGAGAAAAACGGCTGGCTTCCGGACTTCGGCCGTCTCGGGCGGATGGACCTGACCGGCGTGAAAATCATGTGGCTCAACTATCCCAACATGCCCACCGGAGCATGCGCCACGCCGGAGCTGTACAGGCAAGCCGTAGACTTCGCCCGGAAGCACGGCATATTGGTGATAAACGACAATCCGTACAGTTTCATCCTGACGGACCGTCCGCTCTCCATCCTCGGCGTGCCGGGAGCCAAGGATTGCTGTCTGGAGCTCAATTCGCTCAGCAAGGCCCACAACATGGCCGGCTGGCGCATCGGCATGATAGCAGGCGCATCCGACATGATAGCCGAAGTGCTCAAGGTAAAGAGCCAGATGGACTCCGGCATGTTCAAGCCCCTGCAGCTCGCCGCCATAGAAGCCCTGGGCCAGGGGCCGGAATGGTTCCGCAAGCTGAATGCCGAATACGGACGACGCCGTGAAGCGGCGGGCCGCATACTGGACACGATAGGGGCAAAATACGGCAAGGACGGAGGAGGGCTTTTCCTGTGGGGACGGATATCCGAAGACAATCCGCTTTTGGTAGGGACGGATCCGCACCTCAGCTTCGGGGAACGGATTTCCGACCGTCTACTCTACGGCTGCGGCGTGTTCATCACTCCGGGATTCATATTCGGCAGGAACGGCGAATGCTATGTGCGCATATCCATCTGTTCTCCGGCAGAAACGCTCAACGACGCCGACGGACGGATAAAAGCTTTTTGCGCAGGACTGAAACGGGGATGAAATTGTTTGAAGAGACATGACAGTAGGAATAATAGGACTCGGTCTCATAGGCGGCTCTATGGCCGTGGATCTCAAGCGCAGGGGCTTCGCCGGCACAGTTCTCGGCATGGAGGCCGATCCGGTCAATGCGGAGGCCGCCGCCAAGATGAAACTCGCCGACGAGATTGTCGGCTATGAGGAATGCGTAGACCGCAGCGACATAATAGTCGTGGCCGTCCCGGTGGGAACCGCCGTCAGGATGGTATGCGACATCCTCGACCGTTTCCGCGACACGGAGGCCAAGGACAAAACAGTGATTGACGTATGCTCCACCAAGGAGCAGATCATCACGGCGACGCACTACCATCCATGCAGAGGCCAGTTCGTATCCACGCATCCTATGGCCGGCACTGAATATTCGGGCCCCTGGGCGGCCATGCCCAACCTTTTCGACGGGCGCGCCTGCATCTTCGCCAACGTCGAGGAATCCTCCCCGAAGGCCCGCAAAACCATAGAAGACATGTACGATGTCCTCAACATGAGGCCCATCTACATGAACGCGTCCAGCCACGACCTGCACACGGCCTACGTGTCGCACATTTCGCACGTCACTTCCTTCGCCCTCGCCTTGACCGTGCTTGACAAGGAAAAAGACGAAAAGCACATATTCGATCTCGCTTCCGGAGGCTTTTCCTCCACCGTCCGCCTGGCCAAGAGCAATGCGGACATGTGGGTGCCCATCCTGATGCAGAACCACGACAACGTGCTGCATGTGATAGACACTTACATAGAGAAAATGAAACTGTTCCGCGACGCGATAGCGGACTTCGACGAAGACAGGGTGCGCGGACTGATAAACGATGCCAACCGCATCAAAAAAATCATACGCTGACACCGCGCCGATCGCGGAGCGCAAACGATACAGAATATATAAAACGGACTGATATGACTAATGCATTGGATTTGGTTCCGGTGACGGAATGGGGGTTTTTCACTTTGCCCCGCCCCATGATAATAGCCGGGCCGTGCAGCGCCGAGAGCGAAGGACAGCTGCTGCAAACGGCCAAAGGCCTGGACAGTTTAGGAATACACGTGCTGCGCGCAGGAATATGGAAGCCGCGTACGCATCCGAATTGTTTCGAAGGTGTCGGCGTCGGCGGTCTAAAATGGCTCCAGACCGTCAAAAGGGAAGTCGGCATGAAGGTAAGCACGGAAGTGGCGAGCGCGAAGCATGTCTATGAATGCCTCAAATACGGCATCGACATGGTCTGGATAGGGGCCCGCACCACCGCAAATCCCTTTCTCGTGCAGGAAATCGCCGACGCCCTGCGCGACACCGACATTCCCGTCCTCGTCAAGAATCCGGTAAACCCCGACCTCGACCTGTGGATAGGGGCTCTCGAGCGCCTGAATCAGGCCGGCGTGCGAAAACTCGGGGTAATCCACAGGGGCTTTTCTTCTTCGCAGAAAATCAGCTACCGCAACGATCCGGGCTGGAGAATCGCCATCGAACTGCGCACCCGGTATCCGATGCTGCCTTTCTTCGCCGATCCGAGCCACATGGGCGGAGACAGGAAATTCCTTCTGGAAATCTCCCAGAGGGCGCTTGATCTCGGGCTCGACGGGCTCATGATAGAGTCGCACTGCGATCCGTCCAATGCGCTGAGCGACGCCAAACAGCAGCTGAAGCCCGAAGATCTGGGCCTGATGCTCAAGAAAATAATCGTCAGGGACAACGACAACGACAGCCCCGCATACAAGGAAAGCATAGCCCAGCTGAGGGCGCAGATCGACGTCATCGACGACAACCTTCTGTCCGCGCTCGCGTCACGCATGAACATAAGCGCCAGAATCGGTTCCTACAAAAAGGAACACAACATAGCCATCCTGCAGACGGGACGGTGGGACAGGCTGCTGGAAGAAATGGTGCGGAAAGGCAAAGGCTTCGGCCTGTCGGAGGAATTCATAACCACGGTCTTCAACGCCATACACGAAGAATCGGTGAAAATACAGAACGACGTCATTTCAGAGCAGAACGACGTCATTTCAGACGGGAAAGGACAGCCGTCCTGAACGCTTCTTCCTCGCAGGACGACAGGAAAGAGACTTTCACCGGGATATAAAACAGCCTCTCACGGAGAAAATCCGGCACTTTCTTCACGTCCGCTATCCTCCGGGCGTCCTTTTCAGTAGTGGCCACCACGGCCGTGGGCCATTCTCTGGCCGCACGGTTCAAGGCCGCGACGTCGGACGTGGAGTAACGGTGGTGATCCGGGAAATTGAAATGGCTCACTATCTTGTAATTGTCTGAAAGATAATTTATGAGGGGCTTGTCATTCGCTATGCCGGTGAACAGGATCAGCCTTTGGGAATAGACATATCTCATGTCGCCCTCCGGAAATACGGGACGCATGGCTTCGTGCTCCATGCCGGAAAACAGAAGCATCTGCTCCTTTCCGCGTCCGTCGCGGCCCGTGCAGGACCTGGCGTCATATCCGGACAGTCCGAGCCGCCGCGCCCAGTTTTCCTTTTCCCAGTCATCCATGAACGCGGGACATTTCGTCACTATGATGATGTCCGCATCGCGTTTCCTTTCCGGCAGATCGCGCAGCCTCCCGAAAGGAATGAGCCTGTCCTTGAAAAAAGGCCGGCTGCAGTCCGTGAGAAGGATATTGACCGTCGCCTTCAGCTTCCTGTATTGGAATGCGTCGTCCAGCACTATGGCATCGGCTTTTTCAATGTTCTTGTCAATACACCTGCGGGCCTTGCGCGAACTTTCGAGCTTTTCGGGATGGCACAGGAAATCGCAGCCTTCGATACGGTTGCGATCCACGGCCACGGTCACGGACGGGAATTTCCCGGCCATCTGCACGGGCTCGTCTCCGAACAGGCGGGCCGAACCTCCGGGCACGACTTTCTGGAACCCTTTGCTGCTGCGCCTGTATCCCCTTGAAAGCACGGCCGTTTTCTTGCCCTTCCATTCCTCGCTGCCTGCAAGCATCCTCAACAGCATTTCCGTATGAGGGGTCTTGCCCGTTCCTCCGGCCGTTATGTTGCCTATGCATACGGTGGGGACTTCCGCCGTCCGGCCTTTCAAAATACCGCTCCGGTACATGAAGTTCTTTGCCGCCAAAAACAGCGAATATGGAAAAAGAATAATCCTGTCAATCATCGGGCATAAAAATATCGTGTGAAGATAGCAATTTTACTTCATAGTCCGTACACCGAAGACGATGTTCCGGGCGAAACGTCTCCCCATCTTTCCCCTATTCCGTCCAAAACGGCATTCAGCTCATCCGGATCGTCCGTCGTCACCAACTTTATCCTCGTGTCCTTGAAATCCGGCAGGCCCTTGAAGTAGCACGACAGGTGGCGGCGCATCTCGTAGACGCCGCGCGGCAGGCCTTTCATGCGTACGGAAAGCGCAAGATGCCTCTTGGCGAGCTCCACCCTTTCCAAAGTGCCGGGCGGATCCGGACAGCGGCCGGTCGCGAGATATTGTTTGATCTCCCTGAAAATCCATGGACGGCCGAAGGAGGCGCGGCCGACCATTATCCCGTCCACTCCGTAACGGCTGAACGCTTCGGCGGCCCTGGCTGCGGAATTTATGTCTCCGTTGCCTATGACCGGGATGCGCATCCGGGGATTTTTCATGACTTCCCCTATCAATGTCCAGTCGGCCTCCCCCTTGTACATCTGGCAGCGCGTGCGGCCGTGTATCGTGATGGCCTGGGCCCCCGCGTCCTGCAGCCTTTCCGCCAGCCCGACTATTATCTTGGAGTTCTCGTCCCAGCCGAGCCTGGTCTTGACCGTCACGGGCTTCGAGACGGCCTTCGCGACCATTTCGGTTATCATCACCATCTTGTCGGGCTCCCGCATCATGCCCGAGCCGGCTCCGCGTCCCGCGATTTTCGATACGGGACAGCCGAAATTTATGTCTATGACGTCGGCTCCGTGGCCTCCGGCTATTTCCGCGGCCCTTTCGGCCATCCGGGCGGCTTCGGTCATGGCGTCCGGAAAGCTCCCGTAAATCTGTATGCCGACAGGCGCTTCCTCATCCCACGTATGCATCTTTTCAATAGCCTTTCCGGCATCGCGGACGAGGCCGTCGGAAGATATGAATTCCGTATAGACCATGTCCGCGCCGAACTCTTTGCAGATGAGCCTGAACGACGCATCCGTCACATCCTCCATCGGCGCCAGCAATACGGGTTTTTCTCCGAGGTCTACATTGCCTATCTTCATAGCGGTACGATAATCCGAAGGCAAAAATACAAAAAATCGGGCATCCTCAGCCGTCCTGCTGAAATTCCCGGCCGGCCCTCAAAAGGTGCCGCAGCACCGACACTATCTCGAAAGTCTCCTGAAGAATGTTCAGATAGATCAGGGAAACGTTGAGATTTCCGCTCTCGCGCTGAGTCCGAGCCATCTGCTCCGACTGCAGGGCGTTCAGCCGCCCTTTCATGTCCTCGCTTTCCGCCATTACCCGCTCCATGCCGCCGTAGTCTCCGGTGCATATAATCTTTTCGGTTTCCAAAAGAAGCCCCGACACTTTTTGGCGCACGGGCAGGAATTCCTGCATGTATCCGGCCGGCAGGGGAGTGAAATTGTTGTCCACGTATTCGCCGCACAGGTCGCTCATCCGCTTCAGCACATAGTGCAGCTGAAAGCAGCTGTTGATGCACAGATGGAAATGCATGTTCTTTTCCATGGCCAGACTGCGGTCTATCTTCCGCATGCCCGTCAGTCCGCGGCGCCGCAGACGGCGAAGAATCATTTTTCTTTCTTCAATCCGCTTCGAAGCCGAGTGAAGGACATTGCGGTCTTCACCGGCGAATCCGTCGGTCAAGGCGACATAAGTGTCCGACGTATATGACAGCATCTCCGTCATTTGATCGCGGACATAATGGCGCAGCAAGTCCCAGGCGCGGTTCGTGTCGCGTTCGGCGAGAATGCGTCGGAACGGTTCGTCCGACTCCGCCTCGGCGTGCATGCGGCGGCTGTAACGGATATTGCTCCGCACCAGCAGCACTATCGCCAGGGCTATGAGCAAAAGCATTGCGGCGATGCCGCCGAAATACATGGCAATCGCCACGAAAAAACAAAGCGTGAAGGCGGCCCCCGCCGTGATGAACCATCCTCCGATGACGGACAGGACTCCCGTGACGCGGAATACGGCGCTCTCGCGTCCCCATGCACGGTCGGCCAGCGACGTTCCCATCGCCACCATGAACGTAACATAGGTAGTCGACAAGGGCAGTTTCAACGATGTTCCCAATGCAATCAATAGGCTGGCCATCAGGAGATTGACCGAAGCGCGCACCAAGTCGAACGCTGCACCGTCCGTCCTGTCCGCGCATTCGTCGGAAAATCTGGAATTTATCCATGCCTTTGCTTTCGGCGGAACGATGCGGGAGAAAAACGTCGCCGCAGACATTCCGATCCTCACTATGCTGCGCGCGGCGGCTGACGAGCCGAACATTTCCTCCCCTTCGTCCTTGCGCGATAGGTCCACGGAGGTGCGGATTACTCGTCCGGCCTTTTTAGAAAAGAAAAGGGAAAGTATCATCACCAGACCGGCGGCGGCAAGATAGACCAAAGGAGTGCGGGCAGGCGCGTTCAGCGAATCCATAAGATAATTGTCCGCGCCGCCTCCGTTGGCCGCATAGTCGCTCAGGGACTCCAGGCCGGCGAGCGGAACGCCTATGAAATTGACCAGGTCATTGCCGGCGAAAGCCATCGCAAGGGCAAAGGTTCCGAGCAGCACCACCACTTTCAACACGTTCACGCGACACCAGTGGAGCACCTGCATGACGACGGTCAAGACCGCAAAAATACAGGCCGTCAGGAGCCACGGGTGCGCCTCCGTCCATACGTCCAAGCCTGCCGCCGCCATGAAAGGGGCATTTTTTAGTCCTTTTATAATCATGAAATACACGATGGCCGTTGACGCCGCGCCTCCGAACAGGCCTGCGCTCCATTTCATGTGGCGGCGATAGTCGAAAGTGAACATCAGCCTCGTGAGCCATTGCACCGCCGCACCGAACACGAATGCGATTGCCACCGAAAGGAAAATGCCCATTATGACCGACAGGGCCTTGTCGGTGTTGAGATATTCTCCGAAATGAAGGCCTTCCGTGCCAAAAATCTTGACAAGGGTCAAGGCGAAGGCACCTCCAAGCAGTTCGAACACCATGGATACGGTCGTAGACGTCGGAAGCCCCAGCGTGTTGAAAACATCCAGAATGATGATGTCGCTCACCATGACGGCGAGAAAGACGCACATAAGTTCCCGGAAATAAAACCGTTCCGGCCTGAAAATGCCATGGCGGGCTATGTCCATCATGCCGTTGGATACAAATGCGCCGCAGATTATCCCTGCGGCGGCGATTATTATTATGGTGCGCAGAGGCGCCACCTTGGAACCCACGGCAGACGAAAGGAAATTCACCGCGTCATTGCCCACTCCTACCATCAAATCCACGATGGCGAGCAGCAGCATCATAAAGACGATGACTTCAAAATAAAAGATTTCCATACTTTTTCCGTTTATACGGCACAAAAGTACGGACGGGATGTTTCGGGAATATTACCTTAATGTGACAATACCGTTACAGACCGCCGCGCCTGTCCAAGGAGAAGCGGAATTCCAGTCCGCCCTCCGCGCGGTTGCGCACCGAAACGGAGCCGCCGTGAGCCATGACTGCATGTTTCACAATCGAAAGGCCGAGGCCCGTCCCTCCCATCTTTCTGGAACGGCCCTTGTCGATGCGGTAAAAGCGCTCGAACAGATGAGGAAGATGTTCTTCGCCCACTCCGGTCCCGTTATCCGCGAACACTATCGTATAGCGTTCCGGCGTATTCTCCGCCAGACTGATGAATATGTCGGTACCGCCGGAATAGGCCGAAGAGTTTTCCGCAAGATTGTGGAAAATGGAGCCGAGCAGAGCCGGATTGCCTTCCATTTCCATGCCGGCCGGAAAATCGCAATGGATTTCAAGCCTTCTTTCGGGCGGGCGCAAAGCCATTTCCTCTGTGATTTCTTCGATGAAATTGTTAAGGACTACCTTCTCCTTGCGGATCATCCGCGCCCCTTCATCCATCCTGATTACGGATGAGACGTCCTCTAAAAGCCGGCGCAGACGCTCTCCGTGGCGAAGGCATTTTTCAAGAAAGGCCCGCCGCTGTTCCGCGTCCATTTCCGGATGCTCCAGCAGTGTTTCAATATATCCCAAAATCGCGGCCACCGGGGTTTTCAGTTCATGGCTTATATTGTTGGTGAGCTGCCTTTTTATGCGGATTTTCTCCTGCTCCTCATGCAGGGCTGCCATGTGCTCCCTGTCCCTGTCGGCCATGGTCTTCTGCAGGCGGGCGTACAGCCGGACTATATGGTTCGATATGTCTCCGAGTTCGTCATGCGGGAAAGTGGCCTCGTCCTCTATGTTTTCGGCGTGCTCCGCCCTCTCGGCAAAACGGTTCAGGCGCGTTATGTTGTGTCCCAGCCGGCGTGTGGCGAAATAGCCCGATATGCTTATAAGCAGCATGACGCACAGCATAAACCACAGGAAATGCCTGTCGGCCGCCAGCACCTCCCGAAGCGTCACAGAATAGGGGATGGCCGTCCTTACTACCCAGCCGCCGTCTGCGGTGGCCGAATAGAAATAATCGCGCTGCGTGGTATGGGAGTGGCGGCGGATAGTATATCCGTGTCCTTCGGCGAGGGCCTGAACTATTTCCGGCCTGTCCAAATGATTCTCCGTCAGAGTGTCGGCAGAAGTATCGAATGCTATTCGCCCGGTCCCGTCTATCACCGTCAGCCGCATATCGGGGATGCAGTACGCTCCGGCGTCTATCCGTTCAGGATCTTCGCCCCGCTTCAATGCCTGAAGGATCTGCATGTTGCAAAGCTGCAGACGTGCGTCGAGCTTTTCCGCCTTGAAAAGACGTTCCCTGCGGTACTGGAACGTCACGAAGCACGCCACGGTCACGAACGAGACGCAGAGCAGCAGCAAGAACAGCCTCCTGTGATATGACAATTCAATTTTCAAAGCCATATCCGAATCCCTGCCTCGTTACGAGACGCCTGCCGTAACGGCCTATCTTGCGGCGGAGACGGGTAATGTTGACGTCTATCGTGCGGTCGAGAACCACCGTTTCGTCCCAGATGCTCCGCAACAATTCTTCGCGCGAAAAAATGCGGTTCGGATGCTTCAGCAGCAGCGCCAGGATTTCAAATTCCTTTTTGGTCAGCGCTACCGGCAGGCCGTCGGCCGTACAGGTCTTGGACTGAAGGTCCATCCGCAGCCCTTCGTAAGACAGGATGTCGTCCGGACCGCCGCCGGAGGTGCGCCGCAATACGCTCCGCACCCTCGCAAGCGCCTCGCGGACAGAAAAAGGTTTGGCGATGTAGTCGTCGGCCCCTATGTCCAGCCCGGCCACCGTATCCTCCTCCGTGTCTTTCGCCGTACAGAACACTATCGGTATCCTGGCCGTTTCGGGACGGGATCTCAGAAGCCGCGCCATCGTGAATCCGTCCATTCCGTCCATCATGACGTCGAGCAGGATGAGATCGTACCGTTCAGGATTCATGGACAAAGCTTCCTCGGCGCTCCCGGCGACGTCGGCCAGATATCCTTCGGCTTCAAGATTGAATTGAAGAATCTCGCGCAATGACTCTTCGTCATCGACCACCAATATCCGCTGTCTTGCCATATGTGCGATACATTATTTCACAAATATATCCATGATTTTTCAAATGAGGAACAGTCCGCCGCGGCCCGGCGCGAAATTTAACGGAATCGTAACATTTTCCCCTCATTCGCTTGATATGAAATTTTTTTCTTATATTTGCATCCCGCACAAAGCGGCGCTGAAACGCTTTGGAGAGGTGGGTGAGTGGCTGAAACCAGCAGTTTGCTAAACTGCCGTACGTAATTACGCGTACCACGAGTTCGAATCTCGTCCTCTCCGCTGAAATGCCTTACAGAACACTCTGCGGGGCATTTTTCGTTTCTAGTGTGACAAAAAGTGTGTCAAAATTATGGAGTTCAAGGAAATGGTCTTCATGAGCGAGTAAACTCGAGTAAAAAAAAAGCTATTTACTCAATTCTCACTCATTATATGTTATTTTCCCATTTTTCTTCAACTTTGCTATAAGGTTTCCGGCTTTATACTTTTTCAGCCGCTCTTTTTGATGCAGGAGATACTCAGAATTCTGATATACTTTTTTAGATTGAAGAAGATTCCATCTATCGCGACATATGGTTTTTCGGCTGGTTTTTAATGCTCTTTTCTTCTTTTAGACAACATTATAACTTACTTAAAATCAGATGATTATTTATGCCTTTTCTTTAAAGAAGAAAGTTTTTTTCTTTTTTCTGCCACATTTTTAAAGAAAGAACTATGGCAAACGATATCGGCGGAATTTCCTACCTCCATCAGGAATTAGCTCCCCTTCTGACGCCATTTTTCTCACCATCTTCTGAAGATCCTTAAAGGGGACATCCGGTAACCTTTGTGAAATATCAGACACCGAACTAAGTGAATGATACTTAATATCTTGCTTTATCAACTCTTTTAGCCGATACGGCTCTATTGCCTTTAATGTTGTCTGAATATTCGCTCTCGAATCTGAAATAATAGCGGGATTAACATAATACTTTGTCCCTTTCCCCCAGCCGCGAGACAGGATAATATCCTGAGATATCAAAGGTTCAACATAGGAGCGTAATCTATCAGCTTCTGGTAATTGAAGCTTCCGAGCGAGATCTGTAGATGAAACAATCTCTTCCTGAAAAATAATCCCAAAAGCAATCATTGCTTTTTGATTCTGCGCTATCTGAGGGTAAAAATACTGGAGGTGATCAAAAACTCGAGATGCTTCCTTAGATACGATTTTTCTTTCCACAGTAACAGAAACGGAATCATCTCCTTCGGAAAGAATCGGTACACTCTTTCCTAAAGATAATTGGGTCTCATACATCAGATCATAACCCGAACCTTCCCCTTCCATAATATGTAGAGCAAATAGAATCCGGGATAATTCTTGATTGCGCTTCACTGTTTTTTGTAGAATGTTTTTGGGAGTAACCCCAAAAGGAAGACGCCCAGGATTTACTACGACCATTCTATCGGGATATAAATTGATGAAAATATCTCCTCGCGTTGTATAAGGCCTGTGAGCAATGGCATTACATAAAACATCCCTTACAACCTTTTCATCATAGGCTGGTATTTCTTTTCTCCAAAAGCCATCAGAGATTTCATTGGATTCTCTCCAGTCGGGCACACTTCTCCAGATATCTTCAAGCAGCTCTTCAGGATTCATTGAATTGTCATCCCAAACTTGCTTAAAGACCTTGCTCCCGCTGCTATCATACTTAATAAACTGAACGGTAGGAGTGTATAACAATCTCGAACGCTGTGGTTGAGTTCCAAGCCATAAAATACCAAGATGAGTCATATAATGGGTATCATCCGCTAACGAGAAATACTCCAGAATCTCATCAACTGTTTTTAATTTAACAAAATCTGAAACACGATCTGAATTACGTATCTCCTCAATAAACACTGACAGTTTCTTTTGATCGCACTGCGTGGTTTTGTACTTAGTCGAAACCTTTGTTTCCCAAGAAAAAGAGGGTTTATCAGTTATTGCCCGCAGAAGTTCATCCGGCGGGATTGGCTTACTCTCATCATTGTCTCTGTAATAGTAACTGCCTTTGGTTGTCGCAGCGAAAGAAGCAAGAGATTTAAAAACCTCAAGGTCAATGTATTCCCCACCATTTGGCGATTTTACTATCGTTGCATTAGTCGCAACACTAATTGTTCTTTCCCCAATTCGTTTAATGATCAATTCCCTCAACCCTTCTGGAATTGTTTGCTCCGATGCTGGCTCCTCTTCCGAATCTTCGATGCCAATTGCTATATGACCACCCTCTGTATTAGCAAAAGCTACACAGTCTTTAGCGAGTTCATCAAAATCAGTTGTTTTTCCCTTCCTGCAATGGTTTACGAAGGGTGTTGCACTTGGTTTACGAATCTCGTCCTCTCCGCAACATTTTCAATAAGTCAAAAAAAACACGCACATTTTCTTTCGGAAAGTGCGTGTTTTTTCTTTGTGCCGGAACCGGTTCTACGGCGGGTTGGACAGTTCTACTGCTTCGCTATGCTTTCGCGCATGTCGGTATCCGCCTGTACGTTTTTCATACGATAATAGTCCATCACTCCGAGATTTCCGTTGCGGAAGGCCTCGGCCATCGCCAAAGGAACCTGGGCTTCGGCCTCTATCACTTTCGCCCTGGCTTCCTGCGCCTTTGCCTTCATCTCCTGCTCAAGGGCCACGGCCATCGCCCTGCGCTCCTCGGCACGGGCCTGCGCTATGTTCTTGTCGGCCTCGGCCTGATCCATCTGCAGCACCGCGCCGATGTTCTTTCCTATGTCGATGTCGGCTATGTCTATGGACAGTATCTCGAACGCCGTGCCGGCATCAAGCCCCTTGGCAAGCACTACCTTGGAAATGGATTCCGGCATTTCGAGCACGTCCTTGTGACTTTCGGACGAACCTATGGACGATACGATGCCTTCGCCTACGCGGGCCAGAACGGTTTCTTCTCCGGCGCCGCCCACAAGCTGGTTGATGTTGGCGCGCACGGTGACGCGGGCCTTGGCGATGAGCTGTATTCCGTTCTTGGCCACGGCCGTCACGGGAGGAGTGTTGATGACTTTGGGATTGACCGACATCTGCACGGCTTCAAAAACGTCGCGGCCGGCGAGGTCGATTCCGGCGGCCGTCTTGAAATCGAGGGGTATGTTGGCCTTGTCGGCGGAAATGAGCGCATTCACCACCTTGACTACGTTGCCCTTTGCCAAATAATGGGCTTCAAGTTCGTTGGCCCTTAGGGTAAGTCCGGCTTTCGTGCCCGTAATCATGGCTATGACGATGGTTTTGGGACTTACTCCCCTCCAGCGCATGAGCACCAGCTGTATGAGCGATATCTTCACTCCCGACAGCAGCGCCTGAAACCACAGGGCCACCGGGAAAAACCACAGGAGGACTACAAGGGCGACCACTATTATCGCCGCCATTATTATCATTTGTTCCATAATTATTTAATTGTTATTTATCTGTTCTGTGTTTGCTGTCGGTTTCACGGATACGCGGCCGTCCCTGACGCTGACCACTTCCACGTCGGTGCCGGGATTCACGATGCCGTCGATGGAGTGCACCTCGCAGGTAACGTCCCCTATGCGCGCCGTACCGGCAGGGGCAAGCCTTGTCAGCGTCGACCCCCTGTCCCCGACGGACAGCGAAGCCGTTTCGGCGGGATTTTTTCCGATCACGGCGTCAAGCGAAAGCCGCTTCCAGGTCTTGGCCCTGAGGGAATACACTATAAAACATATTATCAAAATGACGCATACCGCCGTGACGATCGTGCCGCCGGCGACGCCGTAATGGTAAAAGCCGTAATAGCAGGATCCTCCGAGAGAGGCCAGGCCGAGCACTCCGGCCACCCCTATGCCGGGGATGAGAAGCATCTCTGCGAGCAGAAGGATGATGCCTACGGCGAACAATGCTATTATCAGTCCCATGGTTTTTGTTTCATCTTACAAATATACATTTTTTTCATCCATTCCTTCCCGAAAAACGGATGCAAACATGCGAAAATAAGAATTATGGCGGATAAAGTTTCTTTATAAGAAAAAAATCGTAAATTTGTACCCTATTTTGCGGGCAGTATCGGAAAGGAGTCCATACTGCCGTATTTTGCAAACGAATAATATTGATATAAAAAATAGAAGAAATGCAAAGTAAAGGTGTTATCAGGCTGCTTGCCATATTGCTCGGCATCGCCTCCATCTGGCAGCTTTCTTTCACCGCGGTAACCCGCATTCAGGAGAAAAAGGCTGCGACACAGGCAGATATTCAGGCCCGGCAATTCATAGCGGCCAACAATGTCGCGCCTGAGTTCAAAGAGTTCGTGCTCGACTCCGTATCAAACGTAAGAAACAGGGCATATATCGACTCCATAAGCGCCCGGAAAGTATATTTCGGATATACCTACAAGGATGTAAAGGAGAAGGAAATCAACCTCGGCCTCGACCTCAAGGGAGGTATGAACGTGATGCTGCAGGTGCAGCTTGAGGACCTCGTCAAGGCTCTGTCGGGAGACAGCGTAGATCCGGATTTCCTCAATGCGATGCAGCTCGCCAAGTCGAGGAACGTCAATACGGCCACCGATTTCATAACCCTGTTCGGAGAAGCATGGGATGAGGTGGCGCCCGGGAAGTCCCTCGCCGCCGTCTTCGGCACCTATGAGATGCGCGACAAGGTAAAACCCGAATCCACCAACGCCCAGGTCATAGAAGTGCTCAAAAACGAAGCGAAAAGCGCCATCGACAATTCGTTCAACGTTCTGAGGAACCGTATCGACCGCTTCGGCGTGGCCCAGCCCAACATACAGAAAGTTGAAAACAGCGGAAAGATTCTCATCGAACTTCCGGGCGTGAAAGACCCTGAACGCGTAAGAAAACTTCTCCAGGGCACGGCTTCGCTCGAATTCTGGCCCACTTTCACGGCGAATGAGGTCAATCTTCAGGAAGCGGACGCCGCCCTCGCCAGGATATTGGACGATACCGAGGATTCCACGGCAGTGGCCGATTCCGTCCTCGACGAGAAGGCACTTTTCGCCAGACAGCATCCTCTGTTCGCGGTACTCAGCCCGAGCGGCATGAACAACGCCTGCCTCGGATTCGCGAGCGGCGTGGACACCGCCACGGTGAACAGGTACCTGTCGCTGGTGGCCGATGAATATCTTCCCCAGGGCTTCAAGGGCCTGTGGACGGTAAAGCCCTCGGAATACGTAAGCGGCGCCAATGTTTTCGAACTCGTGGCCATAAAAGCCAATACGCGCGACGGACGGGCGCCCCTCGACGGCGGCTCGGTCACCGACACGCGGGTGGAATACGGCAGCCAGAACCAGGGCAATCCTTCCGTTTCCATGTCGATGAACGCGGAAGGCGCCAGCATCTGGGCCCGTCTCACCAAGGACAACATCGGCAAGCAGATTGCCATCGTATTGGACGGTCTCGTATATTCCTATCCTAACGTCATCAACGAAATAACCGGAGGAAACTCTTCGATTACCGGCAATTTCGACGTCCAGGAGGCGGAAGACCTCGCCAACGTGCTCAGGTCGGGCAAGCTCCCGGCGCCGGCCACCATCATTCAGGAGCAGGTCGTGGGACCTTCCCTCGGATCAGCTTCCATCAAGGCCGGCCTCATTTCGTTCGTAATCGCCTTCATCCTCGTTCTCGTGTACATGATATGCTTCTACACGGGTGCAGGCGTCATCGCGGACATAGCGCTGCTCTGCAACGTGCTGCTGCTCTTCGGTTCGCTCGTATCGTTCAATGCGGTCCTCACTCTGCCGGGCATCGCGGGTCTCGTCCTGACGCTCGGTATGGCGGTGGACGCCAACGTCATCATATATGAACGCATCAAGGAGGAAATCGCTGCCGGCAAAGGCTTCGGCAAAGCCGTGGCCGACGGTTACAAAAACGCCTATTCGGCCATCTTCGACGGCCAGGTGACCACCCTTCTCACCGGTATAATCCTCGCCATATTCGGCTCCGGTCCGGTGAAAGGCTTCGCCACCACCCTCATCATAGGTATCATAACCTCCGTCCTCACGTCCATTTTCATCACAAGGATAATATTCGACGACAGGATTCAGAGAGGCAAGACGGTTTCCCTTTCCAACAACTTCTCGAGGAATTTCCTCAAGAATACCAAAATCGATTTCCTCAGCGCGAAGAAATGGTCTTACCTCGCGTCCGGCACCCTCATATTGATCGCCGTCCTGTCCATATTCCTGAAAGGCTTCAGCTATGGCGTAGACTTCACCGGAGGACGTACCTATGTCGTACGCTTTGACCAGGCCGTCACTGCGGAAGACGTGCGCGCATCGGTAGAAGAGACTTTCGGTGCGGCTGCGGAAGCCGCCGGCGAGGATCAGTACTCGGTGGAAGTGAAGATGTTCGGCGGCGAAAGCCAGATGAAGATCACCACCCAGTACAAGGTAGACAACGAGGACAGCGCGGTGGACACCGAAGTGGAAGGACTGCTGTTCAACGCCCTCAATAAATACTATACCAACGGTATCACTCTTGAGGAATTCACTTCCACGCTGGAGAATCCAAACGGCATCATATCTTCCGACAAAGTGGGTCCTACCATCGCCCGCGACATACAGCGGTCGGCAATCATTTCCGTATTGCTCGCCCTGATCGTAATATTCGGATACATCGCGCTGCGGTTCAGCGGCTGGACATGGGGTCTTGGAGGCGTCGTTTCGCTGGCGCACACCGCCGTCATAGTCATAGGCTTCTTCTCCCTGTTCAACGGCATCCTGCCGTTCAACCTGGACGTAGACCAGACCTTCATAGCGGCCATCCTGACCATCATCGGCTACGCCATCAACGACAACGTGGTAATATTCGACCGCATCCGTGAGCAGAAGAACCTGCATCCCAACGCGGACTTCAAGGAGACCGTGAACTCGGCGCTCAATTCGACGCTCACCCGTACGGTCAACACGTCCGTTTCCACACTCCTCCCGATGCTCGCGATAGCCATCTTCGGAGGCGAGTCCATCAGGGGTCTCGCAGTGGCGCTCTGCCTCGGTATCGTCATCGGAACATACGCTTCCATAATGATAGGTACCCCCGTAATGTATGACGCCACCGCCAGAAGGGACAAAAAGAAAGCGGAAACAGCAAAAATCCGCAAGAAATAACCAAATACCAATGCATTGAAAGGTTGGCCGCGGCAAAGCAGCCAACCTTTTTTGTTCCGTACGCGCCGATTTAGTATATTTGTATACAAATCCGAAAGCGACATGGCATTCGTCCACCTTCACGTACATACGCAATATTCCATCCTTGACGGACAGTCCTCCATCGAGAATCTTTTCAACCGTGCCGCGGAACTCGGCATGCCCGGCCTGGCCATCACGGACCACGGCAATATGTACGGCGTAAAGGAATTTTTCAAATTCGCGAAGAAACATCCCGACATCAAGCCAATCATCGGCTGCGAAGTCTACGTGACGCGGCATTACGACCACAAGCTCAAGGATCCGTCGCACAAGAATTATTTTCATCTGATTCTTCTGGCCAAAAACTTCAACGGCTACAAAAACCTGATGAAAATAGTCTCCATAGCCCATACGGAAGGCAATTATTACAGGCCGCGCATATCCCACGAGGTGCTGGAGCGCTATCATGAAGACCTGATATGCTCGTCTGCATGCATGGCCGGAGAAATTCCGCGCCTGATTCTCGCCGGCGACACGGAGGGAGCCGAAGATGCCATACAATGGCATAAAAACCTGTTCGGGGACGATTATTATCTCGAAGTGATGCTCCACAAGACGGAGGTCCCCGGCCTGTCATTGGAAGTATACGAAAAGCAGCTCAGATATGACAAGGTCATCTTCGAACTGGCGGCAAAGCACGGCGTAAAAGTAATCGCCACCAACGACATACATTTCGTCAGGAAGGAGGACGGGCCGGCGCACGACCGCCTGATCTGCCTTACGACCAACGAATACCTCGACTCCGAATCCCGTCTGCGCTATACGCAGCAGGAATACATGAAAAGCGAGGATGAGATGCTGGCCCTCTTTCCGGACCACCCGGAAGCCATATACAATACCTTGGAGATCTACGACAAGGTGGAGCGCTACGACATAGACCGCGGGCACGTCCTGCCCAAATTCGAGTTGCCGAAAGAATTCACCGACGGCATGGACAGGCATCTTGCGGAATATTCGGACATAATCGAGGCCGGGCGCTTCGACGAAAAGGGCAACGACAGGGGCGCGGAATTCCACAGCTCCGTGGCCTATCTCTGCCACCTCAGCTATCTCGGAGCCGAAAAGAGGTACGGGACATTGGACGCGGTGCATCGGGACCGTCTCGACTTCGAACTCAAGACCATCGCCCGCATGGGTTTTCCGGACTATTTCCTGATAGTACAGGACTTCATAAACTGGGCAAAGGACAACGGCATTTCGGTGGGCCCCGGACGAGGCTCGGCGGCAGGCTCGGCCGTGGCATACTGTCTCGGCATCACTAATCTCGACCCGATACGGTACAATCTGCTGTTCGAGCGTTTCCTCAATCCGGAACGCATATCCATGCCGGACATAGACGTGGATTTCGACGATGAAGGCCGATACCGCGTGATCAAGTATGTGCAGGACAAATACGGCGAAGACCATATTTCGCATGTCATCACCTTCGGCACAATGGCCGCCAAACTTGCCATCAAGGACGTTTCGCGCGTAAGCCATCTGTCCATCGACGAGTCCAACCGGCTCACCAGGATGATTCCCGACAAGCCTTTCCAGATCAAGGACCAGCCCGAAAAGGTGACTCTTCAGAACTGCCTGAAATACATTCCGGAGTTCAGGAATGAAGCGGAAAACGGCACCGAACTGGTAAAGGACGTGATAAAATACGCCATGCAGCTCGAAGGGTGCATCCGTCAGACGGGCATCCATGCCTGCGCCATGATCATAGGCAGGGGCGACCTGACGGACTACATACCCATCACTCTCGGCACCGACAAGGCCACCGGACAGCAGGTGTGGGTGTCCCAGTACGAAGGCTCGTACATAGAGGACGTGGGAATGCTCAAGATGGATTTTCTCGGCCTGAAGACACTTTCCATCATAAAGGAATGCCTTGCCGAAATAAAGGAATCGCATGGGACGGACATAGACATAGAAAACATTCCGCTCGACGATCCTCAGACCTACGCGCTGTACAGCCGGGGCGATACGAAGAGCGTGTTCCAATTCGAATCCGGGGGCATGAAGGACTGGCTGCAGAAACTGCATCCGGAGCGTCTGGAGGACCTCATCGCGATGAACGCACTGTACCGTCCGGGCCCTATGGATTACATTCCGCAGTTCGTGGCCCGCAAACGGGGCGAAGAACCCATCACCTACGATCTTCCGGAGATGGAAGAATTTCTGAAGGAGACATACGGGGTGACGGTGTATCAGGAGCAGGTCATGCTTATTTCCCAAAAAATCGCCGGATTCTCGAAAGGCAAGGCCGACAAGCTGCGCAAGGCCATGGGAAAGAAGAACATAGACATCCTCCAGTCCCTGCATGACGACTTCATAAAAGGCGGCACCGGAAACGGACATCCCGTCGAAATCCTGGAAAAAATCTGGAGGGACTGGGTAAAATTCGCGTCCTATGCGTTCAACAAGTCGCACGCCACATGCTATGCGTGGGTAAGCTACCAGACCGGATGGCTCAAGGCCCATTATCCGGCCGAATTCCAGGCGGCCAACCTCAGCCAGAATCTTTCCAACATATCCGAGATAAAAGAAATAATGGATGACTGCAAGCGCAGCGGCATCAAAGTATTGAATCCGGACATAAACGAAAGTTTCTCCCACTTCACAGTGAACCGGGACGGCAACATCCGCTTCGGTCTCGGCGGCATCCACGGATTCGGCAGCAACATCGTCGAATCCATAATAAAGGAACGCACCGAAAACGGGCCGTTCAGCGACGTTTTCGATTTCGTGGAACGCATGGGCGGCAGCATAAACCGCAAAGCCTTCGAAGCACTGCTGTTCTCCGGAGCCTTCGACAGTTTCGGACGGCAGCGTACGCAATATGTCCTGCCGGGACGCAGCGGAGAATCATTCACGGAAGAACTGTTCCGGTATTCCGAACTGTTCCGCAACGACACGGTCAATTCGATGTCCTCGCTTTTCGGAGACATGGAGGAGATGAAGCCCCAACGTCCGGTGCTGCCGGAGCCCGTAGCGGAGGAAGACGTCCTCGACCTGCTCCAAAAGGAAAAGGATCTCGTCGGAATGTATCTGTCCTCGCATCCGCTCGACAAATACGATTTCGAGATAAATACTTTCACAAACTGCGAGCTCGCCATGCTGGACGATACGGTTTCGGAATGCGAAAGGCAGCGCAGAACCGCAAAAATCTGCGTGGCGGGAATAGTGACGGACTCGAAGACTCTCGTCACCAAGACCGGGCGTCCGTGGTCCAAGACCACGATAGAGGACTACAGCGGAAGCTATGAACTGTCCCTGTTCGGCAAGGACCATGAGGCTTTCATGCAATACATGCAGCCGCACTCGTCCCTGTTCATCGAAGGGGAGATAGGCGAAAAATACATACCCAAGGCAGAAGAGCGCAATGCCGGAAAAAGTGCGCCGTATGCGTTTAAAATCAAAAAGATACGTTTGCTCGGAAATACTTCGGAAGACCTGCTCGGAGGCTTTTCCATGGATCTGACGACTCCAATGCTCAATGACAGCTTCCGCAAAAACCTCGTAAGCACCGTAAAGAAGCACAAAGGAAAACTGCCGCTCACCATGTATCTGTACGATCCCAATACCAAATTCCGCATACAGTTCTATTCGAAAAAATACAAGGTTGCCGTATCTTCGGAATTCATACGCGACCTGCGCAGCATCGGCATAGAAAAATTCGATGCAATAAGAAAATAAACGCCATGGCAGAAGACAGATTCACCGACATAGGACGGATAGAGGCAATAAGAAGACTTTATGACGGGACCGGCTACGGGCCGTTCCGCGACAGCCGCTTCAAAAGCATAGGAGATGCGTCGGTAATGTCCTCCTCCAGACTTTTCACGGAAGGAATAGATTTCGACCTCATTTACTGTCCGCTCAAACATCTTGGATACAAATGCGTTACGGCTGTAACGGGTGAACTGTATGCCGGACTTTCCCGTCCTATGACACTGTCCGTCGTTCTCGGAATCTCCGCGAAATTGGATTTCGGGCACATAGGTGAATTGTGGAACGGCATGGTGACGGCCGCCCATGAGCACGGATACATCGATGTGTCGCTCGATCTCTGTCCCTCCCCCAACGGACTTTCCGTCTGCGTGTCCGCCTGCGGGGCAACGGACGCAAAAACGGCCGGGAAAAGGCCTGCGGCGGCAAGCAAGGACCTCATCTGCGTTTCGGGAAGTCTCGGTGCGGCCTTTCTCGGCATGCAGGTGCTCGAGCGGGAGAAAAAGACATTCTGCGAATCGCCGGACGACGGACGGCAGCCGGAGCTTGAAAAATACAGGCAGTTTATCGGCGCATACCTCAAGCCGGAACTGAGCCCCTGCGTGCCCGACAGTCTTGCAGATGCGGGCATAATGCCTTCATTCGGATATCTTGTGTCAAAAGGCCTTTCAGACGCCGTAAAACGGCTTGTAAGAGATTCCGGACTCGGCGCAAAAATCTATGTGGACAAAATTCCTTTCGCGGGCGATTCATTTGCGCTCGGAAAGGAACTCGACATCGATCCGGTTTCCGCCGCCATGAACGGCGGAGACGATTTCAGGCTGCTGTACACTATTCCCATTCTTGAAGCCGAAAAATTCCGCAGGGAATTCCAGACGTTCGATGTCATAGGGCATCTTGCAAGGACTGAGGTGGGCGCGGTGCTCGTCACTCCCGACGGAGCGGAACTGCCCATAAAGGCGCAAGGCTGGCCGGACGAGGACTAAAGGTTCCTAAGCAAATTGTTTATATTCACCTTTTTGTCTATAAGCGCGCGAAGATCCTCTATCTTGACCCTTTCCTGAGCCATGGTGTCGCGTTCCCGCACCGTTACCGTGCCGTCCACAAGCGAGTCATGGTCCACCGTAATGCAGAAAGGCGTACCTATTGCGTCCTGACGGCGATATCTCTTGCCTATGCTGTCCTTTTCGTCATATTGGAAATTGAAATCGTACCGCAGTTCGTCCACAACCTTCTGGGCGAGCTCGGGAAGCCCGTCCTTTTTGACGAGAGGAAGGACGGCGGCCTTGACGGGCGCGAGAGGCGCCGGAATGCTCAGGACTACGCGGCTTTCCCCGTTTTCAAGCTGCTCCACCTTGTATGAATTCGACAGGACGGCCAGGACCATGCGGTCGACGCCTACGGATGTCTCTACGCAATAAGGAGTATAGCTCTCGCCCGTCTCGGTATCAAAATACTTTATCTTCTTTCCCGAGAGCTTGGCATGGTTGCCGAGATCGTAGTCCGTCCTCGAATGAATGCCCTCGAGTTCCTTGAAGCCGAAAGGAAAACGGAATTCTATGTCGGTGGCGGCATTGGCGTAATGGGCCAGTTTCTCATGATCGTGGAAACGGTAATTTTCCGCCCCCATGCCTATGTTCACATGCCATTTCATCCGGTTTTCCTTCCATTTGGCAAACCACTCCATCTCCGTGCCCGGCTTCACGAAAAACTCCATCTCCATCTGTTCGAACTCCCTCATCCTGAATATGAACTGACGGGCGACTATTTCATTGCGGAAAGCCTTTCCTATCTGGGCTATGCCGAAAGGAATCTTCATACGTCCTGTCTTCTGGACGTTGAGGTATTCCACGAATATTCCCTGCGCAGTCTCCGGACGGAGATAAATTTTGTCGTCGGCATTGCCGGTATTGTTTATCTGCGTACTGAACATCAGGTTGAACTGCCGTACGTCGGTCCAGTTCTTGGTCCCGGAAACAGGACAAGATATGTCGCAATCAAGGATTATCTGCTTATACCCGGCGAGATCGTTCTCCGCCTCGGCCTTCACGTATCTCGCATGGATCTCATCGTACCTCGCCTTTTCGCGGAGGACGTTGGGGTTCGTCGCGCGGAATTTCGCCTCGTCGAATCCGTCTCCGAAACGTTTGCGGCCTTTTTCCACTTCCTTTTCTATCTTTTCCTCGATTTTGGAAAGATAATCTTCTATGAGGACATCCGCACGATACCTTTTCTTGGAATCCTTATTGTCGATGAGAGGATCGTTGAACGCCGCCACGTGGCCGGAAGCCACCCATGTCTTGGGATGAATGAACACGCATGAGTCTATCCCGACTATGTTTTCGTTGAGACGTGTCATTGCGTTCCACCAATAGTTCTTTATATTGTTCTTCAACTCCACGCCCAGCTGACCGTAATCATATACTGCCGCAAGTCCGTCATATATTTCGCTCGAAGGAAATATGAAACCGTACTCTTTGCAATGGGCTACAAGGGCCTTGAAAACTTCTTCCTGTGTCATGATTCAATATCTTTAACGATTTTGGGAACGCAAATTTAATCAAATATTTCAGGAAATGCGTGCTTTAAGTCCTCTTTCGCTATCCCGCCGAGCGGAACTGTCACGAAATCTCGCTCAGCTATGAGCGGATGTGGCACTATAAGTTCCGGCGGGAGGTCTATTCTCTCTTGTCCGAAAAAAAGAATGTCTATGTCGATGGGACGGTCGGCATAAGAGCGTCTTTCCCTGCCGGACGATCCGGTCCGGCCGAGAGATCTCTCGATGCCTTTGCATTTCCTGAGGACGTCGAGGCAGTCCAGCGACGCATCTTCCGATTTCCGCTCCAAAGCGTAAAGCACGCAACAGTTCAGAAAATCGTTGTCGCTCACGAACCCCCACGGCTTGGTCTCCGCCATGCCGGACAATGCCGAATAATGGACGCCGAAAACGTCATCCATCATGGAAAGAGCGGCACGGATATTCCCGGCACAGTCCCCGAGATTGCTGCCCAAAGAAAAATATACGTCCACGCTACTCATCGAAACCGAGCTCTACCCTCGCCTCTTCGGAGAGCATGCTTTTGTCCCATACAGGCTCGAATACAAGCTCTATCTCGCATGAAGCCACCGTAGGAACCTCCTCAACGCTTTCCTTTACCTCGGCCAGCACCTGATCCGCCATCGGACAGTTGGGCGCGGTAAACGTCATCTTTATGTAAACTTCTCGTTTCTTATTGATATTCAATTCGTAAATCAGGCCAAGATCATATATGTTCACCGGTATTTCCGGATCGTATACCTGCTTCAGGGCCATAACGACGTCGGAATACAAAGGGGCCAAAGCCGCGGCATCCTCGGCAGTGAGCACCTCCCGGCGTCCGTCATTCGACGAAGAATTGTTTTCCTGCATAATCATATATTGTTTTGTGCGACGGATCTTATGGTGGAAATCATCGACAACAATCCGTTGGTCCTTGTCGGAGAAAGATTTTCCCTGAGTCCGATGCGGTCTATGAAAGAAAAGTCATCGGCGGCTATCTCGGCGGCGGTGCGTCCTGAATACACGCTTATGAGCATTGAAATAATGCCGCGCGTGATTATGGCATCGCTGTCCGCCGTGAAATAAATACGGCCGTCTTCCAGGCGCCAGTCCATCCATACTCTCGACTGACAGCCCTTTATGAGCCTGTCCTCCGTTTTCTTTTCTTCCGGATACGGCTGCAAGTTCTTTCCGAGATCTATAAGATATTCATATTTGTCAAGCCATTCGTCAAACATGGAAAAGTCCTCTATAAGACGGTCCTTGGCTTCCTGCAACGTACTTCCCATGATTTCTATGATAACATAAGTATAGCCTTGTCAAGCGATTTGATAAAATATTCCGCCTCCTCCATCGTATTGTACGGCAACAGCGACACCCTAAGCATTCCGGTCACCCCAAAACGGTCCATAAGCGGTTCGGCGCACATCTGTCCCGACCTGACGGCTATGCCCATCTTGTCAAGCAGCAGGGCGAGATCTTCATGATGGACTCCGTCCACGGCAAACGAGAAAAGCGGAATCTTGTCCTCTGTTCTACGTGGAACTCCGAATACCCTTATCCTTTCATCTGCCGACAGGCTGTCGGCAAGATATTCATTCACCGCTTCTCCATACGCAAGCGAATCGCCGCCATTAAGGCTTTCAAGCATTTCTATGGCAGGCACAAAAGTCGGTACGCCGGATATGTTCTGCGTGCCGGCCTCGAATTTTCCCGGAGGCTTGGCATAAGTCGTCCCGGAAAACCTTACGGTCTCTATCATCTCCCCTCCTCCCATATACGGCGGCATCAGTTCAAGCCATTTCTTTTTCCCGTACAGGACGCCGGTACCGGCGGCGGCATACATCTTATGGCCCGAAAAAGCATAGAAATCGCAGTCCATTTCCTGTACGTCGACCTTTTCATGCACTATTCCCTGCGCTCCGTCCACCAGAACCGGTATGCCGGCCTCATGGCATATGCGTACCATTTCCTTTACGGGATTGACTATTCCGAGCACATTGGAAACATGTGTGACGGCCGCAATCCTGACTCGTCCGCCGCACAGTTTTTTGAAACTTTCCAAATCGATGTATCCGTCGTCGTCCACGCCGGCCACCTTCAACACGGCACCCTTTCGTTCGCAAAGCATCTGCCACGGCACTATGTCGGAATGGTGTTCGGCTTCGGTCACCAGCACTTCATCCCCTTCATGTATGAATGCCTCGCCGAAAGAATACGCCACGAGATTTATAGAAGCGGTCGTACCCGAAGTGAAGACGATCCCGTCCCTTGACGGCGCGTTCAGAAAATCTTTCACACGGTCCCTCGCAGCCTCGAACTCGTCGGTGGCGACTGTGGCGGTATAATGCACGGCCCTATGTATGTTGGCATTATATTTCTCGCTCATTTTCAACCACTTATCTATAACGGAAACAGGTTTCAGAGATGTCGCCGCATTGTCGAAATACACTAAAGATTTACCGTATACCTTCTCGGAAAGTTCCGGAAACTGGTTCCTTATTTTCTGAATATCCATCGTCAAAAAGCATAGACCGCAATGCAAATTTACTAAAGTAATATTTCATTTGACACTAAAATACCATAATTTTGTCGAAATATAACCGACATCTTCATGTACGACTACATCAAAGGCAGGATCGTAGAATTGACACCGGCAGAATTGATTCTGGACTGCAATGACATAGGCTACGAAATACTTATTTCCCTGCAGACATACGAGGCTTTCCGGGACAAGGAAAACGTCACCGTATACATTCATCATTATATCCGCGAGGAAGAAGAATTATTCTACGGCTTTGCCGGCAAGGACGAACGCGAACTGTTCAGGCTTCTGATAAGCGTATCCGGAATCGGAGTCGCTTCCGCCAGGATGATGCTGTCCTCGCTGACTTCGGACGAAATCCGCAATGCCATCATAGGCGAAGACATAAACCGCATAAAAAGCGTGAAAGGAATCGGCCTGAAGACAGCCCAGCGCCTTGTGCTCGAACTGAAAGACAAAATAGTGAAAGGCGCCGGAGCCGACATCCCGGCGCAGATAAGACATGGCAGCGACGCCGTCGTGGAAGAAGCTACGACCGCGCTCGTAATGCTGGGATTTCAGAAAGCAAGCATCGGCAAGGTCCTTCCCGCCATTCTGAAAGAAAATGCGGACGCGAAAATAGAAGACATAATCAAGGCGGCCCTCAAACGCCTGTAATTATCTGTTGAAATATACCAGCAGGACAGATATGTCCGCAGGAGACACGCCGGAAATCCTCGATGCCTGGGCTATGGTGGCAGGCCTGTATCGTTCCAGTTTCTGACGGCATTCGATGGAAAGGCCCGATATCCTGCTAAAATCAAAATTTTCAGGAATTCGTACATATTCCAGACGAAGGAGTTTTTCCGCAATCTGCTGTTCTCTTTCTATATATCCTCTGTACTTCACCATCGTCTCCGCCGCTTCGACAATCTGTTTTTTATGGTTTTCGCATATAAATTCCTCGCATCGTCCGAAATCGATATTTTTCAGAGGATAGCCTGAATTTTCCTGAAGCATTCCGAATTTTTCTCCGCACAAAATTGAATTCTCGTAAGGAGCGGCCGCATCATAGGAAAAATCGACGGAATATTTTTCAAATGTTCCACGTGGAACAAAATTCAAGACATCCGTCAATCTGACATGCGGACGGGAAACGATTTCCGTTATTTTTTTCGAACCGTCCAACGGAGCGGATCCTACGGATTCCATATATTCGTTCACGACGTCAGGACGAATATTTTCATTGTCGCACATATCCGTAAGGCGGCCGATGCTTTCGTACTTTCTCTGCGTATAAGAATATCTGAACTCATCCGCAAGCCCGATATCATGCGAAAGGGCGGTCAGACGGCCGTCAGCATTGTCCTGCCTCAAAAGTATCCTGTACTCGGCGCGCGAAGTAAACATCCTGTAAGGCTCGTCCACGCTCTTTGTTATCAAGTCGTCTATAAGCACGCCTATATAGGCCTGATCCCTGCGAAGTATGAACGGCTCCTTTTCACGTATTTTCAGATGGGCGTTTATGCCGGCCATTATTCCCTGTGCGGCGGCTTCCTCGTATCCGGTGGTACCGTTCACCTGTCCGGCCAAATAAAGATTCTCTACTATTCTGGACTCCAGGGTAGGCCTTAGCTGCGCGGGATCGAAATAATCATATTCGACGGCATATGCAGGCCTGTAGAAAACGGCCGACTCAAGTCCTTCGATGGCATGTACCGCATCCATCTGCACGTCTATCGGCAGAGAGGATGAAAATCCCTGAAGATAGTATTCTCTGGTGTATCTGCCTTCCGGCTCAAGAAACAGCTGGTGAGAATCCTTGTCGGAGAAGGTGCGTATCTTGTCCTCTATGCTCGGGCAATAGCGTGGCCCCTTTCCGTGTATCATGCCGTTGAACAGCGGAGAATCCGAAAAACCGCTCCTAAGAATGTCATGCACGGACGGATTGGTATGCAATATATAGCAGGGCATCTGAGGGGTGCCGTTCTGCGCTGTAGAAAGATACGGCAGGAATGAAAATTTGTCCGGATCGGTGTCTCCTGTCTGGACGGGAATCTTTGAGATATCCACCGAAGCAATGTCTATTCTGGGCGGAGTTCCGGTTTTCATCCTTCCTGCGGTCAGTCCCCTGTCGACAAGCTGGGCGGTGAGTCCTTCCGAAGACATCTCGCCGATTCGGCCTCCCTGCATCTCCGTCCTTCCGACGAAAAGGCGTCCGCCGAGAAACGTGCCGGCGGTCAAAATAACCGCCTGAGATTTAAAAATTGCGCCCGTAGCCGTACGGATTCCCGCAATTTTTGAATTCTCAAAGACAAAAGAAGTCGCAAAATCCGCGTAAATACTTAAATTACAATTACTTTCGAGCACATATCTCCATGCGGAAGAAAAACGTGCCTTGTCGCATTGCGCCCTTGGGCTCCACATTGCCGGTCCCTTGGAACGGTTGAGCATACGGAACTGGAGGGTAGTTGCGTCCGTTACAATGCCCGTATAGCCTCCGAGAGCATCTATTTCCTTGACAATCTGTCCTTTGGCTATACCTCCTATTGCAGGATTGCAAGACATTTTGGCAAAGCTGCCCATGTCGACGGTGACAAGCAGCACGGACGAACCCATGCTGGCCGCGGCCATGGCAGCCTCACAGCCCGCATGGCCGCCTCCGATGACTATGATGTCAAAAGTACGTTCCATGTCAAAGCTGCTTTCTGATGGAAAGATAATAATCCTCCTTCTTTCTCATCTCTTTAATTTCCTCATCGGAATGATCGTCATAGCCTATGAGGTGCAGAATGCCGTGCACCATCACCCTGTTGAGTTCATCATTGAAGTCGGTCCCGTAAAAGATCGAATTTTCCCTTACGGTGTCTATGCTTATGAACAAGTCTCCGGACAGCCTGTCCCCTTCACAATAATCGAATGTGATGATGTCGGTAAAATAGTCGTGTCCGAGATACCTCAGGTTGATGTCGAGGATATGTCTGTCCGAGCAGAAAATAATGGCTATGTCGCCTATGCGCCTTATTTCGCTTTCGGCGACGAGCCTGAGCCAGCGGCTGTTCACTGTCTTTCCCCTGAAGAGGAAATCAATATCTGCACAATGATAAGAAATCATACGATCGTTTTTCGGTGCAAATGTATGACAAAATAAACACTAATCATTCAAAAAGTTTGAAATAAAAATAATAATTCATATCTTTGGAGCGTACCTGACTAAAATTAAAGCGCAATATGGAAGTCAAAAAAACAAGCAAGGCCAGTCTTGAGAACAAAAGACTGCTCTTTACGGAAATCGGACTTGTGGTTGCCCTTGCAGTCGTATATTTCGCTTTCGAGTTCAAATCAAAGGAAAGTGAAATCAGCATGCTTGAAGACACTACACAGGCCATCGTCGAAGATGAGATGATCGCCATCGAAAACGAGACCCCTCCCCCGCCGCCGGAGGTGCCCAAGATGCCTGTCCTTTCCGACCAAATCGACATCGTGGACGATGAAATCAAACTTGATGACGACATGTTCATGAACCTTGAGGACGATGCCAACACCGGCATAGAAATCATGGATTACAAAGAGGCTGACGTAGTCGAGGAAGAAGTCGAGGAAGAGGCCATTCCTTTCCAGTTCGTGGAGGAGAAACCGAAATTCAACGGCGGCGACGCCAATGAATTCACCAAATGGGTTAACAAAAATCTCGTATATCCCGAAATCGCGAAGGAAAACGGCGTATCAGGCAGGGTGACTTTGCAGTTCACCGTTAATCCCGACGGAAGCGTATCCAATGTCAAAGTAGTGCGCGGAGTGGACGAATCGCTTGACAAAGAGGCCGTACGCGTGGTTTCCATGTCGCCGAAGTGGACTCCGGGAAGGCAGAGGGACCGTGCCGTGAAGGTGAACTACACATTCCCCGTAATATTCCAGCTGAGATAATTGTCTGACAACACATAGATACAGCACCTGTCCTCCATATAAGAACAGGTGCTTTTCATTTGCCATGATTGAACGTAATAGTGAAAAAGCCGTGTTCGTGGGCGTCGTTCTCGAAAAAAAATCGGAACGAAAGGTGCTCGAATACCTCGACGAACTGCAATTCCTCGCCGAGACGGCGGGGGCTGAAGGAAACAAAAAATTCATCCAGAGACTCGACAGGCCTGACAGTTCTACTTATATAGGTACGGGCAAGCTCAACGAAATAAAAGAGTACTGCGAAGAAAACGAAATAAAATACGTCATCTTCGACGATGAACTCACGGGGGTGCAGCAGCGCAACATAGAAAAGATAATAAATTGCAGCAACGTAATAGACAGGACCAGCCTGATACTTGAAATATTTGCCCAAAGGGCGAAGACTTCGTATGCCAAAATGCAGGTGGAGCTTGCTAAATATCAATATATGCTTCCGCGGCTGGCAGGCATGTGGACCCATCTCGAGAGACAGAGAGGAGGCATGGGAACGCGAGGCGGCATGGGCGAAACCCAGATAGAGGCCGACAGGCGCATCGTGAAGGAACGCATAACGAAACTTAAGGAACAGCTTAAAAAGGTAGACAGGCAGATGGCCACACAGAGGGGCAACAGAGGCTCCCTCGTAAGGATTTCCCTCGTAGGATATACCAACGTGGGAAAAAGCACTCTCATGAACCTGCTCTCAAAAAGCGACGTGTTCGCAGAAAACAAGCTGTTCGCCACGCTCGACACCACGGTGAGGAAGGTAGTCATAGAAAACGTGCCCTTCCTGCTCAGCGACACCGTAGGATTCATAAGGAAACTGCCTACGCAGCTGATAGAAGCGTTCAAAAGCACCCTCGACGAAGTGCGCGAGGCGGACATTCTCATACATGTGGTGGACATTTCCCATCCGGATTTCGAGGAACAGATGGAAGTGGTGGAAAAGACTCTCAGCGACATAAAGGCCGCCGACAAGCCCGTATTCGTAGTATTTAACAAGATAGATGCATACAGGCACGAAGAATACGATGAATTTTCCCTTGAGCCGAAAGGAAAGGAGCACAGGACTCTCGAAGAATTGAAAAATTCATGGATAGCGCAGGAAAAGACACCGTGCATATTCATTTCCGCAAAAGAAAAAATTGGAATTGAAAAACTCCGCAACGACCTGTACAAGATGGTTGCGGAGATCCATTCGGGACGTTATCCCTTCAATAATTTTCTGTGGTGACTATTCTCTGAACTTGGCTTTGATGTATTCCCTGTTGAGGCGCGCGATGTGATCAATGGTCACATGCTTGGGGCACTCCATCTCACAGGCGCGGGTATTGGTGCAGTTTCCGAAACCGAGTTCATCCATTTTGGCGACCATGGCCCTTGCCCTGCGCGCCGCCTCGGGCCTGCCCTGAGGCAGCAGAGCAAGCGAACTTACGCGCGCGGCCACGAACAGCATGGCGGAACCGTTCTTGCAGGTGGCCACGCATGCTCCGCATCCCACGCACGCCGCCGCGTCCATACTCTTTTCGGCGTCGTCATGAGGAATAAGAATGCCGTTGGCATCCTGTGCCGCCCCGGTACGTACCGTGATGAATCCGCCGGCCTGAAGTATCTTGTCGAAAGCGCCCCTGTCCACGACCAAATCCTTTATGACGGGAAAAGCGGCCGATCTCCACGGCTCCACGGTGATGGTGGCTCCGTCCTTGAAGTGCCTCATGAACAGCTGGCAGGTGGTCACCTGGTCGTCGGGTCCATGGGCCCTGCCGTCCACATACAGCGAGCAGGCTCCGCAAATGCCTTCACGGCAATCATGATCGAAAGCTATGGGTTCCTTGCCCTGACGGATAAGCTGATCGTTCAGTATGTCGAGCATTTCGAGAAACGAAGCGTCCTCCTCGACATCGGAGACATGATATGTCTCGAAACGGCCCTGTGCCTTTGCGTTTTTCTGGCGCCAAATTTTTATATTGAATTCCATAACGTTAATCCTTATAATTGCGGGTTGCTATCTTTATGTTCTCGTATTTCAGAGGTTCCTTGTGGAGTTCAGGCTCGACGCCCTCGCCCTTGTATTCCCATGCGGCGACATACATGAAATTCTCGTCGTCGCGCTTGGTTTCACCTTCTTCGGTCTGCATTTCCTCACGGAAATGACCGCCGCAGGATTCCCTTCTTTCAAGGGCGTCACGGGCCATGAGTTCACCTATGTCGAAGAAATCCACGAGCCTGAGAGCCTTTTCGAGTTCCTGGTTAAATTCCTCGTTGGTACCGGGAACACGAACCTGTTTCCAGAATTCCTCACGGAGAGCCTTTATCTCAACTATGGCCTTCTTCAGACCTTCTTCATTGCGGGCCATGCCGACATATTCCCACATTATGTGTCCGAGTTTCTTGTGTATTGAATCCACTGTCTCGGTGCCTTTCACTCCCAATATCTTCTGTATCCTTCCGGTGACTTCGGCCTCAGCCTCAGCGAATTCAGGCGCATCGGTATCCGTCTTGGGCTCCGAGAATTTCTTGGCAAGATAGTCGCCTATGGTATAAGGAAGGATGAAATATCCGTCGGCAAGTCCCTGCATCAATGCAGAAGCTCCGAGCCTGTTTCCTCCATGATCGGAGAAATTGGCCTCGCCTATGGCGTAGAGTCCCGGAATGGTGGTCTGTAGATCGTAGTCGACCCAAAGTCCTCCCATAGTATAGTGTATGGCCGGATAAATCATCATAGGCTCCTCCCAGGGAGAAGTGGTCGTAATCTTCTCATACATCTGGAACAGGTTGCCGTAACGCTCCTCCACCCTCTGGTGTCCGAGACGCTTGATGGCATCCTTGAAATCGAGGAACACGGCAAGACCGGTTTCATTGACTCCGAAGCCGGCATCGCATCTCTCCTTTGCGGCACGTGAAGCCACATCGCGCGGAACGAGATTGCCGAACGCGGGATATCTGCGCTCAAGATAATAGTCCCTGTCTTCCTCGGGTATCTGGGAAGGCTTTATTTCATGCCTGCGCAATTTCTGCACGTCTTCTTTTTTCTTGGGAACCCATATCCGGCCGTCGTTGCGCAACGACTCCGACATGAGAGTCAATTTGCACTGCTGTTCTCCGTGCACGGGGATGCAGGTGGGATGGATCTGGGCGAAGCAAGGATTTGCGAAAAAGGCTCCGCGCCTGTAGCACTGCATTGCGGCCGAACCGTTGCTGTTCATGGCGTTGGTCGAAAGGAAATAGGTATTTCCATAACCGCCGGTGGCAAGCACTACCGCATGCGCGCCGAATCTCTCGATCTTTCCTGTCACGAGGTTGCGGGCTATGATGCCCTTTGCCTGCCCGTTTATCACTACCAGATCAAGCATCTCATGACGGGGATAGCTCTTCACGGTACCTGCGGCTATCTCTTTGTTGAGGGACGCATAGGCGCCAAGCAGAAGCTGCTGTCCGGTTTGTCCTCGCGCATAGAACGTACGGCTTACCTGCACGCCTCCGAAAGAACGGTTGGCGAGATATCCGCCGTATTCCCTTGCGAAAGGAACTCCCTGGGCCACGCATTGGTCTATAATGGCCGCACTTACCTCCGCAAGACGGTAGACGTTGGCTTCACGGCTGCGATAGTCGCCGCCCTTGATGGTATCATAGAAAAGCCTGTAAACGGAATCGTTGTCATTCTGATAATTCTTGGCAGCGTTGATGCCTCCCTGCGCGGCTATGGAATGCGCCCTTCTGGGAGAATCGCTGATACAGAAAATCTTGACGTTATATCCGAGTTCTCCGAGAGAAGCGGCCGCGGAAGCTCCGCCAAGACCGGTTCCAACCACTATGATCTCGAGCTTTCTCTTGTTGTTCGGACTAACGATTTTAATTTCAGACTTGCGCTTGGTCCATTTTTCCGCAAGCGGACCGTCAGGAATTTTTGAGATTAATTTAGCGTCGGCCATTTTACAGTTATTTGAATTTGTCTACAATTTTAGCTATTTTTAATCAAACTACAAATTAAAGCCTTTCATTATTTCAGGAAAACGGCAAAATTCGACAAATATTCGTCATAAAACGATGGCGTGAGCAGACTGTAAGCTCCGTAAAATTCCTTGTCACCGATATTTCCGGACACCCATTCCGAATAAATGCCGTCGAACTTTTCATTTATGGCTTTTTCCGCCGAGCGGCAGCAGTCGAGCAGCGCGGGCCTGCCGTCCCTGCCCTTCAGGAGGGCGAGCGCGTCAAAATAGCGGCTGCCGTTGCTGACATTGAATCTGAATACGAAAGAGTCTTTGACATGCATCGAAACGTCGCAAATCCGGGAATGCCCGCCATCCTCCGCAGGAAGCACGTATTCCGGCAGAATATCGCTCTCTCCTACCATCAACGGCACCGCAGCGCCGCACCCGGGATATCCGAGAATTGTCCACATCACGGTGTGATGCGGATCCTCGCCGGGCGCCACCCCCTCCAGAACTATGGAAGCCGACGTAATCCTGCGGGGAATGAAATCCTGGTCGACTGCGAGTCCGGTGTCCGTAAGTCCCCTTCCTTCATTCAGGTCCAGTCCGAGAAGCTCATGCCTGTACGAACGCGATACATTGCCGAAAAGTACCGTATGATTGATATCCGCCTTTTCAGACGACATGAGTCCGGACATTATGGACGAGGCTGTAAGATATCTTTCGTATCCCAAGCGGTCCTCAGGCCTGCCGGATTCCGAAAAATTCGTCACCACCCTGTATCCCGCCTCCGAAGCCGCCACGTCGAATTTCACCCAGCCATGATTGTTCACTTCATAGTAGGCCGCTCCCCCGTCCGCGTCCATCACACCGAAGTTGGCCTCCACTCCAAGGGGCCGTGGAAGAGTGTCGAGCACGGTCTCGAAGTCGGAAAGAGTCATGCACAGGCCGAGTGCGACGTACATGAGCTTTCCCTCCCTGTCCATCCGGTCGGCCGGCACGTCGTCATCCTTTATATTGTACGAAGCCGTGTTCATTATGCAGAATCCGGCTGAATTCGTACCTGTCCAGACCTCGTCGGACGGAGACGAGGCGTTGACCAAACCTATGAAATCGTATTTCGGTCCGCGGAAACGCCTTACGGCATTGTTCAGATCGTCGGTATCCCTGTGCTTGAGCATGACCGGCCTTCCCGAAGCCGTCCTTTTGCCTGATATCAGAACCGACGTACACGAATAGCAGCATTCGGGCAGAACGGCTGAAACGAACAGAGAAAAAATTAAAAATGATACTATTCTTTTCATGTCCGATGATTTTTCAAAACAGATTGCCGACGGTCCCGTCTTCGGACCCTCCGCGCGGAACGTCGATTCCAAGATGGCCGTATGCGAGCTCGGTGGCGATCCTGCCCCTTTGTGTTCTCAGGATGAAGCCCTCCTTTATAAGGAAAGGTTCATATACCTCCTCGAGAGTACCCTGGTCTTCGCTTATGGCCGTAGCCAGCGTGCCGGCGCCGACAGGTCCGCCCTTGAACGTGGATATTATGGTGCGCAATATCTTATTGTCGATGCCGTCAAGCCCCCTTTTGTCTATCTTCAGCTTGTTGAGCGCATACCTGGCTATCTTCAAGTCGATGTGTCCGTCCCCCATCACCTGAGCGAAATCCCTCACCCTCTTGAGCAGGGCGTTGGCTATACGAGGGGTGCCGCGGCTTCTCAGGGCCACTTCCATGGCCGCATCTTCATCTATGTCCACTTTCAATATGGACGAACTCCGTTTCACTATGCGCACAAGATCGTCGGTATCATAATATTCGAGAGCGCAGTTTATGCCGAATCTTTCCCTCAGCGGAGCGGTAAGCAGGCCGCTGCGGGTAGTGGCTCCCACAAGAGTGAAAGGGTTCAGCGAAATCCTCACGGACCTGGCTCCAGGCCCCTTGTCTATCATGATGTCAATGACATAGTCCTCCATGGCCGAATACAGATATTCTTCGACTTCCGGGGACAGACGGTGTATTTCATCTATGAACAGGACGTCGCCGGTCTCAAGCGAAGTAAGGAGTCCCGCAAGGTCTCCCGGCTTGTCGAGGACAGGACCGGAAGTGACTTTCACGTTCACGCCCATTTCATTCGCTATTATATGCGCGAGCGTGGTCTTTCCCAATCCGGGAGGGCCGTGGAAAAGGACGTGGTCGAGGGCCTCGCCTCTCATCTTCGCGGCCTTTATGTAGACGTTCAGATTGGAGACTATCTCTTTCTGGCCCGTGAAATCGTCCAGTTCACGCGGCCTTATTATTCCGTCCAATTCATTATCTTTGCCGGCGTTTGTATTATGGGGATCAAATTGGTTTTCCGACATGTTTTTCAATATTCCGTGATACAAAAATAGCAAATTTGCAATGAAATGCGAATCCGCCGCAGATGTGCGGCAACAATATAAAATGAATTTATATATGTTTTTATGTTTTTTATAGTTTTGATGAAATGTTGAAAACTATCGTCAACTATTGTGAATCAATAATTTTGGAGTATAGTGCATTGTTGAAAACTTATACGTCGGACCGTCTTTCGGATGTTGACATGTGAACATTGATCCAAGATGAGGTTATCAACAAAGTTTTGAACAGGCTTTTCAACATTTTTATAACAGCATTCTGAAGCAAAATGTTAATAAGTACGAAATCGTCCGAAAAACTCGGAAAACATATAATTTCTTCAAAAGAAACATTCTGCAGCGGCCTTTTTCTGTCCGCAAGGTGGTTCGTCCTGTCGCGGGCGGCCGTGTCCGGCACCCATCTCATAGTCCTGCCGGACAAGGAAAGCGCCGAATATTGCACGGCCGATCTCTACAATCTGACCGAAGGGGATGCAGTGTTCTTTCTTCCGGATTCGGGCAAGTCCGTAGAACGGAGCAATTACAAATCGTCTCTCGGCGTGCAGAGGACTTCGGCCATAGGCCGGATATTGTCCGGTGCGGGCAGCGGAGAACCGCTTTACGTGGTCACTTATCCGGAGGCGCTTGAAGAACTTGTCCCTGAAAGGAAACGTTTGGATGAAGCCCTGCTCAAAATCAGGAAAGGAGATGAATTAAGCCACGAAAAAATAAAGGAAATACTTGCGGGAATGGGTTTCTGCAGGACGGACTTCGTGTCAGCGCCGGGACAATATGCCATAAGAGGCTCGCTGATAGACATATTTTCATATTCTTTCAACAATCCTTACAGGATATCTTTCTGGGGAAACGAAGTCGACAGGATAAGTATTTTCGACTGCAATACTCAGCTGTCGGTCGGGGAGACGGACGGCGCCGACATTTATCCCGACATCGCCGCCGGCGGAAGCGGATCGTCCGGCGTCTCCATATCTTCTCTGCTTCCTGCGGACACCGTGGTCTGGCTGGATTCGGCGGACATGTACATGGACAGGGAGTTTTATTCTTCGCTCCGGGGTTTCAGAAAGGTTTTCCTCGAAATCCCCCTGTCCATGAAGACGGACGATGCCGTCTCTTTTTCCATATCGCCGCAGCCGTCGTTCAACAAGAATTTCGACATGCTGTCGAAGGACATAGGAAACCGTCTCGACAATGGCTACAAGGTGTTTGTATACGGCGAAAAAGAGGCGCAGCTCCAGAAACTGGAATCCATATTGAGCCAATGCGGAAAGTCCATGCCCGAATTCGTCAAGGGCAAGAACATTCACGAAGGATTCATAGACAATGAAGACAAAATATGCTGCTATACCGATCATGAGATACTGGACCGTTTTCACCGCGTATTCATAAGGCGCGCCGTTGAAAAGAGCGAGCGGCTGACCGCGAACGATCTGAGCGCGTTCAACATAGGGGACTATGTGGTGCATATAGACTACGGCGTTGGCATTTTCGGAGGTCTTGTCCGCATGAAAGACGACATGGGCAGGATGAAAGAGGCCGTAAAGCTCACATACAAGGACGGGGACGTCGTATTTTTGTCAGTGCATTCGCTGAACAAGATTTCACGCTTCCGTTCCAAGGAGGGGGAGGCTCCGAAGATCAACAAGCTCGGCTCCAAGACATGGCAGAATCTTAAGAACAGCGCCAAATCGAAGGTAAAGGACATAGCGAGGGACCTTATAAAGCTGTATGCGGTCAGGAAGGCTTCCAAAGGCTACGCATTCTCGCCGGATTCGTATCTTCAGGAAGAGCTGGAATCGTCATTCATGTATGAAGACACTCCTGACCAGGAAAAGGCTACCAAGGCCGTAAAGCTCGACATGGAAGCCCAATATCCGATGGACAGGCTCATATGCGGAGACGTAGGCTTCGGCAAGACGGAAATAGCCGTCAGAGCCTCGTTCAAGGCAGTTTCCGACGGCAAGCAAGTGGCCATTCTCGTTCCCACAACGATACTGGCGCTGCAGCATTACGATACATTTTCAGCCCGCCTCAAAGATTTTCCGTGCACCGTGGATTATGTAAGCCGCCTTCGCACCGCAAAGGAAATTTCTTCCGTAAAGGAAAATCTGAGGAACGGAAAAATCGACATACTCATAGGTACGCACAAGATACTCGGCAAAGACTTTGAATTCAAGGATCTGGGCCTTCTGATAATAGACGAGGAACAGAAATTCGGCGTTTCGGCCAAGGAAAAGCTGCGCACCATGAAAGAATCGGTAGACACGCTTACCCTGACGGCGACTCCGATACCGAGGACCCTGCAGTTTTCGCTGCTCGGGGCACGGGACCTTTCCATCATAAACACTCCTCCGCCGAACAGGATACCGATACAGACCGAGATCATTCTGTTCGACGAAAAAGAAATCAAGGGCATCATAGAATATGAACTTAACCGGGGAGGACAGATTTTCTTCCTGCACAACAAAGTCGATCAGCTCGATTCCATACGGGAGATACTCCGCCGTCTCGTTCCGGACATGCGCATATGCGTAGCCCACGGCCAGATGGAATCCAAAGAACTGGAAAACAGGATGCTTGACTTCATAAGGGGAGAGTATGACATGCTGCTTTGCACCACCATCATCGAAAACGGGCTCGACATACCTAATGCGAACACCATCATCATCAACCAGGCTCAGAACATCGGGCTCGGCGACCTTCATCAGCTGAGGGGCAGGGTGGGCCGTTCCAACAGAAAGGCCTTCTGCTATCTGATAGTGCCGCCCCTCGCCACCGTTACGGACGAAGCCCGCCGGCGTCTCAAGGCGGTTGAGGAATTTTCGGATCTCGGCAGCGGCTTCAACATAGCCATGCAGGACCTCGACATAAGGGGAGCGGGCAATCTGCTCGGGGCCGAACAAAGCGGCTTCATATCCGACATGGGCCTGGAAACATATCAGAAGATACTTTCGGAGGCCATGGAGGAAATCGGCGTGGAGACCGGAACCTTCGATCCTGCGGCTGAGGACAGGTATTCGTCCGACTGTATCATAGATACCGACAGGCCGGCCTTCATACCGGACGGATACATAGACGTCAATCCCGAAAAGATACGCATATACAAGCAGCTCGATTCCATGTCGGACGAAGAGAGCATAGACCTGCTGGCCGGCAGGCTTGAAGACCGTTTCGGACCGCTGCCTGAAGAAGTGGAGAATCTGCTGTATGTGGTGAAGATACGCAACGCCGGAGCGAGGCTCGGGTTCGAAAAGATAATAATAAAGAACGGAATGCTGATAATGTTCTTCATTTCGGACCCTTCCTCCAAATATTATGCTTCCGGCACTTTCGAGAGGATACTGAAAGCCGTCGGCGAATCCGGCTCAGGATTGAACCTGAAACAGAAAGACGGGAAATTGCGCATAGTGACCAAAAACATCGATTCGATGGACAAGGCGTATGGCATTTTGCAGGAATTGTCCTGAAAATTCTTAAATTTGCAGCCCGTGCATGTTCTAAAGCATTTTTTGCGGTGGCGAATCTTTTAGTTGAAATAGGCAATACAGCCTTGAAGGCGGCCTGGTCAGACGGCATGACATTAGGCAAGACTTTCAGATATCAGGGAGAGAAGGTAATAAAGTTCATACTTTCGCTTTTGGACAGGGAAAAGCCCGACGTGATGGTGGTTTCATCGGTATATGCCATATCTGAGTACGATGAAAACCGTCTGCGCGGCTCCTGTCAGAACCTTATGATACTCGACGGCAGATACGTTGAGATACTCGGTGCGCACGGCATACCGAGATATCTGACCTACGACCGTGCGGCGTCGGTGATGGCGTGCAGATATCTTTTCAAGGGCAGGGGATGTACCGTTATGGATTTCGGGAACACGCTCACGATAGATTTCATAGACGCGGACGGCACGTATTCCGGCGGAAACGTTTCTCTCGGCTGCCTCACCAGGTTCAAGGCGCTGAACCGCTATTCGAAGGCTCTTCCGACGGTGAATCTGCCGGAAGAAATACTTCCATGCGGAAATTCCGTCCGCACGTCCATAGAGAGCGGAGTCATTTCGGGCATAATGTTTGAAATAGAGGGGTATCAGAATGCCCATCCGGAAAATATGACCGTATTTACGGGGGGCGATGCGATTTATTTTGCAAAAAGGATGAAAAACTCCATATTTGTAATTTGCAACCTCGTGCTTATGGGGCTGGCGCTAATAGCTGACGAATATGTCAATAAGGCTGATAAATAAAATATCGTTGACTTTGTGCATCTTGTTTTCAGTATCATTCCTGCATGCCCAGGATGGTGCCTACAACGGGTACACGCCTTATTCCATATACGGTGTCGGCGACTTGCAGAAGCCGGGGACGGCGTTCAATGCCGGCATGGGAGGCGTAGGCGTCGCCACGAGAAACAGGAGGTTCATAAACACCATGAATCCGGCCTCCGTGACGGCGAGGGACACGCTTTCGTTCATGGCCGACTTCGGCCTGTCCGGAAAGGCCGTCTCGTTCCGCCAGAATGATTTGAAGTCGGGAAACAATACATTCAACATCAGCGATTTCGTAATGTCGTTTCCTGTATACAAGTCCTTTTCAATGATGCTGGGGATAATGCCTTACAGCAACGTCGGATATGACTACTCCTTCATTGAGACGGATCCGGATGTCATAGGCAATACGGGCAACATCGGATACGCCGCCACCGGAGACGGAGGCCTGTACCAGATGTACGTGGCCGGCGGAGTAGATTTATGGAACAGGCTTTCGGTCGGGGCCGAAGCCATATACTATTTCGGAGACATAGACAAGGCGGTGAACATGGTGTTCTCCCAGTCCTCATACAGAAACATCGTGAGCGGCTACGTGATGCAGCTCCGCGGAACAACGGGCAAGATAGGCCTGCAATACGAGCAGCCTCTCGGAAAGGTCACGATGACTTTGGGAGCCACCTACAAGCTGAGCTCAAAGATGAAGGGCTACGTGACGGACTATACCTACGCCAACCTTGCGAGCCAGACGGATACGCTGACCCATAGGGTGGACACCCTCGGGAGCCGGAATCTCAGGTTCGGGGACGAACTGGGAATAGGGATAGCCCTGAGGAGCGGCGACAGGTGGAGGTTCGAAGTCGATTATTTCCGCTCCGGCTGGAAGGACAGCGGCCTCGACGGCCATGCCGGATTCGCCGACAGGGGCGACGCGGTCTTTTCTGCGTCCGTATCCAGTTCGCTTAAGGCGGGGTTCGAGATAACCCCGAACAGGAGCGACATAAGGTATTTTTACAAAAGATGGACCTACAGGGCCGGAGCCTATTATGACAAAGAATATTACAGGCTCAACGGACGGACCGTCACGTCATACGGCCTGACATTGGGGATGACGGTGCCCGTGTACATGGGATACAACGGCATTTCGTTCGCGCTCGACATAGGACAGAGGGGAAGCGTCGTGGACGATATGGTGCGTGAAAGGTACATAGGATTCAACATAGGCGTGAACATATTCGACATATGGTTCCGAAAGCACAGATATGAATAAAAACTAAAAATCAAGTATATGAAAAAAATTATCCTTGTTTTTTTGGCCGTTTTGGCATTTTCTTCCGGCAAAAACGTTTTTGCCCAGGGAAAATACGGTGCCGACAGTGCCGAGTGCATAAAGTATCTCTCGTATTATACGGAGTATTTTAAGCAGAAGAGTTATGACGCCGCGCTTCCGAGCTGGAGAAAAGCATATCACATCTGCCCTCCTACGGCGTCGCAGAACCTCTTTATCCACGGTTCTACTCTGATGTCCAGTCTTATTTCCCGCAACGCTTCCGACAAAGATTACGTCAATAGGCTTGCGGACACTCTCATTACTCTCCAGAAGACAAGGCTCGAGTATTATCCCAAATCGAGGCTGACCGTGCTGAACAACCTCGGACAGTATCTCATCAACTACAAGAGCAATGATCACGAGTACCTGTACAAGGAACTCGACGGCATAGTGTCCGACCTGAAGGAAAACTCCAAGCCCGCCATTCTCGTGAACAATCTCCAGGCTGGCATAGAACTTTACAAGGAAGGAAAGCTCACCGCGGACGACGTCATCGCACTTTATGAGCGCAACATAGGATTCGCCGATGCGATGCCTGTAAAGAACGACTCCGACGCCGAGGACAAGGCCCAGGCCCAGGTTACGCTTCAGTCCGTGTTCGCGGACAGCAAGGTGGCCACATGCGACAACCTTATCAGCATTTTCGGACCCCGTTTAGATGCGGATCCAGACAACGTGGCTCTCGCCACCACCATCGCCAAGCTGATGAACAATGCCGAGGACTGCTTCAACAACGATCTTTATCTGAAGGCCGTCACTTCCATGCACACCAATGATCCTTCCGACAATTCGGCGTACTTCCTTTACAAGCTCCACAATGCGAGGGGCAACAGCGAAGAGGCGATAAAGTATCTCGAGGAGGCCATCGCTTTTGAGGGAGTCGAGAATTCCCAGAAGGCTGCATACGACTATGAGCTTGCAAACATCTGCCTGAAGAACAACCAGAAGGCGAAGGCCTATTCCGCAGCTCTCGAAGCCGCGAGACTCGACGAGTCATGGACAGGCAAATCATATTTCCTTATCGGAACTATATGGGCGGCCAGCTCCTGCGGCGATGACGAGATTTCCAAGCGTGCTCCCTATTGGGTTGCCGTGGATTATCTTCAGAAAGCCAGGAATGCCGATCCTACGCTTGCCGAAGACGCCGGCCGTCTTATCGGCCAATACAGTTCATATTATCCGGAGGCCGCCGAGGCATTCATGTATGATCTCACTGCAGGACAGTCATATACCGTTTCCTGCAACGGCATGACCGCGACGACTACCGTAAGGGTAAACAAATAGTCTTGAAACTTGGCGGAAGAATATTCTCCATGACAGCAACCGCGTTTGCGGTTGCTGTCATCGTATGTTCGTGCGGCGGCAAGCTCAGGCAGGCGGAAAACCTCAATATGGACGAATCGCCCGTACAGACGCTCGACAGCATGTTTTTGGTGCAGACTGAGAACGGCATGCTGAAGATGAGGGTCGAGGCCGGCGTCATGGAAAGGTATTCCAACGACACCATGTCGTACGAATTGTTTCCGAAAGGCCTGTCCGTTTTCGCATATAATGACGACGGGCTGCTCGAAACCACGGTTCGCTCCGACAACGCCCGTCACGAAAAGACGGATGAGGAAGAAATATGGAAGGCATACGGCCATGTGGTGGTGCGCAATGTCATAAATATGGAAACCATGGAGACGGACACCCTCTACTGGGACAGGGCCGAAAAAGAGATTTATACGGACTGCTACGTAAAACTTTTTTCTCCGAAAGGATATATGCAGGGATTCGGTCTGCGCTCGGACGAAATGGCGCGCCGGTCCGTCATAGAAAGACCGTTCAACAGCTATGGCGTAGTGGTGAGCGACACTGCGTCCGTGATTGTGGACACTGCCAATTTGATAGGGCCTCTGCCCAAGTGATTTTTATTGTATTGTCATGAAAATTTTCAGTTCGTCATCATATCTTCCTATCCTGGCGGCCGCGGTTTCTCTTTTTGCCGCGTCCTGTTCCGAGGAGGAAAACCCCGCCGGCAATCTTATACCCATGCCGAAAAGCGTGGAAATCACCGGAAAGTCCATGGTGAGGCCGGCTGAGACGGTGGTGCTCGACGACGTACCGGACGACTGGGGCGAAGAAAGGTATTCTCTGTCGGTGTCAAAGGAAAGGATAGAGATAAGGGCCGCGTCGCCGAAGGCGGAGATTTGGGCGAGGCGCACTTTGGAACAGCTTGAGGATGAAAACGGATGTTACCCTCAGGTGGAGATAGAGGACTGGCCCGAATTTCCCCTGCGCGGCTTCATGTGGGATGACGGACGCAATTTCGCCGGCAAGGACATAATAAAGCATTATTTGGATTTGATGTCGGACTACAAGCTGAATCTTTTCCATTGGCATCTTACGGACTATCCGGCGTGGCGAATGGAATGCCGTTGTCATCCCGAACTCAACGATCCGGCATATCAGCGTCCGGGACGCGACACAGGGGCTTTCTATACCTATGACGATATCCGCGAGATAATAGAATATGCCGGCGGCAAAGGGATAACCGTCATGCCGGAGATAGACATGCCGGGCCACAGCAGCTATTTCGCCGCCGCGTTCGGCTGCGGGATGGATTCCGAAAAGGGAAAGAAGATACTTGAGGACTGCATAGACGAGTTCTGCAATGAGATACCGGCAGATATGTGTCCGTATATCCATATCGGTTCGGACGAGGTGCGCATCGGGGATCCTGAATCTTTCATGGCATGGGCTCAGGAGACGGTACGCAGCCATGGCCGCACCGCCTTTGTATGGGAGCCCGGCCTGCCGGCGGACAGCCTTTCCGTGCGTCAGATATGGCGCGACGGATCCGTCATGGAGCAGCTTTCAGCTCCGGATTTCAAGTTCGTAGATTCTTCGATGGGCTATCTGAATTATTATGATCCGCTCCTGTTTCCGGCGAAAATATTTTTCCATACGCCGTGTTATGTGGGCAGGAGCGACGAAAATGCCCTCGGAGGCATCCTGTGCATGTGGAACGACGTGCGTGTCGCGGACAAGAATCGCACTGAGCACCACAACGGGCTCGCCGCCGGTATGCTTGCCTTCGCGGAACGTTTCTGGAACGGAGGCAGGACCGCGGAAAAATATGTAGGAACCGTTCTCCCGGCGGACGGAACCGAAGAGATGCAGGCGTTCGAAGAGTTCCAGCGCAGGGTCGCATGGCACAGGGATCATCTGATACCCGAAGAACTTACATACTGGACTCCCCTGCATGCGCCCGAATGGAAGGTGGTCTTTTCGGATCCGTCCGGCGAAACGGAAATCACGGCGTATGGCGACATACTTGACCTCGACGCCTTGTGCACCGTGCACGGCATCGATCCGGGCACGATGCCGGAATGCGTTGTACGGAGGACCATCCGTTCCGACAAGGATTGCGTGAAGTATTTCAACATAGGATTCGATTCTCCCGCCCGTTCGAACCGGATATCCGACGGCGTGCCGGAGCAGGGATCATGGCCCAACGATGGCTATGTGTCGGTGAACGGGGAGCGCATTTCCCCTCCCGAATGGAAGGAGCCGGGAGCGTATTCATTCCATTTCAACACGTGGGCGGCTCCCGAGGAAGAACTTCCTTATACCGATGAACAGCTGTACTGGATGAACGATCCCGTACCGGTGAAATTGAGGAAGGGAGACAATGCCATAGAACTCGGACTCCGCCGCAAATTCCGCGGACAGCGTTTCCATGTTGCATTCATAGAGAACGAAAAAGCGGAAAATCGGGACAAAAAAAGTCGTTAATTCTTATTATTCAGATAAAAATTGCTAACTTCGCATCCCAAAGTTTATGTATATGCCGTAAAACGGCGATTTGTCAACGGATAATATAAAAAATAGATAAAGACAATGGCGGTTCTTCAAAAACTTCGCGGATGGGGTATAATCCTTTCGATTCTGGTTGCCCTTCCTCTCCTATTGTTCATAATAGACCCGAGCCAGATACAGTCTGTGCTTCAGGCCACCTCGTCAAAATACGATGTCGGTGAAATAAACGGCAAGTCCGTATCCTACAACGATTTCCAGGCCGAGGTGGATCGTATGTCCCGCATATATGAGATGAGCACCGGCAATTCTTCGCAGAACGAGCGTCAGCAGACCGAGATACGCAACGCCGTATGGCAGGATCTTCTGAACAGGTATCTGTTTGTCAAGAATGCCCAGGCAGCCGGCATAACCGTAGGAAATGCCGAGATGCTGGACCTTACTTCGGGCGAGAACATTTCTCCGGTGATGATGAACAATTTCATGGACAATGAGGGACAGTTCTCGAGGGAAAACCTCGTCGCGTTCCTCGACAACATGGAAAACGATCCTTCAGGCAGCTACAGGCTGTATTGGGACTATCTCAAGAACACTGTCGAGAACAATCAGTATTACGTGAAATACAATTCGCTTCTCACTGCGTCCAATTATGAAAATCCTCTCATGCTTTCCAAATCCATAGAGGAAAACAACGTCACCGCGGACGTGGATTTCGTGCTTTCCCCGTACAGTTTCGTCACCGATTCAACCATCGTCGTTTCCGACAAGGAAATAAGGGACTATTATGAAAGCCACAGGAAATTCTTCCGCCAGCAGGCGAGCCGCGACATAGAGTATGTTGTCTATCAGGTGGTTCCTTCGCAGGAAGACATTGCGAATGAGGGCGAAGCCTTTACTGCGCTGTATGACGAATTCGCCTCCACCGACAATGTAAGGTCATTCATTCAGAGAAATTCCGACAGAAGCTATTCGGACTATTTCTACAAGACCGGAGAACTGTCGTCGGTGAACAAGGAGATAGAGGAATTCGTGGCGGCCAACACCGCTGGAACCTCTCCCATAATTTCCGACGGGAATGAATTCCTTGCCGCAAGGATTCTCGAGACGGCCCAGCTTCCGGATTCGGTATATGTAAGGCATATGATGTTCACGGGTTCCGATGCGGCCCATCTTGCCGACAGCCTTCTGGCGGAGCTCGGCAAAGGCGCCAATTTCGCGAACCTCGCCGCCGTATATTCGGACGACAAGAATTCCGCCTATGACGGAGAACTCGGCAACCTCGGCTGGATGACGCAGACCGCCATGCTTCCGGGATTCGAATCGGTCGTCTTCGCAAAGCAAAGGACTCCGTATGTGATTACCACTCAATATGGTACCCATATCGTAGAAGTGACCAAGGCCACCAAGCCCGTTCTCAAGAAAAAGGTCGCCATATATGCGAAGACCGCATTGGCAAGCCAGGAGACTTTCAACAGCTACTACAACCTCGCCAACAAGTTCGCTACCCTTGCGAACGGCGGCCTGAACAATTATCTCAGCGCGGTGGATTCCATGGCGAAGGTAAAGGATGCCGTATCCGGCACCTATTCCCACCCCATCAGGGTGTATGAAAGCACGGACACCTACGGCTCCATCGGCCATGCAAAGGAACTTACCCGCTGGGCTTTCGACAACAAGCCGGGCAAAGTGTCCAACATCATCACGGTGGACAACAATTATTTCTTCGTCGCGGTCGTGAAGGCTGGGCACAAGGAAGGATACGCCAAGGTGGAGGAAGTGGCCCAGACCATCAAGGACCAGCTTTATGCCGAGAAGTATTCGGCCAAGAAGACCGCCGAGACCGGCGAACTGATTGCAGGTTTGACGGACCTTGAGGAAATAGCTTCCAAGCTGAACTCTACCGTTACTTCCCAGACCGGAATATCATTCTCCTCGCTCAATACGAGGGGCCTCGATCCCAAGCTAATGGGCGCCGTGGCCGCTGCTCCGGAAGGAAAGATCTGCGGACCTGTGGAAGGCAGCGTAGGAGTGTATGTATTCAGGGTGAACGGCCGCGAGACAGGGTCGTTCTATACCGAGGACGATGCCCGCAACTACCATAATCAGACGAATTATTATGCGTCCCAGATGCTTCTTCCGGTCATGATGGACGATGCCGACGTGAAGGACAACAGGGCGAGATTTTATTGATTGAAAACAATCCGGACTGAAATTCGGGACCTGGCGCCTTTGCAGGTGTCAGGTTTTTTAAATGATAAGGATGACATGTCTTTGAAATGCGGCATAGTAGGACTTCCCAACGTAGGAAAGTCCACGCTGTTCAACTGTATAGGTTCAGGAAAGGCCCAGAGCGCCAATTTCCCGTTTTGTACCATAGAGCCCAACCTCGGCTGCATCAATGTGCCGGACAGGCGGCTTGAAGTGCTTGCCGACATATGCAAGCCGCAGAGGGTGATACCGGCCACCGTGGAGATAGTGGACATAGCCGGCCTCGTCAAGGGGGCCAGCAAGGGGGAGGGCCTCGGCAACCAGTTCCTCGCCAACATCCGGGAGACGGATGCCATACTTCACGTGCTGCGCTGTTTTGATGATCCGAACATTGTGCACGTGGACGGAAGCGTGGACCCCGTCCGCGACATGGAGGTGGTGGAGACCGAGCTTCAGATAAAGGATCTCGATACCGTGACGGCCCGTCTGAAGAAGGTGGAAAAGCAGGCCACTACAGGCGGGGACAAGGATGCCAGAAAGCTTTACAATCTACTACTGCGCTACAAGTCCGCTCTCGAATCCGGAAAATCATGCCGCACCGTGGTGCCCGAAACTCCTGAGGAGGCGGCATTGGCGAAAGAGCAGTTCCTCCTTACCGACAAGCCGGTGATGTATGTATGCAATGTGGACGACGCATCGGCCGCCGCAGGAAACAGGTATGTGGATGCGGTACGGGAGGCCGTCCGAGATGAAAACGCCGAAATTCTCGTCGTGGCCGCAAGGACGGAGGCGGAGATAGCCGAAATGGACTCGTACGAGGACAGGAAGATGTTCCTGGACGAACTCGGCCTTGAAGAATCCGGCGCCGTCCGCCTTGTCCGCGGCGCATACCGTCTTCTTAATCTTCAGACATTCTTCACTGCCGGCGCTGACGAGTGCCGCGCATGGACCATAAACAAGGGGGACAAGGCTCCGCGTGCGGCCGGAGTCATACACACGGATTTCGAAAGGGGATTCATCCGCGCCGAGGTCATAAAGTACGAAGATTTCGTCAAATACAGGACGGAAGCCGCCGTCAGGGCCGCAGGAAAGATGGGCGTGGAAGGAAAGGACTATGTCGTCCAGGACGGAGACATAATGCACTTCTTGTTCAACGTCTAATCTTCTTTTTTAATCAGCATGCACATCCCTGCGAATGTGAACAGGGCGTTGAGTATAAGCAGTTCGTAGCTGAATTTGTATCCTCCGAACCACCGTTCCGAGTTGCTTGCCAGTATCAGGCAAAGGACCGGCGCGGCTATGGCCACGATCGGGACGAAGCGGTCGCGAACTTTCTTTTTGGTGATTATTCCGAATGCGAACATGCCGAGAATGGGTCCGTAGGTGTAGCTCGCGAGCTTGTATACGGCGTCTATCGTGCTGGTATTGTTGAAAATGCCGAACAGATAGATGACCGCCGCCATGCATATCGCCATGCATATGTGTATCACCTTGCGCCTGCGCGTCACTTCACCTTCGCTCATTCCTTTTGTTCCCATTATGTCCACGGTGAAAGATGTGGTAAGCGCCGTCAGCGCGGAGCCTCCGGCCGAATATGCGCAGGATACCAGCCCGATGATGAACAATATGCCTACTATCGGCGGGAGCATGCCGCTTGTGGCCACCGCCGGAAACAGGTTGTCCCCGGTTTCGCTTATGCCGTTCGTCCGTGCGAACATATACAGGAGCACGCCGAGACACAGGAACATGAAAATTGTCACGGTCTGCATCAGACTGCTCGTGATCAGATTTTTCTGGCTGTCCCTGAAGTTTTTGCAGCTGAGTGTCCTTTGCATCATGTCCTGGTCGAGCCCGGTCATTGCCACTACGGTGAAAAGGCCTCCGAGGAACTGTTTCCAGAAATATTGCGGATGGTTCACGTCGTCGAAGAAGAAAATTCTGGACATGTCGCTGCCGCCGACGGCCGTGACCATCCCCTTGAAATCCAGTCCGAGATTGCCGGATATGAACACTATGCACAGTATCACCGACAAAATCATGCAGAATGTCTTCAGATTGTCGGTCCATATTACCGATTTCACGCCTCCGCGGAATGTATAGACCAATACGATGGCTACGGAGACCGCAACGTTCAGCGCGAACGGCAGGTGCAGCGGCCTGAAGATGAGCAGCTGCATCGTCAGGCATACGAGAAACAGCCTCACGGACGCGCCGAGCATCTTGGAAATGAAGAAAAACCATGCCCCGGTCTTGTATGAGGACACTCCGAAACGGTTGTCAAGATATTGGTATATCGAAACGACGTTCATTTTGTAGAACATCGGGGCGAGGACGAAGGCGATCACGAGATATCCTGCGATAAAGCCGAGGCACATCTGCAGATAGCCGAATCCGCTCGTCCCCACCATGCCGGGAACGGACACGAACGTGACTCCGGACATGCTTGCCCCTATCATCGCGAAAGCCACGACATACCATTTTGATTTGCGTCCGCCGCTGAAGAAAGCCTCATTGTTGCTGTTGCGGCCGGAAATCCATGAAATCAAGAACATTACCGCGAAATAGGCCGCAACGGTAACGATTACTGCCAAAGGTGTCATTGTGTTATAGTTCCGTTAGGATTTCAAAGGTATGGTTTTTTTGCCGAAAAGTATAAAAAAGTGAAAATTTATGTTTTTTATGTCGGATTCCGGCGGAATTTTGCAAATTTCCGGCCGCTATGAAAAAGTTTTTGCATACGGTCATCCTGCTGTCGTGCCTTTTTCCCGGACCGGCCTTTTCCGCGGACGGGGATTCGCTTCTGATCATGTTCTGGAATCTTGAAAACTTTTTTGACTACAGGGACGGAGGCGGAGGCGACGCGGACAGGGAATTTTCATCCGGCGGGGAACGGCACTGGACCGGGAAAAGGTTTTATGCCAAATGCGACGCCGTTTCCAAGGCCATCTTGTGGACGGCCGCCGAATACGGCCGGCTTCCGGACGCCATAGCAGTGGCGGAGGTGGAAAACCGCTTTGTGCTGGAACGTCTGGTGCATTCCACGCTTTTGGACAAGCTGCCTTACGGCATCATACATTACGATTCTCCAGACCACAGGGGAATCGACGTGGCCCTGCTCTACAGGAAGGACGTTCTGGAACATGTGCGTTCGGCACCGTGCCGGGTGTTTCCGGCCGGCTCCGGTTACGGGAGCACGAGAGACATCCTGATAGCCGAATTCCGTTGCGGAGACGGACGTCTGGCGATTCTTGTCAACCATCATCCGTCCAAATACGGAGGCGAGCGCGTCTCCGCCCCGAAGAGACGTCTGGCGGTTGAGAGGCTGAAGGCGGCCGCAGACTCTCTCGTCGCCGCCGGCTACACCGAAATAGTGGCTACGGGAGATTTCAATGACACTCCTGACAATCCGGCATTCGGCATATTGTCGCCGCCGCTTGTGAACAAGGCTTTGCCTCTGCATTGCCGAGGAGAGGGGACAATACGTCATCAAGGGCGCTGGGAGATGATAGACATGTTTTTCGTCACGCCGCGAATGGATGAATATTGCGAAATGGAGACGGTGCGGATACCGTTTCTCATGACGCGGGACGCCATGGCGGGGGAAAAGCCGCTCCGTACATATTCGGGTCCCCGCTATTGCGGCGGAGCCAGCGATCATCTTCCCATAGTCCTGAAAGTCTGCCGACCGCCGGAATGAACAAAAAACCGGAGGAAGGCCTTCCCGGCTCCCTCCGGCGCAAAATGTTCCGGACGGCGGCGCCTATAGCCTGCGCGCTCCGTCGCTTATGACTACATCGTATATCTTGGGTTCGTGTCCGAACTTGGCCGTGAACTTTTCTTTGGCCTGCCCGATGAAGTCATCGTACAATTCTTCCTTGACGAGATTGATGGTGCAGCCTCCGAATCCTCCGCCCATCACGCGGGAGCCGGTCACGTCGCATTTGCGGGCGAGCCTGTTGAGGAAATCGAGTTCTTCGCAGCTCACTTCATACAGACGGCTCAGTCCAAAGTGTGTCTGGTACATCATTTCGCCTACGGTCTCGTAGTCTCCTCTTTCAAGGGCGTCGCACACGTCAAGAACCCTCTGCACTTCGCCTATGACGTATTCGGCTCTCAGGAAATCTTCTTCGGGAATCTCGCTGCGCACTTCTTCGAGCCATACCCTCTTGGCGTCGCTGAGGAACTCCACTTCAGGATGATTCTTGCGTATGGCCGCGGCGGCGTTTTCACAGGAGGCGCGGCGCTTGTTGTATGCCGAAGAAGCGAGTTCGTGCTTGACGCATGAGTCAACGAGAACGAGTTTGTAGCCTACCGGGTCAAAGGGGAAATATTTGTACTCCAACGTCTTGCAGTTGAGACGTATGAGAGCGCCCTTCTTCCCGAATACGGATGCGAACTGATCCATTATGCCGCAATTGACACCACAATAGTTGTGTTCGGTGGACTGTCCGATCTTCGCAAGTTCGAATTTGTCCGTGCCGTTGTTGAAAAGGGTGTTGAGGGCAAAGGCGTAGGTGCTTTCAAGTGCGGCAGATGACGAAAGTCCGGCTCCGAGAGGCACGTCTCCGGCGAACACGGTGTCGAAGCCTTCCACCTTGCCTCCGCGCTTGGCGGTCTCGCGGCATACGCCGAAGATGTAGCAGGCCCAGCTTTGCGAAGGCTTGTCCTTTTCTTCAAGGCCGAACTCCACGTATTCGTCATAGTCCAGGGAGTAGGCCCTTACCTTTCCGGTTCCGTTGACCTTGATTTCGGCGATTATGCCTTTGTCGATGGCTCCGGGAAATACGTATCCGCCGTTATAGTCGGTGTGTTCGCCGATAAGGTTGATCCTTCCGGCGGAAGCGAACAATTCTCCGTCCGTCCCGAAAAGGGAGCGGAATTTTTCACAGATTCTTTCTTTCATGTCCATTGGTATTATGTGATAGTCACCAAATATACTAAATAATTGGGAATTTTCAATTTTAAGCAAAATAAGTATCTTTGTATCCGTGTATTAAACCTACTAAAAATGAAAACACAGATTTCTGATCTTTGGAAAAAAGAAGATTGGCTCGCAGTCTGGATAGGATTTATCGTCATTGCAATAGGCTGCATAGCCGTCTTTTCCGGAGCCTTCAATTTTTCCGCATTGAATTTCAGTACGTGGGCTGTGGGTGAGAATGCCCCGAAAGCCGTTTCGTTGGGCGTCCAGTTAAGTTCATGGGGATTCTGGTCCAAGCTGCTCCTTACGCTGCTCGTCCTCGGACTCCTTTTCACGGCCGGCATCAAGCTGCAGGGAGAGAGCGTCAGAAAATACGTACCGGCTTTTCTGGTCCTCTTCGCGATAGCCGTGGCGGTCCGTTGCATCAGCGCCGAATATACACTCAACCGTTATCTTGAATGGGCGTTCTGGGCCCTTATAGTCGGTCTCCTGATTTCAAACACCGTAGGGGTGCCGTCATGGCTCAAGCCGGCGATCAGGACCGAATTCTACATAAAGACCGGCCTCGTCATAATGGGCTTTTCGGTATTGTTTTCAAATATAGCCAAATTCGGCCTTTATGGGCTCGGAATAGCATGGATAGTCACTCCCGTCGTCATAATATTCATGTGGTGGTTCGGAACGAAAGTGATGAAGATGACCAACAAGCCGCTCGTCATAACCCTTGCCTCCGCGACGAGCGTCTGCGGCACGAGCGCGGCCATCGCCACCGGGGCGGCTTCCGGAGCCAAGAAAAACGATCTCTCCATTGCGGTCTCCGTATCCATCATATTCACCGTCATAATGATGGTGTTCGAGCCGATGATCATAAAGTGGACGGGCATGAGCCACATAATGGGCGGCTCCCTTATAGGAGGAACCATAGACAGCACCGGAGCGGTGGTCGTGGCCGGCACGGCCCTCGGACCTGAGGCCCAGACTGCGGCGGTGCTCGTCAAGTCCATCCAGAACATTCTGATCGGGTTCATTGCGTTCTTTGTGGCCCTGTTCTTCGCCACGAGAGTCGACAGGACAGGCACCCAAAAAGTTGGAGCAGGCGAGATATGGTATCGTTTTCCCAAGTTCATAATAGGATTTTTCGCGGCCTCCCTCGTGGCTTCTTTCATAGTGATGCCCCTTGCCGGCGGCTCTGCGGTGGGCGAAGTGAACTCGGTGCTCGACCAATATAAGAACTGGGCGTTCGTACTGGCGTTCACGAGCATAGGCCTCGATACCAATTTCAAGGAAATAATAAAGCAGATGCAGGGCGGCAAGGTCATTTGGCTCTATGTCATAGGGCAGGCTTTCAACATTCTCCTGACACTGTTTGCCGTATGGCTGCTGCTTTCGGGAAGATTTTTCCCTGTTCCCGTACTGGATTAGGAGGTCTGTATGAGCGGAAAGGCAGTGAAGGCCTTGACCGTGGCGGCGGCCGCGATCGTCTTGCTCACGGTACTGTACATAATGCTGCATGGTCTCGGGCTCAGCGACGAACTGGATTTCGGGGCCGGTGCGTATTATTACGCCGACATCCCCGACTGGCAGAAATATATGGACGGCGGAAACTATGTCACCAAAGTGCCGTACTGGGTGCATGTGGCGCTTTTTCTTGGCTGGGGCTGGCTTATGTACAGGCTGTGGGTGAAAGTGGACGGCAAAAACGATAAAGATGACGGAAAACAATAATGTCATGCGCTTCGTATGCGGCGGCTGCGGCAACGGGCACGACGTGGAGACATTCGCGCGTATCAATGTGGCCGAACGGCCGGAACTGAAGGCGCGCGTAAAGGACGGCTCTCTGTTCGTATGGGAATGCCCTCATTGCGGCATGCACAATCTTGCGAAATATCAGGTGCTGTATCACGATCCGGAAGAAAGGGTCATGCTATGGCTGCTTCCGGACGGCGCGCTGCCGGAGACATGCATATCCGAAGTGGAAAATGCGCTTTCGCTGCAGATTCAGTCCGGCGACAGGAGCCTTGACGGATATGTGCTGCGCCGTGTGAAAAACGTGGGCGACCTCATAGAAAAGGTGAATATATTCGACAGCGGCCTCGATGACGTCGTGATGGAGATGTGCAAATACGTCACGCGCATGGAAATCGCCGGAAAGGAAAAAGATTCTTCGCAGGCCGGCGCCGTCATGGACGCTCCTTTTAGGTTCTGCGGAACGGGCGGGGCGGACAATGAAATCACATTGTCTTTTCCTCTCAATGGCGGCATGCGCGGGGTAAGCATCGGATTCAACGTGTATGAGGATTGCCGCGGCATATTGCAGCGCAACCCCGCGGTGAAGCCCGCAAAGGGCTTCGCCCGCGTCGACGCCGAATGGACGGAAAAATTTTTCCGTTGACAGGCCGCGATTGGGTGACTTGCGGTGTTTATTTGACCGGCCGCGATTATTTGAGGGTGAACCCTACCTCGGTGCGGATGTCGTCCGAGGCGGAGCCTATGAGGGCCCTGAATTCTCCGGGCTCCGCCGTCCATGCCGCCTTTGAATCGTCGTAGAAGCAGAGTTTGTCTTCATCTATTTCAAATGTCACCGTTGCGCTTTCGCCGGGGCCGAGCCTTATCTTGGCAAAGTCTTTCAATTCTTTGCGCGGACGGGGAAGTGAACTTTCGACATCGGATATATATAGCTGCACCGTTTCGGAGCCGGCCGTCTCTCCCGCGTTCTTCACCGGTACGCTGATCCTGATGCGGCCTCCTTCGCCCATGGAAGTCTTGTCAGCCTTTGCCTCTCCGTATTCGAAGACGGTGTAGCTGAGGCCGTGCCCGAATGCGAACAGAGGCTTGATGTCCTTTTCTTCGAACCACCGGTATCCTACGAATATGCCTTCGTCATAGAAGGTGGGACCGTTGTTGGGGAATTGTCTGCCGCCGTAGTGCGCCGGAGAGTCTTCGAGGGCTGCAGGGAAGGTGAATGGCAGCTTGCCGCTCGGATTGACGTCGCCGAACAGCACGTCGGCAATCGAGTTGCCGGCTTCGGAGCCGAGATACCAGCATTGGAGTATGGCGGGCACTTCGGACACCCACGGCATGCTCACGGGGTTGCCGCTTACCAAGGCCACGACCGTGCGGGGATTCGCCTTCACGAGAGCCGAAATGACGGTGTCCTGGTCGTAGGGCAGCCCGAGCGACAGCCTGTCGAGGCCTTCGCTGTCCTGATGTTCGCTCTTGTTGAGGCCGCCCACGAAGATGACGTAGTCGGCTTCCCCGGCCATCGCGACGGCCTCTGCGATAAGTTCTTCCTCAGTGCGGCCGTCTCTCAGGTCCTGTCCGGAACTTACCCCGTCGAACGTCCCTCCGACGTCGCCCACATAGCCGCGGGCGTATTTCGTTTCGGCTTTGGAACGGTTTCTGATGCCGTCGAGCGGAGATATTTCATGCTGTACCTTCAGCGAGGACGAGCCTCCGCCTACCGTCATCATCTTCACGGCGTTTTCACCCACTACGAGTATGGACGCATCGTCCGGAACGGGCAGCAGGTTCCCGTCATTTTTCAGCAGCACTATGCCCTCGTCGCCTATTTGCCTCGCGGCTGCGGCGTGGGCTTCCGAATTGAGGGAGCCGAATCCTTTTTCGGAATTCATGGCGGTCCTGAAAATGAGTCTCAGCACCCGGCGGACTTTGTCGTCGAGTTCCTTCGTGGTGAATTCGCCGGAACGCAGTTTGGCGAGATACGGATTCGCGAGATAATAATTGTCGTAGGCGTTGGAGGCTCCGAAGGCCAGTCCGTCGGTCCAGGAACCGAATTCGAGGTCGAGACCGTATTTGACGGCAGCGTCAGTCTCGTGCGTGGCGCCCCAGTCGGAGATGACGGCTCCGTCGAATCCCCATTCGCCTTTCAGTATCCGGTTGATGAGCCGTTCGTTGTATGTGCCGTGCTGGCCGCGGTACAGATTGTAGCTGCCCATTACGGCCCAGGCGCCGCCTTCCTGTACGGCGGCCTTGAAGGCGGGCAGATATATTTCATAGAGAGCCCTGTCGTCCAGATCCACGTCTATCGAGTGGCGGAAAGTCTCTTCGTTGTTGAGGGCGAAATGCTTCACGCAGGCGGCCACTCCGTTTTTTTGTACGTTCTTGACGTAGGGGACCACCATTTGTCCGGACAGGTACGGGTCTTCCCCCATGTATTCGAAATTGCGGCCGTTGAGAGGCGTCCTGAGTATGTTTACTCCGGGACCGAGAAGGACGTCCTTGTTGCGGTACAGGGCCTCTTCTCCTATCGATTTTCCGTACAGGGCCGACATGTCCCTGTTCCACGTGGCGGCAAGGCAGGTAAGCGCCGGAAAGGCCGTGCACGAGTCGTTGGTCCATCCTGCCTGTGACCATTCGTCCCAGAGGACTTCGGGACGTATGCCGTGCGGGCCGTCGGTGCACCACAGTTCGGGAATGCCCAAACGCGGCACTCCGGCCGAAGAAAATTTGGACTGGGCGTGTATGACGGCTACTTTTTCTTCGGTCGTCATTCTGGACAGGGCGTCTTCTACCCTGTCTTCGATGGGGGCGTCCTTGTCCAGATAGACAGGGCCGTCATAGCGTGCGGATGTGCAGGCGGCTACGGAAATGGCCGCGCAGAGGAGAAAAATCGGTCTTGAAACTTTCATGACGGTTTTGTTTTAGCATGTCAAATATAGCCACAAGGGCAGGCCGGCACAAGCGCCGACAATAAAAAGTAAACTTATATAGGATGCAAAGTCGTGGAAAAAAAGACTTTACAAAAAAGGAAAAGGCAAAAAATGTAGTTATGGAAGAAAAGAAATAATTAGTATTTTTGCTGCGTAACAGAAAAGATTCAGGGATGAGAATTTTGCGCAGTGCGGTGACGGCCGCGCTGCTCCTGACAGGAGCATGCGCCATGGCGCAGTTCACCCCCGGCGGGGGAGAACCGGCGCGGCTCCGCTGGTACCGTATCGAAAGTCCGAACTACAGAGTGATATATCCTTCCGGAAGCGATTCCCTTGCCCGCACGTATGCCGAAAGCCTCGAAAGGTTCCGGGCCGCCGAAGCTCCGACCATCGGGCTTCTTCCCGGCGGGCTTCACCACCGGAAAACGAGCGTGATCCTGCACGCCCTGAGCGGCAAGTCCAACGGCTCCGTCATCTGGGCTCCGAGCCGCATGGACCTTTACGTCAACCCTCAGCCGTACGGTTCCGACCCATATCCTTGGGCAAGCCAGCTCGCCGTCCACGAATCCCGCCATCTGGCCCAGATGCAGTTCGGCTACAGAGGCGCCTTCAAGCCTTTCGGATGGATTCTCGGGGAGATGTGGCAAGGCGCCCTCGCCGCGGTGTATCCCAACCAGGCGCTTCTTGAAGGCGACGCCGTAGTGGCGGAAACGGCCCTGACACTCTCCGGCCGCGGCCGCACGGCGGATTTCCTCAATTATTACATGACCGCCTTCGATGCGGGCGACTTCCGCGACTGGTACCGCTGGCGCTACGGATCGTTCCGCCGCTACGCACCGGATCATTATGCCTTGGGCTACATGACCATTGCCGGCATGCGCTATTTCTATGACGCCCCGTACTTCATGAAAGATTATTTCCTGCAGGTGACGGAGCATCCGCTTCGGATAGGCGGCCTGCAGAAGACGGTGAAGAATATTTCCGGAAAAAGATTCAGGGATACATACGTGGACATAATGAAGTCTTTCCACTCCATCTGGAAAGAGGAAGCCGCCGCCAGGGCTCCGTTCATGCCCTCCGACCAGGTGACGCCGGCGCCGTCATGGTACAGCGAATATACCGGAACCGTTTTTGCCGACGGACGGCATTATGTATTGAGAAAGGCCATTGACAGGCCTGTCACCCTCGCGACGGTCCTCCCGGACGGCAGCCTCAGGGACGCGGGCGCCTTTTCCGGCTCCGCAAGCCGTCTCCGCTTTTCTCCGGGCAGGCACCGTCTCTATTGGTCGGAAACCGTTTCCGACATACGCTGGTCCCAGAAGCAGAAGTCCGTCATAAGATACATGGACACATCGGACGGCTCCCGTCACGATCTGACCTCCGAAGGCAAATATTACAATCCTTATGTATCTCCGGACGAAAGCAGGCTCTCGGCGGTGGAATACAGGCCGGACGGCGAAAGCCGCATAGTGGTGCTGGACGCCGGCGACGGTGCCGTACTGCACGGCATATCCATGCCTGACAGCCTTCAGGCCACGGAAAGCGCCTGGTTGGGCGACAAAATCTATTTCTTTGCCGTCAGCGGACACGGCTTCGGCATATATGCCGTTCCGGAGGACTGTTCGGCCCGGCCCGAGGAGATAATTCCCCCGGCCGTCGTCAAACTCCGTACCATAAATGCCGCGGACGGCTGCATCGAATTCGTGAGCGATCTCAACGGTGTAAATGAGTTTTACCGTCTTGATCCGGAGGACCGCAGGATAACCCGCCTGACCTCCACGCCTTACGGCGGCGAAGACTTCTGTCTCAACGACAGGGGTGACAGCCTGTATTATTCCGCCGTTACCCATGAGGGGCGGTTGATTTTCCGTACCGCCGTCTCCGATCTGAAGCCGGTGGAAGCCGATTTCTCGGCGCCGCACCGTTATCCCGTGGCCGACGGACTCTCCGCGCAGGAAAGAGAGGCCGGCTCATTCGACGACATGGATGCGGAAGTCGAAATTTCGGCGCCGGAACGTTACGGAAAGTTGTCGCATCTTCTCCGTCTGCATTCTTGGGCGCCGGTGTTCGTCGAATACAATAGTATCAGGAGCCAGAGCATGGACATGGATTTCAGTCCGGTTTCGCTCGGCGCCATGGGCTTTTTCCAGAACGATCTCGGCTCATTCTACGGCTATGCGGGATATTCGGCCCGCAAGGATCCCTTCGGATCTTCATGGAAACATTCCCTCCATGCAAATTTCACTTATAACGGATTCTATCCTGTGATAGAGGCTTCCGTGGACTTCAACGACAGGAATGCGAGGCAGATTTACCGTACCGACGTGACCGACGGGAACATGACGGCTTCCGGCACGACTTCGCGCCTGACCGAAGCGCCCTATGCCGAAGGGGAGTTGTCGCTATATGTTCCTCTCGACTTTTCAAAGGACGGCTGGCGCAGAGGTCTTGTGCCGCAGCTGCGCTATTCGCTCTGCAACGATTTCCTGAACACTTCGGCGGCGCAGCTTGCATATTCAGGCTATTTTGAGGGGGACGGGACGATGCATCTGTTTCCGAGCTTCACCGGAGTGTCCGGCGGCCGCAACATTCCCGTCCAGAGGCTTTCCGTCTCAGTACGCGGGTATTCCATGCGTCCCGTGGCCTCCTCCCAGACATATCCGTCCTTGGGCATAGGGGCGGAAATCGGGGCGTCGGTCAGGCCGGGGCTCCTGTCAGTCTACAATCCGTCCGTGTATGTATATCTGTACGGCTATCTGCCGGGCTTCGTTCCCCGTCAGGGGCTCAGGCTGACGGCAATTGTGCAGCACATGCACGAAGGGGACGGCATTTTCGGCGAGAACGTGGTTTCGTGCGTTCCACGCGGATGCAGCGCCGAAATGAGGTCTTCATTCTCGTCGCAGTCGCCGACGCAGTTCAAGCTGACGGCCGACTATATGATACCGGTGTATGTAGGCGACATATCCTTCCTCAGTCCGGTGGCGTACATAAAGAATTTCGAACTTGGTCCGTTCGCCGATTTTTCATACAACGGGAAAAGCAGCCTGTTTTCCGCCGGAATGTCGGTGACGGCAAGGCTCGCCAATTTCCTGTGGATACCTTTCGGGGGTTCGGCAGGCATCAGGACAGGCGTTTGTTCAGGGCGCCGCGTCTTTGCGGAAGCTATATTTTCTTTCGATATGTGACGGCGCCGGCATGCGTCCGCCCGTTCTTTTTCTTGGCAAATTCGGCGAATAGTTATAAATTTGAATTCGTCAAAAGGCACAGTGCATAAAAATAGATGCTTATGAAAATAGAAAAAAGCCTATGGGGCGTCTCCAAGTGCGGAAAGGAGATCTATCAGTACACTCTTACAAATGTTCACGGAGCTTTCGTCCGGCTCGGCAGCGTCGGGGCGGCCATCGTTTCCGTGGGAGTTCCGGACAGGGACGGGAAAATAGCCGACGTGGTCTTGGGCTATCTTGATCCCAATGACTATTTCGGGGATGGTCCATGCGCTGGGAAAATTCCGGGCAGATACGCCAACCGCATCGCCAAAGGCCGTTTCACGCTTGACGGCAAGGAATACGAACTGCCCGTAAACAACGGTCCCAACCATCTACACGGCGGCCCGGAGGGCTTTCAGAACAAAGTGTGGGAGAGCCGCACGGAAGGAGACGCCGTCGAATTCATGTATTTTTCGGAAGACGGCGAGGCGGGATATCCCGGCAACCTCAAAGTAGTGGCCCATTATGAATGGAACGACGACAACGAGCTGAAGCTTACCGTCACCGCCGAGACTGACGCGCCTACGGTGCTCAATCTTACGAACCACGTCTATTTCAACCTCAACGGCGAGGGCAACGGCGACATTCTCGGACACGAGCTGCGGCTCAACGCCTCCGAATATCTTCCGACGGACGATACGCTCATCCCTTTGGGGACGGCCGACCCCGTGGCCGGCACCCCGATGGATTTCGTCACGGCAAAGCCCATAGGACGCGACATAAAGGAGGATTTTCCCGCTTTGAATTACGGAAAAGGCTATGACAATTGCTTCCTCATCGACGGAGCCGAGCCCGGACAGATCCAGTTCGCGGCGGAGCTGTACGCACCCGAAAGCGGACGGCTTCTCAATGTCCACACCACCCAGCCTGCGGTCCAGATCTATACCGGCAACTGGCTTGCGGGTTCTCCCAAGGGCAAATGCGGACGCGGCTATCAGGATTACGAAGGAGTGGCCATAGAGTGCCAGCATTTTCCGGATTCCCCCAACAATCCCGGATTCCCCGGCACGGTGCTGCGCCCCGGCGAAGTGTTCGCGCAGGCGATAATCTGGACATTCTCCACCCGCTGACCTTTCAGACATGCGGCAATACCTCGAATTGTTGGAACATATACGGCGGCACGGCGTGATGAAGGAAGACCGCACCGGCACCGGCACGCAGAGCGTGTTCGGACATCAGATGCGCTTTGACCTCAGTGAAGGCTTTCCACTCCTTACCACCAAGAAAATACATTTGAAATCCGTCATATACGAACTCCTGTGGTTTATTGCGGGAGACACCAACGTCAGATATCTGCAGGAACACGGCGTGAGCATATGGGATGAGTGGGCCGATGAGAACGGAGAGCTCGGTCCGGTCTACGGACGCCAGTGGCGTTCATGGCCGGCTCCGGACGGGCGCACGATAGACCAGCTTGCCGAGGTAGAGAAGACGATAAGGCGCGATCCGGATTCCCGCAGGCTTGTGGTAAGCGCATGGAACGTGGCCGACATAGACAGGATGGCCCTGCCTCCCTGCCATTGCCTGTTTCAGTTCTATGTGGCGGACGGACGGCTTTCCTGCCAGCTTTATCAGCGGAGCGCCGACGTTTTTCTCGGGCTTCCGTTCAATATAGCCTCCTATTCGCTGCTGACCATGATGATGGCGCAGACGTGCGGCCTGGAGCCGGGAGAGTTCATCCACACCGCGGGGGACGCGCATGTCTACCGCAACCATTTCGATCAGGCGGATCTCCAGCTGACGCGCACCCCGGGGCCGCTGCCGAAGATGAGCCTTAATCCGGACGTGAAGAGCATTTTCGATTTCAGGTATGAGGACTTTGTCCTGACCGGATATGATCCCTGTCCGGCCATAAAGGCTCCCGTATCGGTATAGAGGAATGTCCATGAAGAAAATCATAATAGCGGCGGTGGCCGACGACGGAGCGATAGGACGCGGAAACGGTCTCCTGTGGCATATATCCGAAGACATGAAATATTTCAGGGCGGTCACCTCGGGCCATCCCGTATTGATGGGATACATGACTTTCAAGTCGATAGGAAGACCTCTGCCGGGAAGGCTGAACATAGTCGCGGCACGGAGCCCCTTCGATGCGCCGGAGGGCGTGGTGACCGTGAACGGACTTGCGCAGGCGTACGTGGCGGCCGAATCGGCCGGGGGCGACAGCCTTTTCGTGATAGGCGGAGGGGAGACCTACCGGCAGGCCCTGCCGGCGGCGGACGAACTGTACGTCACGCACATACATGAAACGGTGCCTGACGCCGACACGTTTTTCCCTGTCATCGACCCCTTGATATGGGAGGAACGGTCGCGGTCGGACAAAAAAACAGATCCCGTGACGGGAATAGACTTTGAATTCGCCGTTTACGGGCGGCGGCATTGACCGTACCGACGGCATTGAAAACAGACGGACTTGACAAAATATGGAAAGAGAACATTTCGGAAGCCGCTTTGCGGTGATAATGGCGTTTGCCGGTTCGGCCATAGGCCTCGGCAACATATGGCGATTCCCGTATATGGCGGGGGAATACGGCGGAGCCGCGTTCATATTGATTTATGTGGCGGCGTCCCTGTTTCTGTCCCTTCCCATATTTTTCGCCGAATTGGTGATCGGGCGCCGCAGCCGGGCGAATTGTTTCGGCGCCATGAAGAATCTCGCTCCCGGCTCGCATTGGAACGGACTCGGCCTGCTTTGCGTCGTCACGCCGATGATAATAGTGTCGTATTATTCCGTGGTGGGCGGCTGGTCCCTCGATTATCTTGTCCGCTCCTGCACATTTGAATTCATGCGTACGCCCACGGATGAGGTGAGCGGCATTTTCGATTCTTTCATAACGTCATCGTGGTCTCCGCTCCTGTTTTTCGGCGTATATATAGCCCTTACCTGCGGCATAGTGGCGTTCGGAGTGAAGAAAGGCATCGAGAAGTTTTCCAAATATTCCATCCCCGTCCTTTTTGTCCTGATAATAGTGATCGCCATATATTCGGTCACTTTGGACGGGGCGGCGGCCGGGGTATCGTATCTGGTAAAGCCGGATCCGGCCAAAATCACCCCCGCCACCTGCGTGAATGCGCTCGGGCAGTCGTTCTATTCGCTGTCGCTCGGAATGGGCATAGTCATAACCTATTCTTCTTACGTGAGCAAACAGGAAAACCTGCTCGTGTCGGGGCTCGGCACGGCCGTTTCCGACCTTATTTTCGCCGTTCTCGCCGGATTCGCCATCATGCCCGCCGTCTTTGCCGCCGGCATAGAGCCGGGGTCGGGGCCCGGCCTGATTTTCAAGACGCTTCCTTATATTTTCTCCGCTATGGGCGAGTCCATGCCGGTGGTCGGCGCCGCGGTGTCGATATTGTTTTTCCTTGCAATATTCATTTCGGCCCTGTCCTCGTCCATAGCCCTCGTCGAAGTGGGCGTTGCGTATCTGATAGAGGAAAAGGGATTCAGGAGGAAAAATGCCTGCATAGCCGTTTTTTGCTTCAGTTTCGTGCTCGGAGCGCTGTGCTCCCTGTCTTTCGGTCCGCTGTCGGGTCTGACAATAACAGGTGAACCGCTGTTCGATTTCCTTGACAAATTCTCTTCCAACATACTCCTCACGGCGGGAGGATTCTTCTGCGTGACGTTCGTAGGCTGGAAGATGTCCCGCGACGACGTTAGGGACGAGTTCACCAACGGAGGCTCGCTGAGGCTGAACGACAGGCTTTTCGGCGTCATTTATTTTTTGATCAAGTATGTCGCGCCGATAGCTGTGGCGGTGATTTTCATATCCAATTTCATTTGATGCCATGGAACAGAGGACGAGGGAAAGTTTCGGCAGCCGCTTCGCCGTCATAATGGCGATGGCAGGATCGGCCATAGGCCTCGGCAACATCTGGCGTTTTCCTTATATGACGGGCCGCTACGGAGGTGCCGCCTTCATTCTCGTTTATGTGGCCACCAGCTTCCTTCTGGCCCTTCCGATAATGCTTTCGGAGACGATCATAGGCCGCCGGAGCCGTTCCAACACTTTCGGCGCCATGGAAAATCTCGCGCCCGGCACGCGATGGAAATGGCTCGGCCTTTTGACGGTGCTGTCTCCCATGCTCATCCTGTCTTATTATAGCGTCGTGGGCGGCTGGTCCGTGGAATATCTTTTGAAATCCTGCATGCAGGATTTTGTCCGCGCCGATTCGGGAGAGGTGGCTTCCATGTTCGGCTCGTTCATTTCTTCGGCATGGCCTCCCGTAATCATGCATACGGTCTTTTTGCTTATGGTGGCGGGCATAGTCCTGGCGGGGGTCAAAAGCGGCATAGAGCGCTTCACCAAGCTGACGATGCCGGTGCTTTTCGTTCTCATTGTGCTGATGCTTGTGTATTCCGTCTCGTTGCCCGGCGCACGCGAAGGCATAATGTACCTTGTGAAGCCTGATTTTTCCAAACTTACAGCCGAAGCAGTGGCGGCAGCCATGGGGCAGTCTTTTTTCTCCCTGTCGCTCGGCGTGGGCACCATGCTGACGTATGCGTCTTATATCCGCAAGGATGAAAACATTTTTGCCTCCGGCGTCGGCACGGCCGTGTCCGACATGGCTTTCGCCCTGCTTGCCGGATTCGCCGTCATGCCGGCGGTGTTCGCCGGAGGCATAGAACCGGGCGCCGGCCCCGGGCTGGTGTTTGAAACGCTTCCGTTCATTTTCAATAAGATAGGTGCATCGATGCCGTGGCTCGGCACTGCCATTTCCGTCATTTTCTTCATCACCATATTGGTGGCCGCCCTCACATCGGCCATTTCCATGATGGAGGTAGGCACCGCCTATCTTGTGGAAGAAAAGCACATGAGCCGGTTAGGGGCGGTGGCCGTCATTTTCTGCTTCGTGTGGGCCGCAGGGCTTCTCTGTTCGCTTTCTTTCGGGCCGCTGTCGCACGTCAGGATTTTTGGCAACGGCATTTTCGATTTCCTCGACAAGCTGTGCTCCAATTTTCTCATGACATTCGGCGGCCTGCTGTTCACCGTTTTCGTAGGCTGGAAAATGAAGACTTCGGACGTGAGGGACGAGTTCACCAACGGAGGAACGATCCGCTCCAACGAGTTTTGGTTCAAGACCGTGTATTTTCTCATCCGGTATGTGGCGCCGGCGGCCATAGTGATGATTTTCATCACCAACCTTATAATCGACTGAGGCGGAATTCCGTTCATTTTTCTTATTTTTGCATGATTTTGCGGCAGTCTGCGTCAAGATATGAAAGAGAAAACGAAAGAAGACACCCCTTTGCTCCGGCAATACTTCGAGGTGAAGGCACAGCACCCGGAAGCCGTGCTGCTGTACAGGGTAGGGGATTTCTACGAGACATATTCCACGGACGCCGAACTCGTGTCCAAGGTCCTCGGTCTGGTGCTCACAAAGAAATCCAACGGGGACAAGGGGCCCATGCCCATGGCGGGATTTCCTCATCACGCCCTTGAAAACTATTTGACCAAATTGGTAAGGACGGGGCACAAGGTGGCCGTATGCGACCAGCTGGAGGATCCGAAGCTGGCCGGCAGGAGATTGGTCAAGCGCGGCATCACGGAGCTCGTCACGCCCGGAATCGCATTCGGGGAACAGATGCTCGAAGGCCGTGAAAACAATTATATAGTCGGGCTCGTCGTCGAAAAGAACGTGTACGGGATAGCCGTGCTGGACGTTTCTACGGGCTCTTTCAGGGTGGCCGAAGGCTCCGCCGAATACATTTCCGCCATTTTCGCCTCGCTGTGCCCCAAGGAATTGGTAGTGCAGCGCGGCAGTGAAAAAACCGTCAGGGACAGGTTCGGGGACATTTACACAAGTGCCATCGACGAGTGGGCTTTCACATACGATTCCGCCGTGGAACGCCTTAAGAGGCAGTTCGGCACGGACTCCCTGAAAGGCTATGCGATAGATTGCTATCCTCTCGGAATATGCGCCGCCGGCGCCCTTTTGGTCTATCTTGAACAGACACGGCATGCCGGCCTCAAGAACATCTGCTCCATTTCAAGAATCGACGGTTCGGAATTCGTGTGGATGGATGCTTTCACGCTACGCAACCTTGAGATTTTCCGTGCCGCCTCGGGCGCCGACGGCGTGTCGTTGGTGCAGACGATGGACCGCTGCCGGACTCCCATGGGGTCCCGCCTGCTGCGCAACTGGCTGGCAATGCCTGTCATGGACATCGCGGAACTGAACAGGCGTTACGACATAGTGGACTTTTTCATGGAACACCCTGACATTCTGGAAGAGACGGGAAAGGCCCTCGGTGAGACGGGAGACCTCGAAAGGATAACGGGCCGCGCCGCGACGGGCAAGATAATGCCGAGGGAGGTGATACGGCTCGGCCGGGGACTTGCGGTAGCCGACTCCTTGCGCTCCCTGTGCGCAGGCAAGGGCTGCGGGGCCATGGACGAACTGCTGTCAGGCATCGCCGACTGCTCAGGCCTGCTTTCCGAAATAAACTCCGTGATGGAAGACGAGCCTGCCGCGATGATAGGCAAGGGCCCAGTCATCGCCGCGGGGGTGGACGCCGAGCTGGACGAACTGCGCGATCTCCATGCCAACAGCCGCCAATATCTTTTGGACATGCAGCGCAGGGAGGCGGAACGGACGGGAATATCCTCCCTCAAGATATCCTTCAACAGCGTTTTCGGCTACTATGTGGAAGTCCGCAATTCCGGCCGCGACAAGGTCCCCGCGGATTGGATCCGCAAGCAGACGCTCGTCAATGCGGAAAGATACGTCACGGAAGAACTGAAGGAATACGAGGAAAAGATACTCACTTCGGAGAGCCGCATAATGGAAATCGAAAACAGGATTTTCGGCGGACTCGTGGCCAGGATACGCGAAAAAATAAAGGACATACAGCAGAACGGCGGCATAATCGCGCGCCTTGACGTCCTGGCGGGCTTTGCGGAGCAGGCCATGGAGCGGAATTACTGCCGTCCCGTAGTGGACGAATCTTCTGAACTGGTCATAAAGGACGGACGGCATCCCGTGATAGAAACCATGATGGCGCCCGGAGAAGAATATGTGCCCAACGACGTGAGTCTCGACGGCAAGTCGCAGCAGGTGATAATATTGACGGGCCCCAATATGGCGGGAAAGTCGGCCTTGCTGAGGCAGACCGCGCTGATAGTGCTCATGGCCCAGATAGGCTCCTTCGTGCCGGCGTCATCCGTCCGCTTCGGCTATTTCGACAAGATTTTCACGAGGGTGGGGGCCACCGACAACATTTCGCGCGGCGAATCCACTTTCATGGTGGAAATGCTGGAGACTTCCATGATCCTCCACAACCTTTCTGCGCGCTCCCTCGTGCTGCTCGATGAAATAGGACGCGGCACGTCCACCTATGACGGCATGTCGATAGCCCGGGCCATAGTCGAATACATACACGAATACGGGCATGGGGCGAAGACGCTTTTCGCCACCCATTATCACGAATTGAACGACCTGACGGACATATATCCCCGCATAAAGAATTTCCATATAGCCGTCAAGGAGGTCGGCAAGGAAGTCATTTTCCTGCGCCGGCTGAAGGCGGGAGGCACTGAACACAGTTTCGGCATCCACGTGGCCAGGATGGCGGGAATGCCGCGCGAGGTGCTCGACAGCGCGGAGCGCACGCTCAGATCTCTCGAGACCGCCGGCCGCAAAGACGGCGACTGCATCCAGCTGTCCATGTTCCAGCTCGACGATCCCACCCTCGGAGACATCAGGGACAAACTTAAAGCCGCCGACCTGGACAACATGAGTCCGCTGCAGGCCTTCGACCTGCTCCGCTCCATGAAAGAAGAACTCGGAATATGACGGTCATGAAAAGAGTCCTCGTCATCACATATTACTGGCCTCCGGCGGGAGGCTCCGGAGTGCAGAGATGGGTGAAGTTCTCCAAATATCTGCCTTCTTTCGGCTGGCGGCCGGTCATATACACTCCGTCCAATCCTCAGATGGCGGTCACGGACTTCTCGCTCGAAAAAGAAATCCCTGCCGAGGCGGAAATAATAAAAAGAAAAATATTCGAGCCCTACGGCATCTACAGACTGTTCGCCGGCCGCCGAAGCGGCACCGACATGAAGGATTTCATCGAAGAAGACGGCGAATCGGCGATCAATACGGGCCGTCGCAGTCTTTTCAAACGGCTTTCCCTGTATATAAGGGCCAATCTGTTCATACCGGATCCGCGCGTATGGTGGCTCCGCCCGTCCGTGCGCTTTTTGAAAAAATATCTTTCCGAACATCCTGTAGACCTTGTGGTCACCACCGGTCCTCCGCATTCCATGCATCTTATAGGCCGCAGGCTGCACAGGGAGACCGGCGTCCCGTGGGTGCCGGATTTCAGGGATCCGTGGACTGAAATGTATTTCATGGCCTATCTGCCTCTGACCGGCACGGCGTCGAAAAAACATGCCCGCCTGGAGCAGGGCGTTCTCGACGAGGCCACCGCCGTCCTCACGGTGACGCCGCAGATGAAGGCGGATTTCAGTGCCAGGACGAAGACGCCCGTAGCCATGATCACCAACGGCTATGACGAAGAAGACTTTGACGTCGCTGCGGAGCCGGACGGATTTTTCAATATTGTGCACACCGGCATTTTTTCCGGCAAGGGCAATCCGTCCGTTCTGTGGAAGACGCTCGGCAAAATGGCCGCCGACGATCCGGAATTCCGCGAAAAACTGCGTCTGCGCTTCGTAGGGCAGACGGAGCAGGAAATATTGGACGGCATCGCTGCGCAGGGCCTTGCCTCCAACGTGCATTATGCCGGCTATCGCGAACATTCCGAGGCGGTGAGGGAGCAGCTCGGCGCCTCCGTACTCCTTCTTCCCATGAGCGACGCTCCGGAAATCAGATTCATACTGAAAGGAAAACTGTTCGAATACCTCGCATCGCGGCGGCCGATATTGTGCATCAGCAGGCCCGACGGCGCCACCGCGCAGATGGTGACCGGATGCGGTGCCGGAGCCGTATGCGGCTGGGATGACGAAGACGGGATGCGTGCCTTTCTGAACGGAGCATGGGAGGATTTCAAAGAAGGCAGGACCCGCGAAACGGGAAGCGACATAGACAAATTTTCACGCAGGCGCCTTACCGGAGAGCTTGCGGAACTGTTCGACGCCCTGACCGCCGGACGGCAAAAACGATGAATATATGGATGACAAGGGAAAATTTTTGAAGAAAGCCGGCATCGTGCTGTGCACTGTCCTGCTGTTCTGGGGCATAGCATACGCATTCGTCCCGCAGGTCTTCAGCGGAAAGGTCGTAAGCCAGAGCGACATAGCCGGATATCAGGGCATGGCCCACGAGATAAGCGAATGGAACGCCGCCCATCCGGACAATCCGACCAGATGGACCGATTCCATGTTCGGCGGCATGCCGGCCACCATAATAGAGTCGCCGGTAAAGGGAGACTGGACCACGGGCATTTTCAATTTTATGCGCAAAGGCTGGTTCCCCGGCACCTATCTTTTCATTTCCCTCATCGGAGCGTTTCTGCTCATGCTTTCGCTCGGCGTCAGCTGGCTTCCGGCCATAGGCGGCGCCGTGGCGGTGACGTTCTGCTCGTACAATCCCCAGATAATCCAGGTCGGGCACAACACCAAGATGCTGGCCATCGCATATATGCCGTGGGTGCTGGCGGCGCTGACGTTCACGTATCGTTCGGCGCTTTCGGACGTTCCCGGAAAACGTGTCGTCAAGACCGTCGCAGGGGCCGCATTATTCGGCCTTGCGCTCGATTTCCAGATAAAGGCCAACCATCAGCAGATCACGTATTATCTCGCGCTTGTAATATTGCTGTATGCGATTGTCCAGCTCCTTTGGGTGCTGCTCCGCCGCAGGGACAGGTTCAAGGCATTCGCGGGAGCCTCCGGGCTGCTCCTTGTGCTCGGCGTCGCCGGCATAGCCTGCAACGCCAACCAGCTCATGCCCCTGTATGAATACACCGCCCATACCATGCGCGGCGGTTCCGAACTATCTTCGGGCAGCGACGGGACGGATTCGCACGGCCTCGACATAGACTACGCCACGGCCTGGTCCTATGGATGGGAGGAACTGCCCAACCTTATGATACCGGACTTCAACGGAGGCGCGTCGGCGGGAGCCGTCGATCCGGACAAGTCCGCCACCATCAAGCTGCTGCGCAGCGTAGGGCAGGGCAATCTGCGGGAGACGGCAAAATATCTTCCCATGTACTGGGGGCCTCAGCCGTTCACGGCGGGACCGATGTATATGGGCGCAATAACGATATTCCTGTTCGTCCTCGGCCTGCTGCTCTACAGGGGGCGCGACAAATGGTGGCTTGTATCCGCCACCGTGCTGGCGGTGCTGCTGGCCCTCGGCAGCCATTTCATGGCGTTCACGAGGCTGTGCTTCAACATATTGCCTATGTACAACAAGTTCAGGACGGTGTCCATGGCGCTTGTAGTCCTGCAGGTTACGCTGCCGGCCCTCGGCTTCATGACATTGGACAGGATTCTGCGGGGCGGCGTGTCCGGCAGGAAACTGAAAAGGGCCGTGCTTGCGGCGTTTGCCGTCACGGGCGGATTCTGCCTTGTGTGCGCACTTTTCCCCGGCATCGCAGGCTCTTTCTCCGGAGCCGCCGACGCAGGACAGCCCGACATATTGGTGGATGCTTTCAAGGCCGACAGGAAAATGCTGCTAAGGAACGACGCATGGATGTCGCTGCTGTTCATCGCGCTGGCGGCGGCGATGCTGTTTGTCCGCCGCAGGGCCGTGGCCGCCGCAGCCGTCGGCGTCCTCGTGCTTGTGAACATGTTCACTGTCGGGAAGCGCTATCTTAATGGCGATGATTTCACCACGCCCGAGAAATTCGCGAGCCAGTTCGACAGGCGCGCCGCCGATGAATACATCCTGAAAGATCCGGCATTGTCGTGCAGGGTGCTCGACCTCACCGTGAACGTGTTCAATGATTCGCACCCGAGCTATTGGCACAAGAGCGTAGGCGGCTATTCCGCGGCCAAACTGCAAAGATATCAGGATCTTATAGACCATTATCTGACTGCCGAGATACAATCCGTATCGGCCGCCGTCAGAAAGGCTTCCACGTTGGGGGAGGCTGAAGAAAGCCTGCCGCGCACGCCGATTCTCGATGCCCTCAACACTAAATATTTCATAGTGGACGGGAATCTCCCGCCCGTGCTCAACGGTAGCGCCTCGGGCAACGCATGGTTCGTGTCCTCCGCCGTTCCCGCGGCCACTCCGGACGAGGAGATAACTTTGACGGGACTGCACGATCTGCTGACGGAAGCCGTCGTAGGAGACGATTTCCGGGAGGCCCGCGACCGGATGGCATCGACTGGCGCCCCCGTTCCGGGCGACACCATATACATGACCCGATATGCGCCGGACGAAGTGGCTTACCGTTACAGGGCGGAGTCGGACCGCACCGCGGTGTTCAGCGAAATATTCTATCCGGAGGGATGGTCCGCCAGGCTTGAAGACGGCACCGAAACCGCGATTTTCCGCGCCGACTGGATTTTCCGCGCCGCCGTCCTGCCCGCAGGGGAGCACGAGATAGTCATGCGTTTCGACCCTCCTTCGTACAGGGTAGGGGAACGCGTGTCCCGCGCATCTTCCGTGACGCTCATCATAGTGCTGCTGGCTTCGTTGTCGGGATGCTTTTTCTTGGGAGAAACGGCAAGACGCGGAAAGCGGACGCAGTTATTGCGGAAATAAAAATTTTTCGTATTTTTGAAGGGCGGAATACAGGAAGTTCCGCCCTTTTTGACCATATAAAACAACTAAATTATTTACTAACCTTTTCTTTTTATGAAACGGACATTATTCCAAATCGCAACGGTCTTGTTCGTT
>X22_European_Rabbit__coassemble_12_pt1 | contig 55900 bp, 44 predicted proteins | sample X22_European_Rabbit__metabat2_high_PE_013 | metagenome-assembled genome bin X22_European_Rabbit
ATGATGAACTTCATATTTTTCTTCGCATGCTGGCTGTAGCCGCCGGCCCTGTCTATATAGTAGCCTACGCTCTTGTTTTTCAGATAGCTTACGGAATTGGCCATCATGACGGCGCCGCTTATGCGTACGGTATTGGAATACGCAGGCACGTCAAGTATGTCCCCTTCCCTGACTATCAGATCCGCGTCACCGCCCGGATTCCTGAGCGCGGCCTCCAGATCGATGCCTATGGAGAAAGTATCCTGCACCCTCATGCCAAGTGAATCCAGCATCCTGGTGCCCAGTTCCCTGCCCATCAGGTCCAGAACATCGGCCATACGTTTTTTCTCGTCATCGTTGGCAATCCTGATCAGTCTTGCGCCCTTTATGTAGGCCGCATTGGTCAGGCCGCCGGCCTTGGCTATGAGGTCGCTGATCCGCTCGCTGCGTCTGGTCATCACGTAAGGGCCGGCGAATATCACCTCACCAGTGACCGTGACGTTTTTCTGCACCTCATATCCGGGGCTCCTGCGCACGTTGACCTGATCATAGGGCTGCAGCACGAAACCGGGCTCCCCGTCTATGACGAAACCGTCCTTCAGCTTGAAAGAATACATGCGCCCTATGGTATCGCTCTCGGAGATGCTGGTAGGATCCTTTATCCTGCGCGATACGTCCACGCGAACGGTGGATGCGGCGTCCAGCAGACCTCCGGCCCTGATGATAAGGTCCTCGACGGTCATGTTCTCGAAATAGGTGTAGTGTCCGGGAGCGGCGATTTCGCCCATTATAATGACGTCTCCCATGTCTTCGAGATCATGTATGCTCGGAATGTATACGACATCATCCTTGTGCAGGACTATATCCTCCGCCTTGCCGGACATGACGTCGCCTACGTTGAATGAAAGCATTTCGCTGGTGAGGTCGTCCCTGCGGCGCTGGAGCACGCCCCTGCTGAGGAAAGCGTCGTCCATCAGGCCGCCGGCGCGCACGATGAGATCCTTCAGGGTGCCCACGCCGTTGCCGAGTTCGTAGACGTCGGGACGGTATACGGCACCTTCAATCTCCACCCTGTTCCTGAAACGGTCCACGATGGCTCCGATGACCACTTCGTCGCCGTCCTTCAGGCCGCAGACGGCATAGTCCTTTTCGTCCACGGTCTTAACTTCATATTCTTCCCCGTTGCTGCGGCTTATGCGCAGGCTTTTCCTGAATGCGTCGGACTCGAATCCTCCGGCATACTTTATCAGGTCGGCGACGCTCTCGCCTTCCTTGAGCTCGTATTTCATAGGCCTCTTCACCTTGCCCGTAAGCAGCACCATCACGGAATAGGCCGGCACGATGATGACGTCGCCCTCTTCAAGACGGATGTCGTCGTTCACCTTGCCCGTAAGCATGAAGTCATACACGTCGATCCTGTTGATGACCTTGCCGCCGCGCGTCAGGCGCACGTCCCTGAGGCTGCCTATATCATTTACGCCGCCGGCCCTGTACAGGGCGTGGAATAGAGTGGAGAACGCCGAAAGCGAATATGTGCCCGGCTGGAGCACCTCGCCCATTATGTTCACCTGAATGGTTCTGGCACGTCCGAGGGTAAGTTTCGTGCGGTTGTCCTCGTTCGAATACAGCTTGCCGAGCTCCTTGCGGAGGAAGTTGTCGGCCTCGGTGACCGTCATGCCGCTCAGATATACGGGACCAAGCTCATTCAGGTTGATGGTTCCGTCCGGCGATATGATTTCGCGTATGTTGCTCTGACTGGCGCCCCAGATGTCTATGATGACCTCGTCTCCGGGACCGAGCCGGTAATTGGGCGGAGTGGCCAGATTCACGTTCGGTTCGAAAGTGAGGTTTCTGGTATTGAATATGTTTCTGCCGTACACCACGTTCGACACGCTTATGGAATCGGTGACCTGCTGCGCCACGTCCCATTCGTTGACGAATTCGTCCGACAGCTCACGCAGCCTGTTGGGCAACGCGGCATCCGGCTCGGGTATATGCGAACCGTTGCGCAGTTCGTACATCTTCCTTACTCTTTCCGCCTGCTCCTTCGTAACGCCGAGCGACAGCAGTTCGAGTCCAATTTGTTTCTGTTCCTTGCCGGACGCGATGCCGTTTTTCACATACTCCATCACCTCATCGTCCGTCATGCCGCCCTGGGCGCAAAGGTCCTGTGCCGACGCGGCCATAATGGCGGCGGACAAAAGCAGCACGGCCCTGTACATCTTCTTCATATCGTTACTTTATTTCTTTTCGTTGAGTGTTTCACTTTCATTGTCGGCGGCTTCAGGTGCCGCGGCCTTCTTTCTCAGCTCTTTCCAGAGATTTTCCCCGAACAGTATCCATGCGCAGGCGCATACGACGCCGATGAAAATCATGCATACGAGTATCATCAGCTTGCGCGGCGCCGACGGCTTCACCGGCACCCTGGCAGGATTGACCACGGCGAATACAGGCTTGGCTTCCTGTATCTTGGCCTTGGCCATCTGCAGCTGGGAAGCCACCTGGTTGTACACCTGATAGGCCTGGTTCATCTCGTTCTGCAGCCTTTCGACCTCGACCATGGACTTGCGCGTGTACAGGCCCTTGTTGGCATCCATGTACGAGGCATAATTCTGCTGCGCCTCATAATAGCCCTCCTGATATTCGTTGTAGAGTTTCTCAAGGTAGCGGCAGTCCTCTATGGCCTTTTTGGTACGATAGGCGGTTATATAATCCTGCAACTTTCGCACCACGCTGTCGGCCACGGTAGCGGACACGACCGCGTCCTGCATGGTGACGCTGATGGTGGTGATGCCCGTCTTCTTGTCGACGACGGCGCTCATGGATTCTTTGATGGCCTCAAGCCTGCGGCTCTCCTTTTTGGTAAGCCGGAAAGGATCTATCGTCCCGTCTTCATTCTCGTCTTCGTCGTCGGCCCACAGGGAGCGCACCCAGCCCATCGCCTTGAAGGGCAGGCCCAGAATCACGCTCCACCACGGCGAGCGCTGCTCGGATATATACTCGTTCAGCGGCATGGGTTCGCCGTCCTCGGGAGTCACCGTCATGCCGTAAAGCTCGAGCGCGAACGGATCGGATGCGAGTATGTCCGGGAACAAAGTAATATTCAGCGCATCCGCTTCAGAGCCGGCGGACAGGTTGCCGAGACCGAACTGCGCGGCAACGCCTGCGAGATTTCCGCCGGAGGATTTGCCCGATTCCGGAGACAATGTCACCGTGACGCTGTATTCGCGCGGAATGCTGAACGCGACGACAAGTCCGATCACCATGGCCACGAGAGCCGACACGATGATGAATTTCCTTCTGCGCCACAGATTGCCGGCAAGTTCCAGAAGGTCTATCTCCTGTTCCTCATACGGCTGGGTATTCAACTGTTCTTCCATAAATTTTTATAAATCAAATAATTAAATATCAACTTGCACGGGCGTTTCAATTTTTTCGATGAACTCCCGCGGGATATGCGTCACCGCTATTGCCGCGATGCCCTCTATCACCGCCACGAAGCGTCTGCTTCCATGCACCCTCCTGATATATCCTTCCGCCCCCTTGAAGACGCCTCCGATGACACGGATCCTGTCGCCCTTGTCTATCGGCATGTCTACCGCCTCCATCCTGCCGGTGCTTCCGGCGCGCACGACGAACATGAAGATTTCCATGGCACGGTCGTCGATGGGGCCGGGCTCGTTGCTCTCGGGCTTGCAATAAGGCATGACCCCGTTTGCAGAAGTCCTTTTCAGATCCACGACGAATTCCTCGGTGGCCCTGACGAACATAAGGCCGGGTATCACGGGCTTGTCCTCGTAATCCACGCCGCCGTCAACGAACTTTTCGACGAGATGCGTGGGTATATAGGTCCTTATCCCCGCGCTTTCACAAACCTCAAGCACCGGAGATACCTTGTTGCGATATATTCTTAAAGCATACCAGCGTTCCTTGCCTCTCTCCTGCATACATGCAATGACAAAAACAAGCGCAAAGATAACAAAATCATGACAACTGACAAGGCGCTTCCGCAAAAATACGGTCCCGGAACGTTCCGGACTCAGGGAGTGAAAACCTGCCTGTTGACTATGGAACGTCCCAGGGTGAGCTCGTCGGCATATTCGAGATCTTCGCCGAAGCCGAGGCCGCGCGCAGGAACGGAGACCTTGACACCGAACGGAGCTATCCTGCGATAGATGTAGAAAGCCGTCGTCTCCCCCTCCACATCGCCGTTCAGCGCCAGAATCACTTCGGCGCCCTCCCCGTTTTCCGACACGAGGGCGCGCACCCTCTCCGTCAGTCCGTCGATGGTGAGATCCGAAGGCCCGACTCCGTTTATCGGGGAAATAATGCCTCCGAGCACATGGTAAAGCCCGTGGTACTGGCCCGTGTTTTCTATGCTCATGACGTCGCGGACGCTTTCCACCACGCAGATGGTGCGGCGGTCGCGGCTGCGGTCCGAACATATGGAGCACGTCTCGTCATCGGATATCATGCTGCATATCCTGCAGTAACGGGTGCCTTCGCGAAGATTGGAAATGGCTTCGGTGAAATGCCGCACGTTCTCCACGGGCTGCCTGAGCAGGTGCAGGGCGAGCCTCATGGCGCTGCGCTTTCCTACGCCCGGAAGCGACGAGATGGCGTCGACGGCATTTTCGAGCAATGCCGAAGGATATTTTTCACCGTAAGGCATCAGCTGGGGTTCTGTTTCCTGTATGCCGCCACCGCCTCGCGCACGTTGCCGTATTCCAGCAAGAGTTCCTCGGCCCTGCCGTAGTCCCCCATGCCCGTTTCTTCCATGATCATGCGCGTACCGCGGTCGACGAGCTTGCGGTTGGTGAGCTGCATGTCCACCATCTTGTTGCCGCGCACATGTCCGAGACGGATCATGACCGAAGTGGAAATCATGTTCAGCACAAGTTTCTGGGCCGTGCCGGCCTTCATGCGGGTGCTTCCCGTGACGAATTCCGGCCCCGTCACCACGGCCACGGGGATCTCCGCCGCCGCGGCGAGCTCGCTGTTTTCGTTGCACGTGATGCAGCCCGTCAGCATTCCATGCTCTTTGGCGTGCCTGACGGCCCCGATGACATAAGGGGTGGTGCCGGAAGCGGCTATGCCCACCACTACGTCATCCTTCGTCGGGGAGTAAGGCTGCATGTCGGCCCAGCCGCCGTCAGGATTGTCCTCGGCCGCCTCCACGGCATCGCGTATGGCCCCGTCGCCGCCCGCTATGAGAGCAATGAAAGAGCCGTGGACCCCATAGGTGGGAGGTATTTCCGAGGCATCCACTATGCCGAGACGGCCGCTGGTGCCGGCGCCGAGATAGAACACCCTGCCGCCGCGCTCCATGCGCTCCACTATGCCGTCAACGAGTTTTTCTATGTCCGGGATGACTTTGCCTACGGCCTCGGGCACGGATCTGTCCTCATCGTTGATGCCGCGCAATATTTCGGCCGTGCTCATCTTTTCGAGATGATCATAATGCGACGCCTGTTCAGTAGTCCTCATCTTCAATGCGAATTTTTATGATACTCGACAAGCCCCTCCATCGGAGCCGCGATAATCTTGCTGAAACGGATTCCGTATTCGGCGCCTATGCGTACGAGAATGTCCCTGTAGGCATAGCCGAAACCGCCCACGACGCCTACGGGGTTGTTCTTGATGTCGTAGCTGCAAAGGCAGCGTTCGATGAAATTGCGGAAATTTCTGTCGGCGAGTTCGGTCACGTAGCCGACCTTGCCGTAGTGCGACATTATGAACGGCGCGAATTCTCCGAGATATCTGGAGGGAGCGCTGCCCTTGTACACGTTCTGGACCACGGTCATATAATCCACCTTGTATCTGGAAGCGAATTCATCGGCCAGTTCCGACGGCATCCGGCCCTTCAGGAAATCGGCCATGAAAAGCTTTCCGAGTACGGCCCCTCCGCCCTCGTCTCCGAGGATGAAGCCGCCGGAGCGCACGTTCTTCACTATTTTTTCCCCGTCATAGAAGCAGCTGTTGGATCCCGTGCCGAGTATGGCGGCTATGCCCGGTTCGTGTCCGCATACGGAACGGGCGGCATCCAAAAGGTCGGACTCGTAGTGTGCCTCGGCACCCGGGCAAAGGTCCCTGAACACCGCGTCGATGCTTTTGGCGGCATCAGGCACGCCTTTGCCGTCGTTTATCAGGCCGGCCGCATAAAAATGAATCTCGTCTACTTTCTCCCCTTCGGGATTGACGGCCGGCACCGCTTCGTCTACGATGGCCTTGATGGCCTCGTGCGACATGACGGCGGAATTGATACCGGCCAGCTTTGCCGTATGGAGCGCGCCGTCGGCAGAAATGCCGCACCAGTCGCTTTTGGACGCTCCGCTTTCAACTATTATTATCATTTTGTGTTAAAGATTAGCATGTCATTCTTCTCCGGCGAGGGCTTTCACGATGACGGGCGTCAGAAGGTCCGCATAACGGACCATGCCGAGGTCGGTCAGATGCACGCCGTCTACGGTGGCTTCGCCGTCGTCGCCGAGCATGTCGTCGGAAGGTACATAGTATATGTTTTTCTCCCCCGCGTCCTTAAGTCTTGCGAAAAGGACCTGCAGCGCCTCTATCTTATCGACTATCTCTTTGTTCATCTCCATGTCGAAAAGATAATGCGGGAAGAAGGGTTCCTCTACGAAAATGACGGGCACGTCCGGATGCGCGTCCCGCAGGATGCGGAAAAACGTTTCGCCTTTCTCGGCAATCGTTTCCGGAGTAGAATTAGGCTCGAAATCAAGTATGTACAGAGCGGGATCCTCCGCCTTGGCCATCCATTCGGCTATTTCCGGATCCAATTTGGCATTGCCGCTGAATCCGAGATTGACCACCTCGCGGCCGAGCCTGCGGGAAATGATAGACGTGTGCACCATGCCGGGACGCGATGCGCATCCGCCCTGCAGGATGCTCGTCCCGTACATAACGATCGGTTTGTCGTGCACGGGACTGTCGACGGCCGGAGCCTCTATCACCGCGTCTTCGTCCACGCCTATTTCCAGGCCGGCGACTCCGTCATAAAGAGACAGATAAAGCATGTATTCGCGCATTTCCGGCTCCATGTGCCCCACGATGCGCGTATCGTTCGTCTTCTTGCCGCGGACCGGCCTGGCGCTGCCCATGAAACGCCATCCGCCGTCATGGATGCAGTAGAGATCGAGGCCCCTGACCCCGGTATCGGTCATATGGTTCATGCCGAATCCGTTCAGGGATGTCCAGCGGGCGCGTACATTCGTGGAATTGGAGCGGAAACGTATGTACAGTCCGGCGGAATTGCGTCCGAGATCCCACAGCTGTTCCCTGATGCGTCCCTCGAGCCCGGCCGGAAGCCTTTCGTAACGTGCGGAGGTGCTGTCGCAGATTTTGCCGTAAAGCGGCAGTGAGGCGGCGTCCACGTATCTGTATCCTTCCGCCCTCTCAGGCTCCTGGGCACGGCAAAGAAAAGCCACGGCCAGCATAATGGCCGTCATTGCGATGTACTTTTTCATCATCCAATATATTTTCCGTTTTTATTCCAATGATAAAACCCGTAGACCGCCGACAGGGCATACGCCGTGTACAGTACGGCCATCCAGGGCATTCTCTGGCTGAGGCAGAGCCATGCGGACAGAGAATCCGCCACTATCCACAGCAGCCATTGCTGGGGTATGGAGCGGCTCAGCCACCACGTGGCCACGGCGCTCAGAACCGTCACGGCCGCATCGAGCAGGGATGACGGGTCTCCGATTTTCCGCAAGATGAAATAAAGCACGGCCGTGCCGGCCACCGTAGCGACGACGCTCACAGAGAGGCCTCCGGCGGACAGCCTGCGCAGATGAAGGCTTTCCTTCCCTTCTCCGGCGGCGTCCATCGCGGCGCCGTCGTGCCTCCAGTCGTAAAGGCCCTTGACGGAAACGGCCACGTAATAGACGTTCAGCACCATGGACGCATAAAGGCCCTGGCCTGCGAAAACGGCCACCGACGCGGCTGCGGTGAGGATGCCCACCACCCACATGAAATTCCGCTGCCGTATCTCGAGGACGAGATATATGATCCCGGTGACAAGGGAAAATATTTCGAAAATCTTCATCAAAGCCATTTCAACGGCAAATATACTAATAAAAACGGCAGGATGTGCCCACAGGCCATCCCGCCGTCAGAATATATTTCACGCGGCCGTCGGCCGGAGAATGGTTATTCAGCCTTTCCGTCGCTGCCGAGCACATTTTTGATCTTGTGCTCATAGAGCTTCTTCATCTCGTCGCGTGCAGGTCCGAGATATTTGCGCGGATCGAATTCGCCCGGCTTCTCGTTGAAGACTTTGCGCACTGCCGCGGTCATGGCGAGACGGGAGTCGGAATCGATGTTGATCTTGCATACCGCGCTCTTCGAGGCCTCGCGGAGCTGCTCCTCGGGGATGCCGACGGCATCGGGAAGCTTTCCGCCGTTGGCGTTGATGATATCCACATATTCCTGGGGCACGGAAGAAGATCCGTGGAGGACGATGGGGAATCCGGGCAGCTTGGCCTCTATCTCATGAAGGACGTTGAATGCAAGCGGCGGAGGCACGAGACGGCCGGTCTTGGGGTCGCGGGTGCACTGCTCAGGCTTGAATTTGTATGCGCCGTGGCTGGTGCCTATCGAGATGGCGAGGGAGTCGCATCCGGTGCGGGTGGCGAAGTCGATGACTTCCTCGGGACGGGTGTAATGCGATTCTTCGGCCTGCACTTCGTCCTCGACGCCGGCGAGAACGCCCAGTTCGGCCTCGACGGTCACGTCATACTGATGAGCATAATCCACCACCTTGCGGGTCAGAGCCACGTTTTCCTCATAAGGAAGCGCCGAAGCGTCGATCATGACCGAAGAGAATCCCATGTCCACGCAGCTCTTGCAGAGTTCGAAGCTGTCGCCATGGTCAAGATGGAGGCAAATCTGAGGCTTCTCCCAGCCGAGCTCCTTGGCATATTCTACGGCACCTTCGGCCATATAGCGCAGAAGAGTCTGGTTTGCATAGTTGCGCGCACCTTTCGAAACCTGGAGGATCACAGGAGACTTTGTCTCTGCCGCGGCCTGGATGATGGCCTGCAGCTGCTCCATGTTGTTGAAGTTGAACGCAGGGATTGCATATCCGCCTGCAACGGCCTTCGCGAACATCTCACGCGTGTTTACAAGGCCCAATTCTTTGAATGATACCATAATTTATCCTTATTAAAAGATTTATTGACAACTTTATGTCAAAAGCCGCACAAAAATAACTATTTTTGTCGTAAATAGAAATAGTCATGGCAGGCAAAGTATTGATATTTTCAGCGCCTTCGGGCTCGGGCAAGAGCACCATCGTCAATCATATACTCGGGCTGCATCCCGATGTGGAATTCTCCGTATCCGCCACGTCGAGGCCGCCGCGCGGACAGGAAAGGGACGGCAGGGAATATTATTTTCTGTCGGAGGAAGAATTCCGCAGGCGCATTTCGGCAGGAGAATTCGTAGAGTACGAAGAAGTCTACGCAGGCTCTTTCTACGGCACGCTCAAATCCGAGGTGGAACGCATCTGGGGCAAGGGCCATGCCATCATTTTCGACGTGGACGTCAAAGGAGGGGTAAACCTCAAAAAATATTTCGGCGGCTCCGCCATGTCCGTGTTCGTGCAGGCCCCTTCCGTCGAAGAACTGCGCCGCAGGCTCGATGCGAGAAAAACGGACAGCGCCGAATCCATAGAAAGGCGCATCGCCAAGGCCAGGGAGGAAATGACGTTTGCCCCGCAGTTCGACCATATCCTCGTGAACGACGAACTCGAAAAAGCTTTCTCCGAAGCGGAAAGCCTCGTATCCACATTTTTGCGGAAACCATGAAAATAGCTGTCTTCTCCGGCTCGTTCAATCCACTGCACGTCGGACATCAGGCCATAATGGAATATCTGACGAAAAAACAGGATTTCGACTGGGTATATCTGGTGGTGTCCCCGAAGAATCCGGCCAAGTCCTCCATATCGGCGGATTCGGCCGAAGACCGCTACCATGCCGCCGTGGCCGCCGTCAAAAGGCACCCCGAACTGCACGTATGGGTGGACGACATAGAGCTCAACATGGCTCCGCCGCAATACACCATAAAGACACTGGACGCGCTGAAGCGCAGGGAGCCGGAAAATGATTTCACGCTCATAATCGGAGGCGACAACCTGGCCAACATACATCTTTGGAGAGACTTCCCGCGCATATTGATGGACTACGGGGTGGCAGTGTACCCGCGCAACGGATACGATGCCGCCAGAATACGCCGGATGCTGATGGACGAATGCATCCTGATGCCTTCCCCCTATTCGCACGACACCGAGATCGTGATGCACGACGAAGAAGGCAACCTGGAGTCGGACCCGTACATGGTGGCCGACGGCAGGCACGGCTTCGAAAATCTTATGGAACATATGTACGACATACAGATATTGGACGGACTCGAGGTGAACATCTCCTCCACGGAGATACGCGAGGGCCTCGAAGCCGGCAGGGACATGTCGGCCTATCTCATGTGACATGCATACGGAAACTGAACGGAAATTCAAAGTGAACGGCCTTGCTTTCAAGGACGAGGCCGTGGAAGCCTGCAGGATGAAGCAGGGCTATATAGCTTCTGTCAACGGCAGGAGCGTGCGGGTGCGCATTTCGGGCGGGAACGCCTGGCTGACGATAAAGGGCCCCGGAGATCCGTCGGGAATCAGCCGCTCCGAATGGGAAATCCCCCTGTCCTCCGGCGACGCGGCGGATCTTCTCGGACTATGCCCCGGAGGGATAATAGACAAGACACGATACATAATACCGGCCGGCGGAGGGCGGCGCTTCGAGGTGGACGAATTCCACGGAGAAAACGAAGGCCTGGTGATGGCCGAAATAGAGCTCGGCGACCCGGACGAGCCGTTCGAAAGACCCGCGTGGCTCGGTGAAGAAGTCACGGGAGACCGCCGCTATTACAATTCATATCTCAGCGCGCATCCATACGGAGAATGGGGCGCGTAGCCGTCAACGCCTCAGACGCAGGCTGTTGGAGACTACGCAAACGCTCGACATGGCCATGCAGGCCGCCGCTATCATCGGGTTCAGCAGGAAGCCGTTGAACGGATACAGCACTCCTGCCGCCACGGGCACGGCCAGCACATTGTAAATGAAGGCCCAGAACAGATTCTGCCGTATTATCCGCACCGTACGTTTCGACAGCCTGGCCATCTCCGGAATCTTTTCCAGATCGGATGAGACTATTGTCACCATCGACGAATCCATGGCTATGTCGCTGCCCTTGCCCATGGAGATGCCGAGATCGGCCTGCGCCAGGGCGGCGCTGTCGTTGATGCCGTCGCCGACCATGGCCACGCATTTTCCCGCATCCTGCAATTCCTTGACGAACATGGCCTTGTCCTGCGGCAGCATATTGGCCTTCACGCTGACGATGCCGGCCTCGGAAGCCACCTTCTCCGCAGTGACCCTGTCATCTCCGGTGAGCATGTGGACTTCTATGCCCATCCTGCGCAAAGTCATCACGGCCGGGCGGGACGTAGCCTTGATCCTGTCCGCTATGGCTATCACGGCATACAGGCGTTTTTCGTTGAAAAGCAGGGTGACGGTATTCCCCTCTTTCAGCCATGCGTTCATGCTCTGCACCACCGCCGGCGAAGAAGCGGCCGGAATGCCGTCCTCAAGCGTACTCCGGAGCAGATCAGGGCTGCCGGCGTAATATTCTGTCCCGTTCACGCAGCCTTTGATTCCCATGCCCGTAATGCTTTCGAAAGAATCGACTTCCATCCGTTCGGCCCCGCGCAGCGAATTCACTATCGCCTCGGCAAGCGGATGCTCGGACTTCAGTTCCAGCGAATAAAGGATGCTCCTGAGATCCGGCCCGTCCTCAGGCGAAGTATATCCGCAGTCCCAGACGGAATCCACTACCTCGGGATGGCCTTCGGTGACAGTGCCCGTCTTGTCGAGCACCACCGCATCCACCTTTCCGGCCACTTCGAGGCTCCCGGCATCCTTGATGAGAATCCCGCACTCGGCGCCCTTGCCTATGCCGGCTATGACTGCGGTGGGCGTGGCGAGGCCGAGCGAGCACGGACAGGCTATCACGAGCACGGTGACCATTGCCAGAAGCCCGTGCGTCAAGCCGTTTTCAGGAGAGAATATCACCCAGCACAGGAAAGCCGACAACGCCGTGACTATGATGGCGGGCACGAATACCGCCGCCACCTTGTCCACCAGATTCTGTATCGGGGCCTTGCTGCCCTGTGCGTCGCGCACCATACGGATTATGGACGACAGGACAGTATCGGAGCCCGTCTTCTCCGCGAGCACGTCGAAAGAGCCTTTCTGGTTCACGGTGCCTGAGAACACCTTGGAACCGGCGGTCTTGAGCTCGGCCACCGGCTCGCCGGTGAGCATGCTTTCATCCACATAGGACTCCCCCGCGGTCACCGTCCCGTCCACCGGCACCCTCTCCCCCGGCTTTACCACCACGGTGTCGCCCTTTATGACCGACTTGGCGGGGATGCGCATCTCGTTCACGGTCCCGTCGCAGGAAGACCGGCGCACGGTGACCGTCGAGGGCTGAAGCCCCCGCAGTTTTCTTATGGAGTCCGTGGTGCCGTGCTTGGCCTTTTCCTCAAGGAGCCTTCCCAAAAGTATGAAGGCGACTATGGTGGCCGACGATTCGAAATACAGATGGGCTTCGAGTCCCCGTGAAGTCCATACCTGCGGAAACAGCAGGTTGAAAACGCTGAAAAGGTACGATATGGTGACGGAAAGCGCCACGAGCGTATCCATGTTGGACCTCCCATGGCGCAGCTGTCTCCATGCCGCCGAAAAGAAGCGTCCGCCGCATACGAATACGACAGGCGTGGCGAGCGCCCAAAGGACATAGCCCTTATACGGGAAATCCTTGAACGCCATGCACAGAAGCATTAGCGTTCCCGCAAGGACGACCGCCGTCCATGTGTCTTTTTTCAGTTTACGGTATGATATTTCGTGCAGACTGTCCGAGTCCGAGTCTGCATCGTCTTCGTCGCCGTCCACGACAAGGTCGTAGCCGGCATTGCGGACGGCCTCCCTGAGCTCTCCGGGAGTGCATGCCTCCGCATCATATTCGACGCTCGCCATATTGGAGGCCAGACTCACGTCGGCTCTGCTGACGCCCCTGACACCTCTCAAAGCGTTCTGCACGTGCGCCACGCATGCGGCGCATCCGAGTCCCTGAACGGGAAAATTGCGTTTTGCTATCTTGCTCATTTTATTGCCTCCTGTATTTTTCAGCCTGCAGGGCGATAAGCTCCGCATCTTCGAAATAATTTATCTTCATCGCACGGCGCATCTCGTCCACCGTCTTTGCGGCCACCTCACGGGCCGATTCGCTGCCTTTCCTCAGAATCTCGTACACCATGGGAATGTCCTTTTCGAATTCGCGGCGTCTGGCGCGCACAGGCTCCAGCCGGTCGTTCAGGACGTCGAGCAGGAATTTTTTGCATTTGACGTCGCCGAGGCCTCCGCGGCGATAATGTTCCTTTACTTCTTCGAGACAGGCGTATTCGGGCCAGAATCTTCCGAAATCGCCGTCATCGCAGAAAGCGTCGAGATAGATGAATACGGCGTTGCCCTCCACCTTGCCGGGATCCGACACGCGCAGATGGCCCGGATCCGTGAACATGCCCATGACCTTTTTCTTCACGTCCTCGGGAGAATCGCTCAGGAAAATGCAGTTGCCGAGCGACTTCGACATCTTGGCCTTTCCGTCCGTTCCGGGAAGGCGCCGGCATGCATCGTTGGACGGCAGCAGGACTTCCGGCTCTACGAGCACCTCGCCGTATGTATTGTTGAAGCTGCGCACTATTTCGCGAGTCTGCTCCACCATGGGCTCCTGGTCGTCGCCTACGGGCACCGTAGTCGCCTTGAACGCCGTTATGTCGGCGGCCTGGCTGATGGGATACGTAAAGAACCCGACAGGAAGGCCCGGCTTGCCGGAACCGTCGCTTTCCTCGTGGAATCCCCTCAGGCCGATCTCCGTCTTGACGGTAGGGTTGCGCTGCAGCCGAGCCACGGTGACGAGATTGGAAAAATATTGTGTCATTTCGCACAGCTCGGGCACGCGCGACTGGACGAACATGGTGATCCGGGAAGGGTCGAGCCCGCATGAAAGATAGTCGAGCGCGACTTCTATGACGTTCTGACGAATCTTTTCAGGGTTTTTGGCGTTGTCGGTCAACGCCTGAACGTCGGCTATGAACACGAACATCCTGTCATAGTCGCCTGCCTCCTGGATGGCCACCCTGTTGCGCAGCGAGCCGACATAATGGCCCAGATGGAGTTTTCCTGTAGGCCTGTCGCCCGTTAGAATCGTTCTTCCCATATTCAGATGCATTTTAAATGTACGGACTTCCATTTCCGAAGTCCGGTGCAAAAATACAAAATTTGACGCAATTGCGTCAAGACCGCTCCCGCTGCCTCGCCCTCTGCCGCTCCGTAAGGGCATGCTGGAAGGCTCTGGCGTTTTTCAGATGCTCCCCGTAGGTAGACGCGAAAATGTGCGAACCGTTGAATGCCGGATTGGCGCAGAAATAATAATAATCGTGCGCCGCCGGGTCGAGCACGGCTTCGATGCAGTTCTTGGGCGGTATCGAGATGGGCCCCGGAGGCAGTCCTGCATATTTATAGGTATTGTAGGGAGATTCGGCGGCCAGATGCTTTCTCAGAATCCTGTTGAGCGTATAGCCGTAGATGTAGGCTATGGTCGGATCGGCCTGAAGCTTCATCCCCGTGCGCAGCCGGTTGAGATAGACGCCTGCTATGACCGGAAGCTCCGGGGCGTAATGCGATTCGCCGTCCACTATGGAGGCAAGTATGGATACCTGCTCCGGAGTCATCCCGAGCGCGTCGGCCTTGCTCCTGCGTTCAGTACTCCAGAACTCGTCGCGGGCCGACTTGAGCCTGTCGAATATCTCCTTCACTGAGGCCGTCCAGTACATGCTGTATGTGTCAGGTATGACAAGGGTGAACAAAGAAGTGCTGTCCACGCCGTATCCGGCCAGGAAAGACATGTCCGAAAGGGCAGCCGCCACGGCCGCGGAATCGACGAGCATGGACGAGGATATCTTGCGCGCAAGCGCCCCCTTGCTGCGGATGGGCGTGGACAGTGTCATGGACACCGGCGTCTGCCATCCGAGTTTGACCATCCGCGCGGTATAGACGCCCGACGACGAGGTCTCCACTGCATAATGTCCGGGGCTCAGGCTGTCCGGAAGCTCCTCCCTACGGAAAGAACGCACCAGGCTGCGCGGGCGGAGCACCTTGCCGGTGGACACGAGCGAATCCGCAAGGGCCTCCGGCGACTGTCCGGGCATGACGTAAAAATCGAAGCCCCCGGCATAATTGCCGCACTTGCTGTCATAATAAAAATCATATGCCGTCACGGCGGCCGCCGCGACGAGCGCGGCTCCGATCAGCGACAGACCGAAAACGATGCACTTTTTCTTCCTGCCCATCTTATCTCAACAATATTTCATCGCCCTCGCGCAATACATAGCCTCCGGCGAGCTTGTTTCTCTTGAGGAGCGACGACAGCTTCACGCCGAAGCGCTGGCTTATTTCCCTTATGTCCGTACCGTCTTCCTCCACGATGTATTTGTCCAATCCTTTGGCGGAACGGGACTTCTTGGCCTTGAGATATACGATCGACCCCGGCGCGGGATCCGACGCCGCAGCGTCAAGATCGTTGTATTTCAATATCCGGCTGAGCTTCAGTCCGTACGAATCCGCTATGCTCCCGTAGCTCTCCCCCTCGGTCGAATATACGAAAGGCACCCCGTTGAGGGAATACATCTGGCGGGAAAGCGAGAAAGTATATTCCTCCGATGACTGCGGACCCGAATCCACTTTCTTCGGCTCCTCCATGGAACGGGGCGACTCCGGCACGGATACCGATTCGCCGGAAGACATGCTGTCGAACCTGTACAGCCGGTACGTCTCTATATATTTTATCAATTTGGACGCATAAGACGGATCCGTGGCATAGCCTGCCTTCCTAAGGCCGTAGGCCCACCCCTTGTAGTCCGTAGGCTCCAGGTCGAACAGAAACTTGTAGCGGTCCCTGTAGCGCAGAAAATCCGAATGGTCGCGGAATGATTCTTCGGCGGAAGAATATACCCTGAAGCACTCTTTGGGCGCATCGTCGTCCACGCGCATGGTCTTTCCCGTCCAGTTGTTGTGGCACTTGATGCCGAAATGATTGTTGCCCTTGGCGGCGAGGGCGGACTTGCCCGCGCCGGATTCAAGCAGCCCCTGCGCCAGAGTTATGCTGGCGGGAATGCCCGAACGCTGCATCTCCCTTACGGCCACGGGCGCGTACTTTTCAATGTACGCCTCCTGAACGGTCTGCGCCGACAGCGGGGACGACAGCGCCAATGCAAACAACGGCAGTGATAGGAATTTCTTCATAAGTTCGTCATTAAAACGGCAATTGCGTGCTAATATAACACTTATTTCGCTTTGATGAAAGGTATTTCGAACACATCCCCGTCCGAAGCCGCCCAGGTTTCGGGAAATACTGTACGGCACTCCGCCTCATATGTGCGCGGATCCCGGCAGCGGGAGGAATAATGCCCTATGACAAGTTTCCCCGCGCCGGCCTGCGCGGCGCATGCGGCGGCCTGAAGGGTAGTCGAATGATACCTGAGGCGGGCCTGTTCCTCGTAAGCCGCCAGATAGGTGCATTCATGGTACAGCAGGTCGACGCCGTGCACCCATTCGGGCAGCTGCGGAAACGGGGCCGTGTCGCTGCAATAGGCATAGCTGCGCGGAGAATAGGGCCTGTACGCGACGTCGGCATTGTATATGACGCTCCCATCGCCGCGCACCACGTCCTCCCCTCTCTTGATGGCTCCTATTTCGGTCAGGGAAAGGCCCAGCACGGCCACGGCCTCTTTGCGCACATTGAGCTGAGGCTCTTTTTCCCTGAACAGGAATCCGTATGTCTCTATCCTGTGGTTCAGCGGAAACGCCAGCACCTCGATGCTCTTGGATTCGAATACCCTTTCGGGAGCCTTCATGGCCAGAGGGGTGAAATTCAATTCATACCCGAGCCCGTCGCCGTAGTAGGACAGGAAAAATTTCATGATGGGCCCGAAATTGGCCGGCGCGTAGATGCCGAGCGGAATCCGCCTGCCCTTCATCCCGAGGGTGGACAGGAGTCCGAACAGGCCGAACACATGGTCGCCGTGTATGTGGGAAATGAAAATCGAGTCGATTTTCATCATGGGAATCCCTGCCTCCACAAGTCTCGACTGCACTCCTTCGCCGCAGTCGATAAGGAACAAGCGCCCACGTACGGACAGTACCTGAGCGCTTTGGTTCTTTCCTTTGACGGGCATGGCCGAAGCCGTGCCCGCCATTGTTATCCTGAATTCCATTCGGAACGGCTATTCTCCCTTCTCCAACTTGTCCTTCAGGGCAGCGAGTTCGGAGATGTCGCCGAGAGTGGCCTTCTCGATGTTGCTGTTGATCTTCTTGACGGCCTTCTTGGTATTGTCCACTTCAGCTGACGCCTGGGCGGCCTTGGCCTCGGCATATGTGCGCACGTGGGACACAAGTACCCTGCGGGTGCTCCTGCGAAGCTCAACCACCTTGAACGGCAGCTTCTCTCCGTTCGTGGCGGGCTTGCCGTCCTCCTTGACGATCTCCCTTGCGAAAGCATAGGCCTCGGTGCCGTCATCGAAGGTGACGGTCGCTCCCTTGTCCCCTGCACCGGAGACGGTGCCCTCAATTACGGTGCCGACGGGATATTTGGCCTCGAGTTCATCCCAAGGATTGGGAGTGAGCTGCTTATGGCCGAGGCTCAGCTTGTGGTTGGACTCGTCGAAATCGAGGATAACCACGTCGATTGCATCGCCCGTCTGAACCATCTCCGAAGGATGCTTGATCTTGTTCCAGGACAGATCGCTTATATGGATGAGACCTTCTACGCCGTCCTCCAGCTCGGCGAATACGCCGAAGTTGGTGATGTTGCGTATGGTGGCCTTATGCTGCGAGCCCACGGGATATTTTTCGCGGATATTCTCCCATGGATTCACGGTCAGCTGCTTCAGGCCGAGAGACATCTTGCGCGCCTCCCTGTCGAGGGTGAGCACGACGGCCTCCACCTCGTCGCCGAGCTTGAGGAATTCCTGGGCGCTGTGAAGCCTCGGGGACCACGACATCTCAGAAACGTGCACGAGGCCTTCCACGCCGGGTTCGATCTCCACGAATGCGCCATAGTCGGCCACGGCGACGACTTTGCCCTTGACGGTGTCGCCCACCTTCAGGTCGGGGCTCAGGTTGTCCCACGGGTGAGGGGTAAGCTGCTTGAGGCCGAGGGCTATCCTCTTCTGGGTCTCATTGAAATCGAGCACGACGACCTTGATCTCTTCGTCGAGCGTCACCACGTCTTCGGGATGGTTGATCCTGCCCCATGATAGATCGGTTATGTGGATCAGACCGTCCACGCCGCCGAGGTCGACGAATACGCCGTAATTGGTGATGTTCTTCACGGTGCCTTCGAGGATCTGGCCCTTCTCCAGCTTGGAGATCAGCTCGCTTCTCTTCTGCTCCTGCTCGGCCTCGAGCAGAGCCTTGTGGGAAACGACCACGTTGCGGAATTCCTGATTGATCTTGACGATCTTGAAATCCATCGTGGTGTTCACGTAAGTGTCATAGTCGCGGATAGGCTTTATATCTATCTGTGAGCCGGGGAGGAACGCCTCTATGCCGAACACGTCCACTATCATGCCGCCCTTGGTGCGTGTCTTGACGAATCCCTTGACGATTTCGTTTTTGTCGTACGCGGCATTGACCATGTCCCATGACTTGAGGGCGCGCGCCTTCTTGTGGGAAAGTATGAGCTGGCCCTTCCTGTCCTCAGCGGACTCGACGTACACGTCCACCTTGTCGCCGACCTTGAGATCGGGATTGTAGCGGAACTCGGGAGCCGAGATGACGCCCTCGCTCTTGTAGCCGATGTTCACGATGACTTCGCGCTTGTTGATCGAAGTCACCACGCCTTCCACTACGTCGTTCTCCACGACTTTGGAAAGTGTCTTGTCATACTGCGCCTTGATGTTCTCCCGGTCGTCATTGTAGACGGCGTCGGACTCGAAAGCGTCCCAGTCAAAATTCTCCGGATCCACCGAAGCGTTCAATGAAACGCCGCGCCTGCGGTTTTCCTTGGCGGGAGTCTCGGCGGGAGCCTCGGCGGCCGGAGCGGTCACGGTCTCCCCTGCTTTGTTGATTTCTTCTTCCATAATTTTAATAAAATACGAACAAGTGGTTAAACATTATTACATACATTTCCCGAACAACGCCGGAAAACGTGCAAAATTATTGAAAATATTTTGATAATAAAAGACTTTTACAATAATTTTCTCCGTTTGAATATCACCAGAACGGCGACGAAGGACAATATCATTATCCCGAGAATTATCACCCAGTTCCACGGAGAGGCGCCGGGGTCGGAGCCGCCGATCAGCGGCAGACGCACGTTCATGCCGTAGAAGCTCGCCACCAGCGTGGGCGGCATAAGCAGCAGCGACACGAGCGTGAACACTTTCATTATCTTGTTCTGGTCGAGGTTGATGAGACCGACTACGGTATCCTGCAGATATTCAAGCCTCTCAAAGCAGAAATTGGTATGGTTGATAAGCGATGAGATGTCCTGCAGAAGCACGTTGAGCCTCGATTCGAGCTCCACAGGATATTTGTCGCTTTTCATGAGGTTGGAAATCAGCCTCTGCTTGTCCACAACGTTTTCCCGAACGATCATGGTGTTTTCCTGCAGCTGGCTGATGTCGAGCAGAAGGTCTTCGTTGATATCCTCCTGCTGGTTTATCCTCTTGGCGTACTGTGAAATCTCCTTGGACAGCAGCTCTATCATGTCCGCGTCGAGGTCTACCCTTTGGTCGAGGATGCTGGCGAAAACGGAATATCCCGACGGATACAGCTTCGGATTGGCCTGCATCCTGCGCTGCAGCTCGGTAAAGCTCCTCAGAGGCACGTCCCGCAGAGTAGTGAGCGTATTGCCGGTAAGCGTGAAGGACACCGCCTCCATCATATACTCGTCCGGTCCGGGGATGAGGAAGTTGGTGTTTGCGAATATGGCCTTGGCCGTCTCGGAAAAACGCGACGAACTCTCGATTTCCTCGGCCTGGGCGCGGCTCTGTATCTCCGTATCCAGAAAAGCCTCGGCCGCATGTTTCTCTTCTCCGCTCGGCGACAGCAGATCGATCCACACGACATCCTTTTCAAGGATGACGCTGAAATCCGCCGTCGTCTGCGAGAGTTCGATGGCTCCGTCTTTTCTGTAGAAGATGCTTATCATTGCCTGTCTCTTGCTTCAATCCTTTTCGGACGGCATGGAGGCGAATTTCTCGTCCAGTTCGGCCGAAATCCTGTCCGGTTCTTCCCCGTCAAGCATGTCGCAGCTGCCGTCGAAAAAAGAGCCGAGCTCCACCTGCAGACGGCGTACGCGTACGTTTCCGGTCAATCTGCATCCCGCCTTGAGCGAAAGGGTGTCCGCCACATGCAGAGTGCCGTTGAATTCGCCCCACAGATCGGCGTTCTGGCAAATGACTTCTCCCTTTATGACGACGTTTTCGCCTATCACGACCCTGCCGCGGGAATAAAGATTGCCCTCAAAAGTGCCGTCTATGCGTATATCGTTCCGGGAAACTATGTCTCCCTTGACGGAAGTGCCGGAAGATATCCTGCTCACTTCGTTGATGCCTGCAGCCTGTTCATTGGTCCTGCCCATATCTTTGCCTTAAATTTATTGGTTGTCCCTGCCGTGGCAGTTCTTGTATTTCTTTCCGGAGCCGCACGGGCACGGGTCGTTGCGTCCCACCTTCTTCTCCGCATGCACCGGACCGCGCGATTGCTGGTCCCTGTTCGTAGTGAGTTCCGAAGGGGTGCGGGAACGCATCTGCGGCATTTCGCGGCGCGGCTTGGCCTCGCTCTCGTCCCTGAGAGGGATGAACGCCCTCAGCAGGAAGGACAGCACGTCCTTGTTGAGGCTTTCGAGCATGGACGCGAACAGGTTGTAGCTTTCGAGCTTGTAGACTACGAGAGGATCCTTCTGCTCATAAGAGGCGTTCTGCACGCTCTGCCTCAGGTCATCCATTTCGCGCAGATGCTCTTTCCAATGTTCGTCTATCTGATAGAGGATGATCGACCGGCTCAGCCTCTTGGCTATTTCCCGGCCTTCCGTCTCGTATGCCTTTTTAAGATTTACGGCAAGCTGCATTATCTTGCGCCCGTCCGAAATGGGGATATTGATGTTTTCATACATGCTCCCCTGCTTTTCATACACCTGCTTGATGATGGGGTTGACCTTCAGGAGCATGTTGTTTATGCGCCGGGCGTACACCTCCGCCATGCGCTCGGCAAGCTTGTCGGCCATGGCCTGGTGTCCGGCTCCGTTGTAGAAGTCCTCGTCAAAGCCGAGATCCACGGACAGCTGCCCCATCACGTACTCTTCGAAAGCCTTGTAGTCCATCCCTTCCGACCTCTGCACGAGCACGTCCGCCATGTCGGTCATCATGTTGCGGATATCTATCTCTATGCGCTCTCCCGAGAGTGCGTTGCGACGGCGGGCGTAGATGGCCTCCCTCTGATAATTCATCACGTCGTCATACTCGAGGAGCCTCTTGCGGTTTCCGAAATGGTTTTCCTCGACTTTCTTCTGCGCATTCTCGATAGCCTTGGAGAGCATGCCGCTCTCAAGCGCGTCCTCGTCCTTCAGATTGAAGCTGTCGGCTATCTTGGCCATCCTCTCGGAGCCGAACAGACGCATCAGGTCGTCTTCGAGGGATACGTAGAACGTGGAAGATCCCGGGTCGCCCTGGCGGCCGGCACGTCCCCTGAGCTGCCTGTCCACGCGGCGGCTGTCATGTCTTTCGGTGCCTATGATGGCCAGGCCGCCCGCGGCCCTGACTTCGGGCGACAGCTTGATGTCGGTTCCGCGGCCCGCCATGTTGGTGGCGATGGTGACGGTGCCCGTCTGTCCCGCATGGGCCACGATTTCGGCCTCCCGCGCGTGCTCCTTGGCATTCAGCACGTTGTGCTTAATGCCCCTGAGGCTGAGCATGCGGCTCAGCCTCTCCGACGTTTCCACGTCGGTGGTGCCCACGAGAACCGGGCGGCCCTGCGTGGAAAGTTCCACAATCCTGTTTATGACGGCGTTGAACTTGGCGTTCTTGCTCTTGTAGATGATATCGTTCTCATCGACGCGTATTACGGGCCTGTTGGTAGGTATGACCACTACGTCGAGCTTGTATATGCTCCAGAACTCGCCCGCCTCCGTCTCGGCCGTACCGGTCATGCCGGCGAGCTTGTGGTACATGCGGAAAAAGTTCTGGAGGGTGATGGTGGCGAACGTCTGGGTGGCGGCCTCGACGCTGACGTTTTCCTTCGCCTCCACGGCCTGGTGCAGTCCGTCGCTCCAGCGGCGGCCTTCCATCACGCGGCCCGTCTGCTCGTCCACTATCTTCACCTTGTTGTCGACTATGATATAGTCCACGTCCTTCTGGAACATGGCATAGGCCTTTAGGAGCTGTATCACCGTATGTACGCGCTCGCTCTTGAGGGAGAAGTCCTCCATGAGGGAGTCCTTCTTCTCCTGCTTTTCCTCGGCCGACAGGCTCTCGTCCTTCTGGATTTCCGCTATGGAGCTGCCCACGTCGGGGAGAACGAAGAATCCGGGATCGGAGGCCAGCCCGGCCAGGAACTCGTGTCCCTTGTCCGTCATTTCTATGCTGCGCAGACGCTCGTCAATGACGAAATACAGGTCATCCGTCACCACGTGCATTTCGCGCTCGTTGTCCTGCATATAGAAATTTTCGGTCTTCTGCAGGAGCTGCTTCATGCCGGTCTCGCTGAGGAACTTTATGAGAGGCTGATATTTGGGCAATCCCTTGTGGCACCTGAGCAGCAGCTTTCCGCCCTCTTCCTCGTCCCCTCCGGCTATCAGTTTCCTGGCGGTCGTAAGAGTCTGGGTGACAAGCTTTCTCTGCTGTTCGTAAAGGTTCGCCACCTTGTCGCGGAACTCGTTGTAGAGCTCCCCGTCCTCGCCTTTCGGCACCGGGCCCGATATGATGAGAGGCGTCCTCGCGTCGTCGATCAGCACGGAGTCCACCTCGTCGACTATGGCGTAATGATGCTTGCGCTGCACCAGATGCGTCATGTCCGTAGCCATGTTGTCCCTGAGGTAGTCGAAGCCGAATTCGTTGTTCGTGCCGAATGTGATGTCGCACTGGTATGCCCGCTTGCGCGCGTCGCTGTTGGGCTCGTGCTTGTCTATGCAGTCCACCGAAAGCCCGTGGAACATGTACAGGGGCCCCATCCACTCGGCGTCTCGTTTCGACAGGTAATCGTTCACCGTCACCACGTGCACGCCCTTTCCGGCGAGCGCGTTCAGGAATACCGGCAGGGTGGCGACGAGCGTCTTGCCCTCGCCGGTGGCCATCTCGGCTATCTTTCCCTGGTGCAGCACTATGCCGCCGATGAGCTGTACGTCATAATGCACCATGTCCCAGGTGATCATGTTGCCCCCGGCCATCCAGTGACGGCTGTAGACCGCCTTGTCGTCCTCTATGTGCACGAAATCATGGTCGGTGCTCAGCTTGCGGTCGAAATCGGTGGCCGTCACGGCAATGGTCTCGTTCTCCGCAAACCTTCTCGCGGTGGATTTCATCACCGCGAAAGCCTCCGGCAATATTTCGAGCAGCACTTTCTCGATCTCTTCATCCTCCTCCTTCACGAGCCTGTCGGCCTCGCCTGCAAGCTTTTCCTTCTCGTCCACGGGAATGTCGTTCTCAAGCTGCTGCTTTATTTCCTCTATACGTTTTTCGAAAGGCTCCTCCCTCTGCAGGACCGTCCGTCTCAATTCAGCGGACTTTTCGCGCAGCCCGTCATCGGAAAGCCCGTCTATATCGGAATAGGCCGCCAGCACCTTGTCGAGCAGCGGCCGTATGGCCTTCATGTCCCTTTCGGACTTGGAGCCGAAGATTTTCTTTATTATATCCGTTAAAGCCATATCGTTACAATTCAATTATTGAAAAGCGCCTATCCTGCAAAGGTAATGATTATCGCCGAAAAACGGAAAAATATCGCAACATTATCTTATGCCGGGCCGTTTTTTCCTGAAAGCGAAAACCGAATTCAGTACGGCAAGCACGGGATATATCTCCACGCGGCCGAAGAACATGTCCATCGTGAAAATGAACTTTATGGCCGCAGGCTCGGAATTGTAGCTGCCGGCGGAGCCTATGTCCCCTATGGAAAGCCCCACGGCGCCGAGATTGGAGATCGTGCCCGCCACGGCGTTGTGGTTGGGGTCGCCCACGAGGAGGCACAGCAATATCGAAGAACACGCCACGACGGCGTAAAGCACGATGTACAGGATCTGCGGGAACACCACCTCATCGCGCAGGACGGTGTGTCCGAGCCGTATCTCGGAGACTGCCGAAGGGTGGACCGACTGCCGTATCTGCCGGGCTATCGCCTTGGCCATCACTATGAGCCTGTCCACTTTCAGGGCTCCGGTGGTGGATCCCGCGCATCCGCCCATGATGCTCAGGAGCATGACGATGAAACATGCCGTCATGTTCCATCCGCTGTTGTCCGCGATCGAAAAGCCGGTGGTCGAGGCATAGCTCACCGTATGGAAGGCCCCGTCCAGAAAAGCCCTTCCCCAGGAGCCGCCGGGCGCCTTAAGGTTGATCGCCATCAGGACCGACGCTGCCATCAGGATGAAAAGATATGCCTTGAATACCGGATTGCCGAGCGGACGCAGGCTCCGCGTAAAGAATACCATGAAAACGAGCCCGAAATGCACCGAGGCGAGAAACATGAATACGATGGTTATGATGTCCACCGCCACGGAGTCGAAAGCGCCTATCGAGGCCGTCCTGGTGCTGAACCCTCCGGTCGAGCACACGCTGAAGGCGTGGTTGACGGCGTCGAAGGGAGACATTCCCGCAATCAGGTAGCACACGAAAGCGGCCGCCGTAAGCCCGATATATACCCACGTAAAGATATTCACCATCTTCCTCGCCTGCGAGCCGTATCCTTCCCGTGAAATGGCGGACAGCTCCATGTTGGTAAGACGGAATCTCACGGGAGAAGTGTCGGGAATGATGAGCAGCAGAAACACCACGATGCCGAGGCCGCCTATGAAATGCGTGGACGAACGCCAGAACAGCAGGCTGTCGGGCAATACCTCCACGTCGTCGAGTATGGTGCCTCCGGTGGTGGTGAAGCCCGAAACGCTCTCGAACCATGCGTTCGCCAAAGTGAACGGCTCGCCCCACAGCGCATACGGGAGCATGCCGAAAATAAAGGACAGCAGCCACGACAGGAAGATGATGACATAGCCTTCCTTGAGCGTGATTACCGAGGCGCCGCGCACGAAAATGAACGGGAATATGCCGACAATGAAAGTAATGGAGAAGCTGATTACGAGGGCGGCCAGCGCGCTGTCATTGCCGTTGGCCACCGACACGAATATCGACAGCAGCATGAACAATGCGCTCACGAGCAGGGCATACCCTACGTTCCTGGCTATTACTTTCAGATTCATAACGGCTTGTCTTTCTTCAAGGCCTCCCTGAGGTCCTTCACGCGCCTGCGCAGCTGCCTGTTTTCCTCCGCCATTTCCTTCACTCCGGCATTCAGCTCCGCCATCTGGTCGTCCCCGTCGAACTCATAAGAATACCTTTTGCCGAAAGAGCGGTAGTCCGACAGGGAGCCCAGCATTTTGTACAGAGGGGTTATATAATACACGTTTATGAAGACAAGCAGCATGATGACGAGAAAAATGCCTACCGCCACAGCCACGGCCCCGGGGATGATGCTGCGGTAAAAGCCTTTGTCGAAAGTCTCGGAATTGTGCTTCAGTTCGTCGTAAATCGCCTGCGTCATAAGGTCTATGTCGTTCTGCAGACGGTGGAAACGCGGCTGGAGCCTCTCGAAAAACCACGTCCTCGAATCTATGAAATCCGAAAGCATCACTTCGTTCAGCTCCATGGAAACGAGCATGTAGGCCGAATAGGAATACAGCACCGAATCGGCCAGATGCGACAGCCTCTTTCCCGAAAGGGAATTCTTCAGTTCCGCGCAGGCTTCCATGAACTGTCCGTGGTCGAACTCAGGAAGCGCAATGACATTCTCGTCCCCTATCACTTCCAGCACCCGGAGATTGTATTCGTCGCTCTTGGCGGAAATGGCGTGCGCCGTATTGATGCTGCGTATATTGTCCGCCATCAGCCCGGACAGATAATGGCTCATCTGCCGGTATTCGAGGATGGAAATGACGCTCGATATGAACAGCACGGAAACCACCGCGCCAAGGCTCAGCACGAGTTTCTGCCTCAGTGACAAATGTATGTCCCTGAATCGGCCCGCAAGTTTTCTGAACATCGTCATCATCTGTTTGCGTCTGCAAATATATGAATTATGGAGAAAAAAAGGATGCTTTTCGGATAAAGTCAGCCCGCGGGGTTTTGCCGGCAAAAGCTGCAACCGCCGTCTATTCATGAAAATAAAGCCGCATAAAAAGGATGTTAGCAACGATATTTTATTATTTCAAAACAAGAAAAAATATTTTTTTCAATTCTACGTTTTGTATAAAATAAAATTTTATTATCTTTGTATCAATGCACAATTGTACAGAATTTATGAGACCATCGTTCCTGAACCAACGAGACAAAAATACGCTGCTCAAGAAAAAGATACTGAGCCTCTGCATCAATGACGGCGAATACAGCATCTCCGACCTTAGCAAGCAGCTGAATGCCAGCGTTCCCACGGTGACCAAACTGATCGTCGACCTCATCGACGACGGTTTCATGATCGAACTCGGCAAACAGGGCACTTCGGGCGGACGCAAGCCGAGCATATACGGACTCAATCCGAACGCCGGATTTTTCGCCGGCGTCAACATAGGGCACAACCATGCATCCGTGGCGGTGACCGACTTCAAGGGAAGCATCGTCGCGTCGATGAACGACATCCCCTTCGAGATGGCCGCCAACGAAGAAGCATTCCACAGGGCCTCACGCGAACTGAAAGAGTTCTTCATGCGCAACGGACTGGAATGGAGCAAAGTCTTCGGCTGCGGATTCAGTTTCACCGGGAGGGTGAATCCCGAAACCGGCTACAGCTACTCGTTCTCTTTCGACGACGAGCGGCCCATCAACCGCATTCTCGAAGAGGATCTCGGAGTGCCGGTGCATATAGAGAACGATTCGCGCGCCATGACTTACGGAGAGTATCTCGGCGGGGTGAAGAAAGAGAAAAACATGCTGTTCGTCAACGTAAGCTGGGGATTGGGAATGGGCATGGTGCTCGACGGCCGCCTGTATTACGGGAAATCTGGCTTCTCAGGGGAAGTCGGGCATTTCCCCCTGCTCGACAATGACACCATATGCCGATGCGGCAAGGTCGGCTGCCTGGAAACTGGGGCTTCCGGCTCAGCGCTCCACCGGATCGTCATGGAAAAGCTCGGAGAAGGCAGGGCATCTTCCCTCTCGGCCAAATTCAAACGAGGCGGAGACATAGCCCTCGAAGACATTTTCAAGGCCATAAAAGAAGAAGACGTGCTCGCCATCGAAGTCGTGGAGGAGATTGCGTCCACTCTCGGACGCGGGCTCGCCGGGATAATCAACATCCTGAATCCCGACCTCGTGGTCATCGGCGGACGGCTCGCCGTGTGCGGGGACTACCTGATGCTGCCGCTGCGCAGTACGGTGAAGAAACTCGCGCTGAACATTGTCAATCAAGATACGAAAATAAAATTCTCAAAGTTGCGCAACGCCGCGGCGCCGTACGGTGACTGCATGCTGTCACGCAGCAAACTGTTGGGAGTCTTATAAATAAAGGTAAAAATAACGAAACGGGACGGCAGGCAACCGTCCCGTTTCCATTTAATCCTGCCTGCCGTGCAAGGCGATCACTCAGGCTTGTAAGAATCTTTCAGCGTCACGGTCCTGTTGAACACGACATGCTCCGGGGTGCTGTCCGGATCCTTGAAATAATATCCGGTACGCTCGAACTGTACGGCAATGCCGCTTTCGTCGGCCGGAAGAGCCGGCTCCGCATAGCCGACGGCCACCGTGAGCGAGTCGGGATTGAGGAACTCCTTGTAGTCCCGGCCCTCCGGAATGGCGCCCATGTCCGCCTGCGTGAACAGGAGGTCATAGTTGCGGATTTCCACTTCGGCCGCATGCTCCACGGACACCCAGTGTATGGTCCCCTTGACGGAACGCCAGGCCCCCTCCCCTCCGGGACGGGTATCCGGATCGTACGTGCAGTGCAGCCGCACCACTTTTCCGTCGGCATCCTTCACCACGCCGTCGCATTTGATAATATAGGTGTATTTCAGGCGCACTTCGCCGCCGGGCCTCAGCCTGAAGAACTTTTTGGGGGCCTCCTCCATGAAGTCCGCCCTGTCGATATAAAGCTCGCCGGTGAAAGGAACCTTGCGTGACGGGCCGTCAGGCTCCGCCGGATTGAGGGGACAGTCGAACCATTCCACCCTGCCCGGCTCCCAATTGTCTATCGTCACGCGCACAGGATCCTGCACCACCATATAACGGTTCGACCTGGCGTTCAGATCCTGTCTTACGCACCACTCCAGCAGCCGGATGTCCATGAGCTGGTCGCGCTTCGAGACTCCTATCCTTTCACAGAACATCTTAAGCGCCTCGGGAGTATATCCGCGCCTGCGGACTCCGCAAAGCGTAGGCATGCGGGGATCGTCCCAGCCCCTTACGATGCCTTTTTCCACGAGTTCAAGGAGCTTGCGCTTGCTCATGAGCGTATATGTGAGATTCAGGCGGGCGAACTCGTACTGATGGCTCGGGAAAATGCCCAGAGTCTCTATGAACCAATCATACAGGGGCCTGTGGACATCGAATTCGAGCGTACAGATGGAATGCGTTATCTTCTCGATGCTGTCGCTCTGGCCGTGCGTGAAATCGTACATCGGATAGATGCACCATTTGTCGCCCGTGCGGTGGTGCGTCGCATGCTTGATCCTGTAAAGCAGCGGATCGCGGAACAGCATGTTGGGGTGGGCCATGTCTATCTTGGCCCTGAGCACCTTCTCCCCGTCGGCATATTTCCCGTCACGCATCTCACGGAACAGACGCAGGTTCTCCTCCGCCGGCCTGTCCCGCCAGGGGCTGTTGACTCCGGGCCTTTCCACGGTGCCGCGGTTCTCGCGTATCTGCTCCTGGGTCTGGTCGTCAACGTATGCCAGTCCCCTTTTTATGAGTTCTTCGGCCCACTCGTAGAGTTGCTCGAAATAGTCAGACGCATAAAGTTCCTTGTCCCACTTGAATCCCAGCCATCTGATATCCTCCTTTATGGAGTCCACATACTCCGTATCCTCCTTGGAAGGGTTGGTGTCGTCATATCTCAGATTGGTCGTGCCGCCATATTTCATGGCCAGCCCGAAATTGAGGCATATGCTCTTGGCGTGGCCGAGATGCAGATATCCGTTCGGCTCCGGAGGGAAACGCGTCTTTATGCCCTGCACCTTTCCGGAGGCGAGATCCGCCTCTATTATTTCTTCAAGAAAATTGAGCTTGCGGGTATTGTCCGCAGCCGGTTTGTTGAGTCCGTCCATAACCATCTCTTTTAACAATCTACAAAAATAATAATATTTTACGATATTTTTTTTATTTTTGCAGTGCTTTAGCATAAAATGGAGTATTATCGAAAAATGAACTTGTTGCAGGAGAGATTTTCCAAGTTCGACCAGCCGCAGCGACTGATGGAGGAAGGGCTATATCCCTATTTCCGTGCAATCAACGGAAAGCAGTCCACCGAGGTCGAGATGGGAGGACACAAAGTTTTGATGTTCGGTTCGAACGCCTATACGGGACTTACAGGTGACGAAAGAGTGATTGAAGCCGGAGTGAAGGCGCTCCGCAAATACGGCTCGGGATGTGCGGGCAGCCGTTTTCTGAACGGCACGCTGGACCTGCACCTGCAGCTCGAAAAAGAGCTTGCCGAGTTCGTCGGCAAAGAAGAGGCGCTTTGCTTTTCCACCGGTTTCAGCGTCAACGCCGGCGTGATTCCGTGTCTCCTCAGCAAGGACGACTATATCATCTGCGACGACCGCGACCATGCGTCGATAGTGGACGGCAGGCGCCTGTCGTTTGCAAAAGCCTTGAAATACAAGCACAATGACATGCAGGCGCTCGAATCGTGCCTGCACGGACTGCCGGACGACTGCGTGAAGCTGATAGTAGTGGACGGCGTGTTCTCGATGGAAGGCGACCTGGCCGACCTGCCGGCCATAGTGGAGATAAAGCACAGGTATCCCAACGTAGCGATCATGGTGGACGAAGCGCACGGCATAGGCGTATTCGGACGTCAGGGACGCGGCGTATGCGACCATTTCGGACTCACTTCCGAAATAGACCTCATAATGGGAACGTTCAGCAAGTCGCTCGCGTCGATCGGTGGCTTCATAGCTTCGGACAGCCTCATAATAAATTATCTGCGCCACACCGCGCGCACCTATATCTTCAGCGCGTCCGACACGCCGGCGGCCACCGCCAGCGCCATGGAGGCCCTGCACATCATACAGAATGAGCCGGAACGCATGGAAAGGCTTTGGGACGTAACCGATTACGCCCTCAAAAAATTCCGCGCAGCCGGATTCGAAACAGGCAACACGGAGAGTCCCATCATCCCGCTGTACGTCAGGGACCAGGAAAAGACTTTCAAGGTGACTAAAATGGCGTTCGACGAGGGAGTGTTCATCAATCCGGTCATTCCCCCGGCCTGCGCTCCGCAGGACACGCTGGTCCGCTTCGCGCTCATGGCGACCCACACCCACGAACAGGTGGACAGGGCCATAGCCGCCCTCACGAAAGTATTCAAACAGTTGGAAATAATCTGACGATATCCTTTCCTAAAGGATATTCATGCACTGTTCACGCATTTTCTCAAGCTCGTCTTTCATCAGAACGACGAGCTTTTGTATGCCGCCGTGATTGGCCTTGGAGCCGGTGGTGTTGATCTCGCGCCCCATTTCCTGAATTATGAATCCCAGTTTCCTGCCAGGGGCGGGCTCATTGTCGATGGTATCCATAAAATAGGAACAGTGCTGGCGCAGACGCACCTTTTCTTCGTTTATGTCGAGCTTCTCGAGATAATATATCATTTCCTGGTGGAATCTTTCCTCGTCCACCTTCTGGCGCAGTTCGGCGAGGCTGCGGACGAGCCTTTCCTTCACGGCGTCAATCCTTTCCCGCTCCAGTTCCTCTATCCTGGCGGAAAGTCCAAGAATGTTGCTTATCCTCGAAGTGACGTCGGCATAGAGCGCCGCCCCCTCCCTGCGGCGGAATTCGTCCACTTGCGCAAGGGCATTGTCGACGGCCGCCTCCACCGCGGGCCAGTTTTCATCCGTGATTATGTCAGGCTTCTTGGCATCGCACACTTCCGGAAAACGCAGAATGGCGGCAAGGAGCACGGCGTCGGACGTCTCATTGCCGTACCCCAATATTTCTTTTGCCTGACGAAGATATTCGGCCGCGGCGGTCTTGTCGATGTGCCTGGCCGAATCGTCCGCCGAGGCCTCGAAAGTGAGATACACATCTATTGAGCCGCGTTCGAGAGCCTTGGCCACGCGCTGCCGCAATGCAAGCTCCCTGTCCTTCGGAAGCAGAAATGATTTTATGTTTATGTCGGCGCCCTTCCCGTTCAGGGTACGTATTTCAACGGAGATTTTTCCAGTCCCCGCATCGGCCGAAGCCTTCCCGTATCCCGTCATCGATTTGACCATATTCAGCCGTTTTACGTTGTTCAGGCAAAGATAGCAATTAATCTCGATTTCGCCACAAATAACGCGATTCCGCCATCAAAACGGAGTTTCAGCCAAAAACACGAAGGCTTAAACGAAACTATTTTCAAAAAAAAGCCGCCGATTCTTACCTTTGCAAAAATTCATGACGACATGCTTGAAAAATTTCTTACAAAAACGCATTTTGCCTCGATGGAGGATTTCAGGGAAAACCTTGAACTGAAGATACCGGATCATTTCAATTTCGCATATGATGTAATGGACGCCTGGGCGGAAACGGACCCCGACAAACTGGCGATGATATGGGTAAACGACAAGGGACAGGAACGCAAGCTCACGTTCCGGGATTTCAAGGTCGAAAGCGACAAGGTGGCGGGATATCTCGATTCGATAGGGATAGGAAAGGGTGACATGGTGATGCTCATCCTGAAGCGCCGGCTGGAATTCTGGACCGTCATGCTCGCGCTGCACAAGATAGGCGCGATAGCCATTCCCGCGACGTTCCTGCTGACTTCCAAAGACATAGAATACAGATGCAAGAGCGCCGAGATCAAGGCGATAATATGCTGCGGCGACGAGCCGATACTGTCCAACGTCACCAAGGCCGAACCCAAATGCCCCTTCCTCGAGAAGATGATCAGCATCGGCCCTTCCGTGCCGGAGGGATGGGAAGACTTCCATGCCGGCGTGGCGGCCGCGAAGCCGTGGGAAAGGGGCGATTTCATAAACGAGAGCACCGATCCGTTCATGCTTTACTTCACGAGCGGCACTTCCGACGAGCCGAAGATGGTGCTGCACAACCATACCTATGCGATCGGACATATCGTCACGGCGGCATACTGGCACAACCTGACGCCGGAGTCCCTGCACCTCACCTACTCCGATTCCGGATGGGGCAAGGCGGTATGGGGCAAACTGTACGGACAATGGATAGCAGGAGCGTGCCTGTTCGTCTACGATCATGAGAAATTCGTCCCGACCGACCTTCTCAAGCTTATAGAGAAATACCGCATAACCTCGTTCTGCGCGCCGCCGACCATATACAGGTTCCTCATAAGGGAGGACTTCAACAAATACGATCTGAGTTCGCTCAAATGGTGCACTACGGCCGGCGAAGCCCTCAATCCTACCGTGTTTGAAATTTTCCACGAAAAGACCGGAATCTGGATATACGAGGCGTTCGGCCAGACGGAAACCACCCTCACGCTCGGCACCTTCCCGTGGATGAAGCCGCGTCCGGGCTCGATGGGCGTTCCTAATCCGGCTTACGACATAGACATCATCACCGCGGACGGCAGATCGGCCGAGGTCGGCGAAGAAGGCATAATCGCCATCCGGACCGACAAAAAGACTCCGCTGGGACTTTTCATGTGCTACTATCGCAATCCTAAGCTGACACGCAAATCATGGCACGACGGCGTATATTACACCGGAGACGTGGCCTACAGGGACAGCGACGGATATTTTTGGTTCCTCGGCAGAAACGACGACATCATCAAGACTTCCGGCTACCGGGTAAGTCCGTTCGAAGTGGAAAGCGCCATCATGACGCATCCGTCCGTCGTGGAATGCGCCGTGACGGGAGTGCCCGACCCCGAAGGGCTGCGCGGATTCGTCATAAAGGCCACGATAGTCATAGCCAAGGAATTCAGAAGCCATATCGCCACTCCGGAAAGTACGGAAAAGTTCGTGAAAGAGATACAGAACCATGTAAAGAAAATCACGGCGCCGTACAAATATCCCCGCGTCATAGAATTCGTGGAAACGATGCCCAAGACCATAAGCGGCAAGATCCGCCACGTGGAGATACGCGAGCGCGACGCACGCAAAGAAGACTGACGGCGGCCGCACTTTAAGCCTGCAAGGATCGAGTCCATGCCAGCCAAGGAAAAAATCCGGCGGATGTTCGACGGCATCGCCCCCGGCTACGACCGGCTCAACCACCTGATGTCCTTAGGCGTGGACCGATGCTGGCGCCGTCGCGCCGTGCGCGGGATCGTGTCCCCGGACCGGCCGCAGCAGATCCTTGACCTTGCCTGCGGAACGGGCGATTTCAGTTGTGAGATCGCCCGCCGCATGCACCCACAGAGCCATGTCACCGGGCTGGACCTCTCCGAGGGGATGCTCGCCGTGATGCGCGACAAGGTCGAAAAAGCGGGCCTGGCGGAGCGGATTTCCTGCCGGCAGGGCGACGCAGAGGCACTTCCCTGGCCGGACGGCTCCTTCGATCGGGTATGCATCGCCTTCGGCATACGCAACTTCGAGCACCGCGAGCAGGCATTGCGTGAAATCCTGCGCGTACTCAGGCCCGGCGGACGGCTGGTCATCCTGGAACTCTCCGTTCCGGAAAACAAGGTGCTTCACAAGTGCTACGACCTGTATTTCATGCATTTCGTGCCTTGGATCGGCGGGCTGCTCTCCGGCGACAAGGCTGCCTACCGCTACCTGCCCGCCTCCGTGCAGCGCTTTCCCGGCCGGATGGCCTGGACGAAGACGATGCGGCGCTGCGGCTTCGCGCAGGTGCGCCACCAGGCGCTCACCGCCGGGCTCTGCCGGATGTACGTCGGGGAAAAACCTGTTTCTAAGCAGTCATTGTAGTCAGATTTTTTTGCCGCCGTGCAATTATTTTGTGAATTTTGCAAAGGATATTGGAGAATCGAAGACTATGAAAAAATCGCCTGATAAAATCGAGATCCGCGGCGGCAGAGTCCACAATCTGAAAAATATCAATGTCGACATTCCGTTAAACGAAATCGTCGGCATCGCGGGCGTTTCGGGTTCGGGCAAATCGTCGCTTGCGCTCGGCATTCTCTATGCGGAAGGCTCGCGCAGGTATCTCGAATCCTTGTCGACATACACGCGCAGGCGTATGACGCAGGCGGAAAAAGCGCAGGTGGACGAAGTGCTGTATGTACCTGCGGCGCTCGCGCTCCGTCAACGTCCGGGCGTCCCCGGAATCCGCAGTACGTTCGGCACGGGAACGGAACTTTTGAACAGTCTGAGGCTGATGTTTTCCCGTCTTGCCTCGCACCGTTGTCCGAACGGACATTATGTTTCCCCGTCACTGAATGTAGCGGCGGGCCTGGAACTCGTCTGTCCCGTTTGCGGAGAACATTTTTTTGCGCCGGGCGCGGAAGAATTGGCGTTTAACAGCCAAGGCGCATGCAAGCGTTGCGACGGGACGGGCGTCGTCCGCATCGTGGACGAATCCACGCTTGTCCCCGATGAAACGCTATCTATCGACGAGGGGGCCGTTGCGCCGTGGCAAACGCTGATGTGGTCGCTCATGAAGGACATCGCAAGGGCCATGGGAGTCAGAACGGACGTTCCTTTCAAGAATTTGACCGAACGGGAGCGCGACATCGTATTTCACGGACCCGCGATCAAAAAGAATATCATCTATCAAAACAAGACGAGCGGCGCGACGGGCGACATGGATTTCACATATTTCAATGCCACCTACACCGTGGAAAACGCTTTGTCCAAAGTCAAGGACGAGAAGGGAATGAAGCGCGTCGAAAAGTTCTTGCGGACAGATATTTGCCCCGACTGCGGCGGGACAAGACTTTCCGAGTCCGCCCGCGCACCCAAACTTATGGGACTGTCCCTTGCGGAAGTTTGCACGATGAACCTTGCCGACTTGGTTGAATGGGTAAAGAAAGTCCCCGATTCGCTTCCCGAAGAAATGCGCCCCATGGCGGAGAGCATCTGTCAATCTTTCGGGGACGCCGCAAAACGGCTTATGGATCTTGGGCTTTCCTATCTCACATTGGATCGCGCGGCGTCTACGCTTTCCACGGGCGAAAGACAGAGAATGCAGCTTGCCCGCGCCGTTCGCAACCGCACGACGGGCGTTCTTTATGTCCTCGACGAGCCGTCCATCGGCTTGCATCCGTCGAATATCGAAGGTCTCACTGGCGTTATGCATGATTTGATTGCCGACGGCAATTCGGTCGTCCTTGTGGATCACGACGCAAACGTCCTTCAAAGCGCGGATTATCTTATAGAGCTCGGTCCCGAAGCGGGCGCCGGCGGCGGAACGATTATCGCCGAGGGAACGCTCGAAGAAGTCGAAAAAAATTCCGCCTCACGGATAGGAGGCTTCCTGACGGGCAAAGAGAAAATAGAAATCGGGAGAAAAATATCGGAAAGCGAAATGTTTTCTCTCGGGAAAATACACCTTTCCACGTCGGAAATTCACACGGTAAAACCGCTTGAAGTCGATTTTCCCAAAGGACGGCTGACCGTCGTTACGGGCGTGTCGGGTTCGGGGAAGACGACGCTCATTCTCGAAAGCCTGATACCCGCGCTCGAAGCGAAAATCAAGGGAGAAAAATTGCCCGCGCACGTCAAAGATATTTCAGCCGACGGGATCGGACAGGTGAAGTTGATCGATTCCGCGCCGATTGGCATCAACGTGCGTTCGACCGTAGCGACGTATGCCGACATTCACGACGAACTTCGCAAGGTCTATGCCAGGACGCCGGACGCTAAAGAGCGCAAATATAAAGACGGCGATTTTTCATATAATACGGGGAGGCTCCGCTGTCCGACCTGCGACGGAACGGGGACAATCAGCCTCGACGTGCAATTTTTGCCCGATGTGGACATACCGTGCCCCGACTGCGGCGGCTCACGTTACGGACGGGAAGCGACGATTATAAAGCGCATATCGAAGTGCGGCGCGGCATATTCGCTCCCCCAGCTTATGGACATGAGCATAGACGAAGCACTCGAAGCGTGTTCGGACCTTCCGCTTGTCGCACGTAAAATCAAAGTTTTACACGATCTCGGACTCGGGTACTTGACGCTCGGCGAGGAAACGCCCTCTCTTTCGGGCGGCGAGGCGCAAAGGCTTAAACTTGCAAGCGAAATGGGAAAGGGGCAGTCCGATACCGTGTTTGTATTCGACGAGCCGACAATAGGCCTGCATCCGTTGGACGTGAAAGTCCTGTTGAACGTATTCCAAAGGCTGCTCGATAACGGCGCAACCGTCATTGTCATCGAACACGATCTCGACGTTATCCAAAATGCCGATTACATTATCGATATGGGACCGGGCGGCGGATTGTTCGGCGGGCAGGTAGTCGCTGCAGGAACGCCGGACGAAATATGCAATAACGGAAACAGCGTTACGGGAACTTATCTGAAAAAATGTCCAACCCGTCACGTTTCATGTGCGCCGGCTGAAGCAAAAAGCAAATCCGAACCATTCACTTGCGGCAAGTAAACAATTCGGATTTTTAGTGCTCCCTCAGGGGCTCGAACCCTGGACCCCAACATTAAGAGTGTCGTGCTCTACCAACTGAGCTAAGGAAGCGTCCTTATATTTCAAGATTTTGTGATCCGTTCGGGGCTCGAACCCGAGACCCCAACATTAAAAGTGTTGTGCTCTACCAACTGAGCTAACGAATCTTCCAACCTTTCCGGAACAATACCGGTTTGGGATTGCAAATGTATGCCAATTATCGGAATTCTCCAAATTTTTTTGGCTTCTTTGTCTTTGGCCTAATCCGAAGAAAATTCCTTGACATGCTGATCCTCAGATATACGGCATACGAGGATGTTTCCGTCCTTCTCGGCAACGACATAGCCGTCAAGCCCTTCCACTACCACCCTGCGGGCGTCCGCGGCATGGACGATGCAGTTGCGGCTGTTGAACAGCCTTACGTCGGAGCCTACGACGGCATTGCCGTCCGAATCCGTCTTCATATGCGCGCCGATGGCGCCCCAGCTGCCGAGGTCGCTCCAGCCGAATTCCCCTCCTACCACATATATGTCGCGGGACTTTTCCATTACCGCATAGTCGATGGAAATCTTGTCGCACAAAGGGAACAGCTTCGCAAGCGCGGGCTTCTCGTCGGCAGTGAAGAACGACGGTGCCAGACGGTCCATAATTTCCGCAATGGCCGGGGCATGTTCCCGCAGCTGCGACATGATCGTCCTGCAGTTCCATACGAATATGCCGGCATTCCACAGATAATTTCCGTCCGCGACATACTGCACCGCAAGGTCGGCAGAGGGCTTTTCCTTGAATTCAGCTACCTTGACTATGCCTTCCGCGGCATTTCCGCCGGCATGTATATATCCGTAGCCCGTCTCCGGCCTTGTAGGGACTATGCCCACCGTCACTATGGCGCTGCGGCCGGCCGTAAAATCAAGGGCCTTTCCGATAGCCGACGCAAACTCCTCCGTGCGGATGACGAGAGCGTCCGCGGGTGTCACGACTATATTGGCATCAGGGCAGCGCCTGTCAATTTTCCAGCAGGCATATGCTATGCAAGGCGCCGTATTTCTGGCTTCGGGCTCGGCAAGTATCTGGTCTTCCGGTATTTCAGGCAACTGTTCACGCACGGCTGAGACATATCGCTCCGAGGTGACCACCCAGAAATTTTCAGGCGGACACAAGGGCAGGAACCTCTCCATGGTAAGACGGATCATGGTCTTGCCAACGCCGAGCAGGTCGATGAATTGCTTCGGCATGCACGGAGTGCTGACCGGCCAGAGCCGGCTGCCGGAGCCTCCGGCCATTATCACTACATGTGTATTCTTTTTATCCATAACGTTCAAATATAATCGTTTTTCGGGAATTGAAGTCAATCCGGCAGCTCCGAATAGATTGCCGCCAGCTTCGCCACTACGGCATCGGGATAGAACGGACGTACCATTTCCGCTCCGCGCTGTCCCATCTTTTTGCATAAATCTCTGTCCGTCAATGTCATTATTGCATTGTAAAGAGCCTCGGAATCATGCGGCGGCACCAGCAGCCCGTTCTCCTCCGGGACCACGATTTCCGGCACGGCCCCTACGGGTGTGGCTATGACGGCGCATCCGTAGCTCATCGCTTCGAGAAGGCTTATCGGCAGGCCCTCCCACCACGAAGGAAGGACAACAGCATCTGCCCAATTCAATACATCAGCCTTGCCCTCTCCGGCGACGAAGCCATCGAATGTCACAAAGTCGGCGAAGCCCGAGTCCCGAAGCAGTCCGGCCAATTTTTCATCTTCTCCCCGGCCGCAGATTTTCAGGCGCACCCGCCCGCGCAGTCCGTCGGCATGTGCGGCCATCGTGTCTACAAGTTCAAAAATTCCCTTGTTGTCCTTTATCACGCCCATGAAAAGCAAATGCAGCAGGCCGTCGTCCGCGGCAGGCTCCGACAGCGCCGGATAGCCGACAATATTGTTCAGCACCCTTATTTTCGAAGCAGCCACGCCTATTGAGGCATAATACCCGGCCCAATAATCCGAAAGCACTACGAGCACGTCGGCTTTGTCAAACACGGAAAGAATCTTTTCCTTGCGCGGACTTTCCTCATAGAAATCACGGAAATTGCCGCTGTGCGAATGCAATATGACCCTGCGCCCGAGGAATCTGGCCGCATCGACGAAATGTGCATGCTTGAAAAAAGAACCGCCGCTCGCCGTATGGATATGCACGATGCGTATCTCCGGATGGAAAAGCAACTTCACGCACATGCGCAGATAGGCGGTGATTCCGTACCACATCTTGCTCGGCCGGCCGGGACTGCGGTACGAAGGAATGAAATTCAGCGTATCGTAATACGGTTCCAGATATTGCAGCACGGCCGCCATGCCGCCGGAAGCGTTTCCGTGGTAATACTCCCCTATCACGAGCACCCGCCTGCCGAGGGACGGCCCTATGCGCGCATTCATTTCCATGGTTTCGGGAATATCTTCAGCTTGAAGGCCCTGAGCCTGTCGTAAAATTTCTTTCCGAACAGCCTTATGATCGTTTTTCTGGCTTTCCTGACGCGGGAGGGACTTTTCCAGCTCGCCATAAAATGATGTATGGCCACGGTATTCGGCGTGATGTTCAGTCTGAACGTCTCGTTGGAAAGAGGACAGAAATATTCGGACGGATAGATGTCCATGCCGGCTATATGCACCACCTTGCGTTCCCTGTTGTCCTCGAGGCCCATAGTCCTGAGCAGATCGGTCGTATGGCGCACCACGGTAGGCACCTTGTCCTCATCCCCGAAAGAAAAATGCATCCCGTCATATATCCCGAGCATCGAAGCGTAGAACTCCATCCCGGGCTCCGCGCCGAGCCCAAGGCCCGGCGCCACGGCCATGTCCCGGCCGCCGGCCGCGCAGTCCATCTCGAATCCCATGAAAGGGCCGCGCGCTATTATATCGTCCATGCCGGCGATTACTTCCACGTCGGTGTCGAAATAAATGCCGCCGTAATGGTACAAAATCCAGAAACGGGCGTAATCGCTCACGAAAGCATATTTGCCGGCCTCATACGCCTCCCGCGCATATGCCGCGGCGCCGACGTCGAATTCCGCCTCCGTCCAGCGCCTTATCTCGTAGTCCGGAAGGAACTTCCGCCACGATTCGATGCAGCGCACGGCCAAAGGAGGCAGAGGCCCCCCGCCGAACCAGCAATAATGTATGACTTTCGGTATCATCTGGAAAGGGCGTGTCACATGCGTCCTATGCGGCCGCATATTTCATCGAGGCTGCCGCTTACAAAAGAAAACAGTTTGTACATCAATTCCGGCTCCTGCTTTTCAGGGATATATACTATCACCGGCCTGCCGCTGCCCTGCATCCATCCGGCCTCGGCATGCGCCGAACGTCCGCACGGAAGCACCAGAACGCACAGGTCCGCCCACTCCATGGCGGCCAGGTCGCTTGCAAAACCGCTTTCGGCAAGCGGATGGGAAAGGGCGTCCACATACTCGTCCACGCCCCAGCGTTCCCAGTTTCCATCTATCGACGACCAACGGAAACCGCCGTTGCCGTGCGGCGGATTGCGGAAATCGTAAACCTCATGCCCGCATCCGCGCAGCCTGTCCACCACTTCGGGATAATAGGCGTTGCGCCAGCTGCTCGCTACATAAATCTTTTTCGCCATGTCAGTATCGTCCTGTCGGTCCGGGCTGTCTAAACTGAAACGGGGCCGGACCGCACAGATGCGGTCTGCCCCGTTCCGTTCAGGCTATGATTGCTTTATGCATTGATGTAGCGAGCCATCTCGAGGACTTTGTTGCTGTAGCCCCACTCGTTGTCATACCATGCGCAAACCTTCACGAAAGTAGGATCGAGCTGGATGCCGGCCTTCTCATCGAAGATGGAAGTATGCGGGTCGTTGCGGAAATCGGTGGAAACGACAGCCTCGTCGGTGTAGGAAAGCACGCCCTTGAGCTCTCCGTTCGCAGCCTCCTTCATGGCGGCGCAGATCTCCTCATAAGTCGCAGGCTTGGCGATCTCTACGGTGAGGTCAACGAAGCTCACGTCAGAAGTGGGAACGCGGAGCGACATGCCGGTGAGCTTGCCGTTGAGTTCGGGAAGGACTTTGCCCACGGCTTTGGCGGCGCCGGTGGAAGAAGGAATGATGTTCTCCAGGATGCCGCGGCCGCCCCTCCAGTCTTTCTTGGAAGGTCCGTCGACGGTCTTCTGGGTGGCGGTGGCGGCATGAACGGTGGTCATGAGTCCGCGTACTACGCCGAATTTGTCATTGAGGACCTTGGTGATGGGAGCAAGGCAGTTGGTGGTGCAGGAAGCGTTGGAAATGATATCCTGTCCGGCATATGTCTTATGGTTCACACCGTATACGAACATAGGGGTGGAATCCTTAGAAGGAGCGGACATGATGACCTTCTTTGCGCCGGCCTCGATATGCTTGCGGGCCTTCTCGTCGGTAAGGAAAAGTCCGGTCGACTCGACAACGACCTCTGCGCCCACCTCGTTCCATTTAAGGTTGGCGGGATCCATCTCGGCCGTCAGACGAATCCTCTTGCCGTTGACGATAAGAGTATTGCCCTCAACGGCTATGTCGCCGTTGAACCTGCCGTGCACTGAATCGAATTTCAGCATGTAGGCAAGATAGTCCGGATCGAGGAGATCGTTGATGCCCACTACCTCGACGTCGTTGGGAAAATTCTCAACGGCAGCGCGGAAAACCATGCGGCCGATGCGGCCGAATCCGTTAATACCAAGTTTGACCATAATCAGTTTTTATTTTAACGTTAAAAATATGTCTTAAAGCATATTTCCGCCCATGACGGAAAAAGCCTTTGCAAAAGTACTAAAAAATATGATTAATACCTATATTTGCAAAAACTTTGGTGCAAAACGGCCCCGCAGGGCGTAGAAATCTGTTTTTTTTGTTGCTTAAGACTATAGATATGAACATTCTCATCACCAACGACGACGGATACAGGTCGAATGGGATCCGGGTGCTCGCGGAGATGATGGACCGGTTCGGAGACGTCACCGTGATAGCCCCGAAACACCATCAGTCTGCCATGGGCATGGCCGTTTCCCTCGGATTCAAGAAACTTGCCTACAAGGAACTTCCCGACATGGGACCAGGCAAGTGGTCCTATCTGGACGCCACGCCTGCCAGCTGCATCAAGTTCGGGCTCAACTTCCAGTTTCTCGACAAAAGGCCGGACGTAGTGATATGCGGCGTCAACCACGGCTCCAACGCATCCTCGGCCGCCTGCTATTCCGCCACTCTCGGCTCGGCCGAAGAAGGCGCCCTCAACGGGATTCCGGCCATAGGCGTTTCCCTTGACGACGTCCGCACGGACGCGGATTTCTCGGCCGTGAAAGCCATCTTCCCGCAGATCTTCGAGAAGCTCATGTCTTCCTGGGACAGAAGCAACTACGGCCTTATGTACAACGTGAACTTCCCTGCGTCGCCGCTTTCCGGGATAAAGGGAATACGTGTCGCGAGGCAGGGCCGTGGGCACTGGATAAAGGAGTTCCGCGACTGGGATCCCTGCATATTCGCCAGATACCACATAACTGAGGAAATGTTCGGCAAGCTCCATGACACGCCCCTGGAGGAGGGAGAGAGGGCCTACCTGATGGTCGGGGACTTCGTGGACGACGAGCCGTGCAGCGGCAATGCCGACCACAGGCTCAACGGCGAAGGCTACGTCACGGTCACGCCGGAAAATCTCGACAAGACCGACTACGCGGATCTGCGGCGCATCGAATCAATCATAAATGAAGACTTTCCCGTCAGGCCATGAAATACTACATCATCGCCGGTGAAGCCTCGGGCGACCTCCACGGCTCCAACCTCATGAAAGGCCTCTATGCGCACGACCCTGAAGCCGACATACGCTTCTGGGGAGGGGAACTTATGGATGAAGTCTATCACGGCCATCAGAACGGGACCGGACTGGTGGCCGACTACAAAGACGGGGCCGTGATGGGCTTCTGGGAAGTGTTCGCAAAGTCCGGAAAACTGCTCGGCAAACTGCGCCGCTGCAAATCCGACATCATCGCATGGGGGCCCGACGCGGTGATACTCATAGACTACCCCGGATTCAATTTCAGAATAGCCGAATTCGCAAGCAAACGAGGATTCAAAGTATTCTATTACATTGCGCCCAAGGTATGGGCGTCGAGGGAAAGCCGGACAAGAAAACTGAAACGCTTCGTGGACAAGCTTTTCATAGTCTTCCCCTTCGAAAAAGAATATTTCACGCGGAAGGGCATAGACTTCATATACAAAGGCAATCCCCTGATAGACGCCATAGACGGATCGGAATTCGTCCGCGAAAGCCGCGAAGAATTTCTGCGCAGGAACGGGCTCGACGGCAGGCGGGCGGTCGCCCTGCTTCCCGGCTCGCGCAAAATGGAACTGTCCTTCATGCTGCCTCGCCTTGCGGGATTTGTGGACATGATGCACTCCATGCCCGAATACGCCGGCCTGCAATTCATCGTGGCCGGAGCGCCGGCGAGAACCGAATCAGACTACAGGACCATCACGGAAGGGCGCGAAGACTTCGTAAGACTGGTCTTCGGCCAGACATACGGCGTACTGCGGCACTCCGAAGCCGCGGTGATAAACTCCGGAACGGCATCGCTCGAAGCGGCCCTGATAGGGACGCCGCAGGTGGTGGGATACGGAGGGTCGCCGCTGACCTTCGCCATTGCGATATACATAGTAAAGGTCAGATACATAAGCCTCGCCAATCTGATAATAGGGAGAAAGGCGTTCAGGGAACTCCTGCAATATTATTTCACTCCCTCGGCCATAGCCTCCGAAGTGCGCAGGCTCCTTGATGACGGCGCATACAGGGAAAGAATGCTGTCGGACTACGCAGAAGTCAGGAAAGCGCTCGGCGGATCGGGAGCCTCTACGGCGATCGCCGCCGCCATGACGGACGAGCTCAAGAGAAAAAGCTAATACTCCCTGGGACCGAAAATGGAAGTGCCGATGCGCACCATGGTGCTGCCCGCCTCGAGGGCGATCCGATAATCCGACGACATGCCGATAGACAGTTCATCGAAGCCCTCCGCATCAGGAAAGGCCTCCGCAATGCGCCGTTTCAGTTCCGCCATACGGAGGAACTCCCCCTTTATGACGCCGGCGTCATCCGTATTGGTGGCCATGCCCATCAGCCCCCTTATGCGCACTCCGGCATAATCGGCCGCACGGCGCATTATATCGAATATCTCATCCTCCGAAAGACCGTGCTTCGTCTCCTCGGCGCCGAGCTTCAGCTCGAGCAGGACGTCCATACGCTTTCCTGCGGCCATGCACCACGACGACACGGCTTCGAGCAGATGCACAGAATCCACCGACTGAAGCATGGAAGCATACGGCAGGACAAGCTTCAGCTTGTTTGTCTGCAGATGCCCTATGAAATGCCACTCCACGTCCGCCGGCATAAGCGGCACCTTGGCCGCGAACTCCTGCGGACGGCTTTCGGCGAACGCCCTCTGCCCCGCGTCATAGGCCTCCATCAGAGCCTGTACGGGATGAAATTTAGAAACTGCCACCAGCTTCACCCCTGATGGCAGTTCCCGTTTCAATGAATTGATTTTAGAAGCAATCCGCATTGTCTCTTTCTATCTTCTGCGCTGTTTCCTTTCCTGCTCCTCAAGCATCTTGCGCTGCATCTTCTGGGCTTCTTCAAGACGCAGCTGCCATTTCGACTTGGCCGCCGGCTTGCCCTCGCCGGCTTCGAGACGGCGCCTGATATCGTCCGGATGTACGAACCATTTCTTTATTATCCATGTTTCAAGCATGGTCATAAGGTTCGACAGCAGATAATAATAGCTCAGTCCCGAAGAAAGGTTGTTGCAGATGAAGAACATCATTATAGGCATCATCCATACGCTCATGAATTTCATCATGCCGGCGCTGGGATCGTTGCTGCTCATCTGGCTGCCCGAAAGCGCCTTCGAATACAGGAACATCGACACGGACATCAGCAGTGCGAACAGCGAAATATGATCGCCTATTATAGGGATGCGTACGCCGAAATCGACTATGGAATCGTATGCGCTCAGGTCCTCCGCCCACAGGAATCCCTGCTGCCTCAGTTCTATGGACGCGGGGAAAAAGCGGAACATGGCCCACAATATAGGGAACTGGAGCAGCATGGGCAGGCAGCCGCCCATAGGGCTTATGCCGGCCCGCCTGTAGATGTCCATCATGGCCTGCTGCTTTTTCATCGCATCCTCGGGCTTGGGGTATTTCTCGTTGAGCCTGTCCATCCACGGCTTCACGGCCTGCATCTTGGCCGAAGAAGAATAGGACTTGTAGGCGAACGGAAGAACGACCAGCTTGATCATGAGCGTCATCAGCAGGATGATGAGTCCGAAATTCGATATGAACCTGTGAAGCCAGTTGAATACGGGTATGATCACGAAACGCGTGAACCATCCCACGAGCCAGCCTCCCAGAGGAATGATCTTCTCGTACTTCCTGTCATAGGACTTCAGCGTCTGGAAATGGTTGGGGCCAAAATAGAATTCGAACGGCAAGGTAATGTCGTCGCTGCCCGGCGTCAGGTCCACCCTCATTTCCGCCATGCAGGTCATAAGATCATGCGACGGATCGTCCTGCGGGAAGAAATTCACCTGCAGGTCGCCGGAAGCGAACTCTTCCGGAGCCATCATGATGGCAGAGAAGAACTGCTGCTGGAAAGCGAACCATGACATCCTCGCGTCGAGCCGCTTGGAAGCGTTGCGCCCGTTTCCGATGCTCTCCGGCTTTTTCTCCCCGGGGAAATAATAATTGAGCTTCGAATAGCGCAGTTCGTTCTGATAGCCCTTCTCCATCCTCGGCATGGTGATCCCGAAACTTATGTCCGCCGAAATGACGTTCCGCGGAATCAGGTCCTTCATGCCCACGAACGACAGCTCGTTCTTCACGGAGTAGGAACCTTCCTCAAGCGAGAATTTCTGCTGTATGTACCCTCCTCCGGAGAATGGCAGCCTCATGACTATGCTGCGTTCATCCGAAGCCTCGGGAACATAGTTGAACACGAACTTTCTCGAATCCACCGCGGTGGGGGCATATATCACGAAGCCGAGCCCGGCTTTGCCGTCCTTGAATATATACAGGTCCGTACTGTCGTAGTTGCGGTAGTCCTTTATCCTCACCGAATACGGCTGCGCGCCTTCGGTGGTGAACACGGCCTCGATCTTGTCGTTGGAAATGGTATGGAGGGAGGCTTCCGCATTCGCGGCCGCTGCGAGCAGCGAATCGCCGTATACGGGCGCAGGCGCCGCCTGCGGGTCCGTCACGCCTTCCGCCGGCAACGCGGCCTCGGGATGGCTTTCAAGATAGGCCTGCCTGATGCTGTCCCGGACAGCGGCCTCGGCCCTCGCCGCCGAATCGATCTGTTCCTGAATTTCAAGCTGTTTGCTGTACTGCCTGGACTGATATCCGAAAAAGCCGACAAACAGCAGCGCGATGAGTATGAACCCGATTACTGAATTCTTGTCCATTATTCCTCCGCACTCTTTTCCGAAGCCTCCGCCTCGCGGATTTTGTTCTCAAGTTCCTTAAGCTGCGCCTTGGCCTGGTCGATACTGTCCTGAATCTGCTTGATGAAAGGCTCGGAATTCTTTGATTTGGAGAAAAAGGCTATGTTGTTCTCGTATGTGACTATGTCCTGCTGCAATTTGTTGTACTTGTCTACAAGACGGTCCTTTTCGCTGCGGACGCTGCGGGCAAGGCCGCGGCTCGCGCCCCTTATGTCCCTTATCGTATGCTGAGGGAATTTCTCGTGCATAAGATCACGGTACGACTTGTTCAGGGCATCTTTCTCGCGGAAAGGCACGAATCCTATGGCGTTCCATCTGCCGGCGAAGTCCTGCATGCTTTCCGAATCGGCGGCCGCGTCTCCCGTAGGCACGAAAGCCTCTACCTCTTCGAGGAGCTTGCGCTTGGCCTTGAGATTGCCATAGAAATCATTCTCCGGCTTCACATGCTTGTCCCTTTCGTTGAAAAATTCATCGCAGGCAGCACGGAAACGTTTCCAGAGCTGTTCCGATTTCTTGCGCGGCACGGCGCCTATCTCTTTCCAGCGCTTCTGCAGATTGATGAGAGTGTCGGAAGTCTTCTTCCATTCGGTGCTGTTCTTGAGGGCCTCGGCCTGCTCTATGATGGCGAGCTTCTTCTCCATGTTTTCGTTCATGGTGTCCTTGAACTTGGCATAGAACTCCCTCTTCCTCTCGAAGAACTTGTCGCAGGCGGCACGGAAACGGTCGTATATGCGCTGATTCTCCTTCTTGGTGGCGAATCCTATCATCCTCCACTCCTGCTGCAGATTCTCTATCTCCTTCGAAAGCGCATTCCACTCGTTGGAAACCGTTATTTCGCGGGAAGCTATCTCCTCCACCTGCTCGCACAGCTTGGTCTTGGCTTCAAGATTGAGGACCTGCTGCGATTTCATCCTCTCGAAATAGGCCTGGTATTTCTTGTTGATGACGGCCGTCGCAGCCACGAAACGTGCCCATATCGACTCGCGGAACTCCTTGGCCACCGGTCCGAAATCCTTCCACTGTTCGTGGAGCTTCTGCAGCTCGCGGAACGCCTCAACGACGTTTTCGTTTTCGGCAAGTTTTTCCGCCTCCTCGCACAGCTGCTCCTTGGCTTCAAGGTTCTTCTTGAAATCGAGATCCCTCAGATCCCTGTTTATCTTCACCATGTCGTAGAACTTCTCGACATAGAACTGATACGTATTGTTCAGATCCTTGTAGCTCTGCACGGGCACGGGACCGGTCTCGCGCCACCTGTCCTGTATCGCGCGGAACTCCGGGAAAGTGGCGTTCACGTCCTCCTGCTTCTCCAGCAGGGCCTTGAGGTCCTCTATGACCGCCTGCTTCTTCTGGAGGTTCGATTCCCTCTCCTCTTCCTGCCGCCTGTTGTACTCGGCCCGTTCTTTTCTATAAGTATTGTACAGAGACTTGAAACCCGCTTCGATAGCCGCAAAAGGCCCGGCCTCGGAATCATTTTCCGTTTCGGCGGACGTCTGCTCCTCCGCCGGAGCATCCTCGTCCGACGGTTCGTCCACGGCTCCGTCGAGCCCGGCCTCAGCCTTGCCCTTCGAGAGTTTCTTATAAAAGGCCGACTTGATGGACTCCGCCTCCTTGGACCTTTTCAGACGATCCTCGCTATGGACAAGCTCGTCGAAAAGCTCCGACAGCTGCGCAAGAGTCTTGTCGGCATAATTGACGACCTTGTCCTTTACTTCGGCCGCCTGGTCCGCCGTCTCCTCAATCGTCTCCTTGACTTCCTCCTTCAGCTCATCCACCTTGGAAGCCGCTTCCTGCACGACTTCCGCCACCTTTTCGACTATTTTCTCAGCCGTGGTCTTCGTTTCTTCCTGCTCTACATCTGGGGCGTTCGTCGCTCCAGGCTTAATTTCCTCACTCATAATTTCAAGAGTTCAAATAGTTTTACATATAGTTACAACTGACAAATATAGCCAAATTTAATCTAATCCAACCAACTATTTTTGGAAATTCATATTAATAGCCACAATTTTGCAGTAGATAATGTAGAAATCATGCGAATCGACATCCTTACCGTGGTACCGGAACTTCTGGAAAGTCCGCTCAGCCACTCGATCGTAGGACGGGCAGTCAAAAAAGGCCTCGTAGACATTCATGTGCACAATCTCCGCAAGCACGGACTCGGGCCGAGGCAAAGCGTGGACGACTACAGCTACGGCGGGGACGCCGGCATGGTGATGATGGTAGAGCCCGTGTTCCGCATGATTGAGGAACTGCGCGGCGAAAGGGAATACGACGAGGTCATATACATGTCCCCCGACGGGGAAATCCTCACTCAGGGAATCTCCAACGAACTGTCCCTCAAAGAAAACATCATCATCCTGTGCGGGCATTACAAAGGCATCGACGAGAGGATCCGCGAACATCTCGTCACAAGGGAGATATCGGTGGGAAACTACGTGGTGAGCGGAGGCGAAATCCCCGCGGCCCTGCTCGCCGACTCCGTCATCCGGCTTCTGCCGGGCGCCCTGTCCGACGAGACCTCGGCGCTGAGCGACAGTTTCCAGGAAGGGCTTATTGCTCCCCCGGTATACACGCGACCGGCCGAATTCAACGGCTGGAAGGTGCCGGACGTGCTTCTGAGCGGCAATCCGAAGCTGATCCGCGCATGGCAGGACGAACAGTCCCTCGAAAGGACAAGACTGCGCCGGCCGGAACTACTGAAATAAAAACTCAGGCGATTTTTATCAAAAAAGGCGGACATCCGCGAATATTTTCAAAATATTTCGCAATTTTTTCATAAATAGTTTTGAAGTTTATAAAGTTTAGCTATATTTGCAATTGTTAAAACAAATAAAGAGTGGTTTTTAAAATTATTTATAAAGTTTTAACGCAGGATAACTAATTCTAACCACAGATTATTACTGACCTTCTTTAAAGGTAAATGCACTACTAACTAACCGCTAACGCCCGCAGTGATTGCGGGCGTTAAACGTTTAAGTATGGCCGCACACCGCTCGGGCGCGCCGCCGGCGGCTAAAATGAATATGTCAGCTTAAGCATGAAATTGCGCAGGGCCTGGGGATAGATGTACACTCCCCCGGAAACGGCGTCGTCGGCGACAGAATAATATTTCCATGCGCCTCCGTCGGCGTAATATCTGCGGTTGAAGATATTGTTCACATAGGCCGATATGCCTGCCGTGCCGCCGTGCAGCTCCCATTCGTGCGATATCGTCAGATTGCTCACGAAGAACGCGGGCGCCGAGCGCTCGTCCGAAGAAGTGTTGTCGAGATATTGCTTGCCCACGAATTTGCCGTCAAGCGATACGGTGAGCCCCTTCAGTGCGGACGAAGAACCGACGAACGGGGACACAGTGCATCTGGCCATGCCGATGAAAGACGGTGACAGCAGGATATTTGTCTTGTCAAAAGAGGCATATGCCTTTGAATAGCCGAGCTCGTTCCAATCGTCGAAACTGTCTATGCAGGCCGCCGAATCTTCGTATTTTCTTATCTTGTTGGCGCTTATGGTGGCATTGCCGTCTATTTTCAGCCATTCAGCCGCCTTCCATGCGGCGCTCAGCTCGAGCCCCCTCCGGTATGCGGAGCCGACGTTGTTCTTGATCGGATACCCCGAATCGCTCAGCCGTCCCGTTTCAAGCAGCATGTCCCTGTATTCCATGAAGTATACGTTTGCGCTTCCGGAGAAACGTTCGGACGAATACTCGTAGCCGGCCTCCACGTCGAGCATTTTCTCCGGCTTGAGCTCAAGCGAAGACCCGCCGAGGTTGTTGCTCGCGATTATCTCCTTGATGTCGCTCCTTCCGGGCTCCCTGTGGCCGAGGGCTGCGGACAGATAGGCCTTCTGCCCAGAATTCCACGCATAGGTCAGACCGGCCCGCGGATTCAGGAAATGCCACTCGGTCGAATACGCCAGGTTCAGGTCATCTTCGTCGTCCGTTCCGTCCATCCTGAGCGAAACCCCTCTGTACTGCAGATCCGCATATGCGGTCAGCCTGTCCGTAAGGAGATACTCGGCACGGCCGAAAACGTTCAGTTCCTTCTTCAGGCCATTGTTGAAATACCAGTCGTTGCCTTCACCGGCAGGATAATGCGGGGCATAGTCGTATGCGTCCCCGAGAAGGCTGTTCCACAGGAGTTCGCCAAAATGATCGCCGTCATACGCGGATGCGTTCACGCCGCCCACGAAATGAAGGCGTCCGCCGTCATGCTTTACCTCGGAATTGAACACATAATAATCGTTGCCCATCCATTTGCGTACTATAAAATCGCTCTTCGCAGATGCGGGGAAAGTCCCGTTGGGAGTCTCCACGGTACTTCCGGACGGGAAGCCGTATTTGGTGAATTTCTTGTCGGCCTTGTAATACTCGTTGAAGCCGTCGCCGCGCGTATAGTTCAGCGTCGTGGTCCAGATCCACGATCTGCCGAGCTGGCGGGTATAGTTCAGCTGCAGATGGTGCTGCGTATAGTTGTCCGACTCGTTGTCATAATAATGAACGTTGCCGTATTCGTCGTACCATTCGCCCGCATCGTTGTAACGGCGGTCCCTGAGATACGCATCCATGTCAATGCCGTTCCATGTGATGCCGGTATGCTGGTCGCCCATCAGATAAGTAAGCCTGAGCGAATTGTTTCCACGCATCCATCCGGCCACGGCGAAAAGGGACTGCACCCTGGCCCAGGCGTTCCTTATATATCCGTCCGTATAGTCGCGGCTGTACGCTCCGCTGAAATACAGTCCGGACGGGAGAAGCCCGGTGCTCGCCGACACCGTGGTAATCATCGTATTGTACGAGCCGCGCGCTATTTCGACCCTGGCATGCGGCTTCGTGTCGACGAAGGCCGTATTCATGTTGATGCTTGCGCCGAAAGCCCCCGCACCGTTGGCTGAAGTGCCGAGGCCGCGCTGCACCTGTACACTCGTAAGTATGCTCGTCAAGGCGGGGATGTTCACCCAGAACACCTCCTGCGACTCGCTGTCGTTCAGCGTGATGCCGTTGAGAGTAACATTGATCTGGGAGCCTTTGGATCCCCGGACCGTGAGCTTCGAATAGCCGAGCCCCGTACCTCCTTCGTTGGTGACCACCACCGAGGGCAGCATGCCGAGGGTCATAGGAAGCGAATTTACCGGATTGGTGGCCCGGAGCTCTTCGGAGCCCACCATGGAATAGGTGACAGGAGTATTCTTCCCCGCACGGGAAACCGACACCACAACGCTGTCGAGACGTTCATACTCCTCATTCTTTTCCTGCGCCGAAACGGGAAAACCGATCATGGCTGCCAACAGCAGCGATGACGGAAAAAATAAAAAACCTCGCATAAAACAATTTTTTAATGCAAGGGGGAAGCGGACTGCGCCGCATTACGAGATTAATGCTTCCCTACGCCGGTATGGGCCGGATCAGGTTCATTGGGACTCTCTCAACCGGAACTTGTCCGGTACCCCCGCATATCGTTATTTATTAATAAAGGACCGCAAAAACGGTCATTTCTCTATCAGTTCCACCCGGTAGAGCCGTTTCCAGTTCTTTCCGGTAAGATATATCCTGCCGCCGTCGGCGGCTATCCCGTTCAGGACATCGGTCTCCGGCTCCCGCAGGGAGGCGGGCAGCAGTCCGCTGCAGTCCACGGTCGCCTCCACCTTGCCGTCCGAAGGATCGATTATCACTATCATGTCCGTAGTATATACGTTGGCCCATATCCTGCCGTCGATATACTCCAGTTCGTTCAGGAAACGGACCGGCCGTCCGTCCATCGTCACCCTTATCCGCCTCTGTGTCCTGAAATCCCTGTCCATGAAATAGATATAGGCACTTCCGTCGCTCGCTATCAGGCTTTTGCCGTCCGTGGCAAGCCCCCAGCCTTCGCGGGGATATCCCACCGAAGAACGGTATTCGAGAGTGGCGGCGTCATAACGGAAAGCCACCTTGTTGCTCCACGTCAGGATAAATAGTTCATCCCCCATAATCACCGAACCCTCGGCAAAATATTTCTTTGCGAAATCTATCTTCTTCAGGACCTTGCCGGTGGACAGTTCTACCGTCCTGAAAGACGAGGATCCGTACTGGCCGGTACTTTCGTACAGCTGCCCGTCATGGAAAAACAGCCCCTGCGTATATGCCGACGGGTCGTGCGGATATTCCTCCACCGCCTTGACGCGATACTGGCGCACCTTTGCGGAGCAGCCGCAGGACGAAAATGCCGCGAGCAAACACAAAATTATGGCAATGAACTTTTTCATTCGTCCCCGTGACAAGCCATTGCCGCCTTAACGAATTCCACGAAGATGGGCTGGGGCCTTTCCGGAGTGCTCTTGAACTCAGGATGGAACTGCACCGCTATGAAAAAAGGATGGGACGGTATTTCCACTATCTCCACCAATCCCGTGTCGGGGTTGAACCCGCTCACTTTCATGCCCGCCGCCTCCATGCGCGTGATATAGGAGTTGTTCAGCTCATATCTGTGGCGGTGACGCTCCGATATGGTTTCGGTACCGTATATCCTGTGCGCAAGAGTGTCAGGGACTATCCGGCAGACATAGGCGCCCAGACGCATCGTCCCGCCTTTTATCGTAGTGCTCTTCTGATCCTCCATGAGGTCGATGACCGGCGCTGGAGTGTTGGGCGACACCTCGGTGGTATCGGCCTCCGGAATGCCGAGCACGTCGCGGGCGAACTCCACCACCGCCATCTGCATGCCGAGGCAGATGCCGAAAAACGGTATCCCGTGCTCCCTGGCATATCTGATGGCTATTATCTTGCCTTTCAATCCCCTCTCTCCGAATCCCGGTGCCACAAGGACGCCGTCCATGCCGTTCAGTTTTTCGGCCACATTGCCGTCGTCTATCTGTTCGCTGTGGATGCAGTGCACCTTGACGTCACAGCGGTTGGCCGCGCCGGCATGTATGAACGACTCCTGAATGGATTTGTATGCGTCCTGCAGCTCCACATATTTCCCCACAAGGGCGATATTGACGCTGCGGAGAGGATTCGCGATGCGGAACAGAAAATCCTTCAGCCGGGCAAAATCAGGCTCCGGAAGGCCTTCTATCCTGAAGTGCTCCAGCACCATCACGTCCAGCCTTTCATCCTCCATGCTCAGGGGAACCTGATATATGGACGGGGCGTCGAGGGCCTGTATCACATGTCCGGGCCTGACGTTGCAGAAAAGGGCGATCTTTCTTCGCAGTTCCGGCGTCAGTGCGTGTTCCGTGCGGCATACGATAATGTCAGGATGCACCCCCGACTGCTGAAGCATCTGCACCGAATGCTGCGTAGGCTTCGTCTTCAGTTCCTTGGCGGCGCTCAGATATGGAATCAGCGTCAAATGTATGCAGAGCAAATCCTCGTCAGGCATTTCCCATTGCAGCTGCCGGATGGCCTCGAGAAAAGGATGCGACTCCATGTCGCCCACCGTGCCGCCGACTTCCGTTATCACGACGTCGAATTTGCCAGTCTTGCCCAACAGAAGCATCCTGCGCTTTATCTCGTCGGTTATATGCGGCACGATCTGCACCGTCTTGCCAAGGTAGGCGCCCTCGCGCTCCTTTGTTATCACCGTATTGTAGATCTTGCCCGTAGTGACGTTGTTCGCCTTCGAAGTATATACTCCCAAAAAACGCTCGTAATGCCCAAGATCAAGGTCGGTCTCGGCGCCGTCCTCGGTAACATAGCATTCCCCGTGCTCATAGGGGTTCAGCGTACCCGGATCAATATTTATATATGGATCAAATTTCTGTATCGTAACTTTCAATCCCCTGGCCTGCAACAATTTGGCAAGAGACGCCGCAATTATGCCCTTTCCGAGGGAAGAGGCCACGCCACCGGTAACGAAGACGTATTTAGTATTCATATCCTAAGCCAAAAATGTCATTTGACAAATCAAAGTCATCTGTACAGCTTCACGGGGCCGTCGAGCTCGACCGCGATCACTGTGATCATCGGATCGAGGACCTCATCCGGAATATCTATTTCCAGCAGTCCGGGGATGCCGTTCCAGTCGTTCTTGTTGTATACCTCATGTTTCAGCTCGGTGCCGTCCCCAACAACGCGAACCTTCTTGACGTCATTCACAAGGCCCTTTATCTCAAGCGGTCCGTCCGGCCTGTACGGAAGATATAGATACAGCACGTCGCCGGCCTTGTTGAGCGAAGTGAATGCCAGCACATGATCGGCAGGAATGCCGGCACGGGTGCCGTACACGGCCTCCGCATGTTTCGCGTTCCATCTTCCCAGCTCCTTCAGCACTTCAACTTCCTCCTCGGGAATGCTGCCGTCCTCGCGCGGCCCTATGTCCAGAAGCAGATTTCCGCCTTTGCTGATGCAGTCCACGAAAGTGCGGAGTATCATGAAAGGAGTCTTGAAATTGACGTCCTCATGCTGAAATCCCCATGAATCGTTTATAGTGTAGCACAATTCCCAATACCTGTCCTTCGGACGCTCCACTGGCACGCCGATTTCCGGAGTACCGTAATCCCCATAGCCCTGAATGCGGGAATTCACCACGACTCCCGGATTGTAGCTGCGCAGAAGCTTAATTATCTCCTTTGCATGCCATGCCTCGGCCGTCTGCTCCCAATCTCCGTCAAACCACATGAGATCAGGCTTATAGGCCGACGCGATCTCATTCAGCTGCTTGAAATTGAAATCCACGAATCTCTGCCAGCGCTCCGGCTCCTGCGCTATGTCATAGCGGTTCTTGGTCCGTGTGAAGACAGGATAATCATCGCTGGACCAGTCCAAAAGCGAAAAGTATATACCGAGGCGAAGTCCCTGCCTGCGTACTTCTTCGGCAAAAGGGGTAAACAGATCCCTCGCCGCAGGCGTCTGGGCTACTACGTCCAAATCATTGGCCTTGGTATCCCACAAAGCCATTCCGTCATGATGCTTGGAAGTAAGTACAGTATATTTGGCTCCGCTCTCCTTGATGAGCCTTACCCAGTCCGCAGGGTCGTATGCCGAAGCGGTAAACCTGTCTTTCTGAGACATATATTTATCATACGGCACCCTTTCATTGTGGAATGACCAGCTTTCTGACACTCCGTCCACGGCATAAATCCCCCAATGGATGAAAATGCCGAGCTTGGCATCGTCGAACCATTCCATGCGTTCGGCTTTCTGAGCTTCCGTCTCAGGAACCGCGGATTCCTGTGCCACGGAGATCCACTGGCATGCGAATGCCAGGACCGCGGCCGTCAATATTGTCTTTTTCATATCAAGAATTCTATATCCGGCTACAAATATACGAAAATACCGCAATAAGAAACAAAAACAAAGGTCCCGGGCATCATGTCGATGTCCGGGACCCGAAGTCCGGCGG
>X22_European_Rabbit__coassemble_19_pt1 | contig 47407 bp, 56 predicted proteins | sample X22_European_Rabbit__metabat2_high_PE_013 | metagenome-assembled genome bin X22_European_Rabbit
TTTATTTGGTTGTTAGTTCTTTCTCTTTGCGTTAAACCGCACAAAGGTGGGAATTAAGGGATACGGCTTCTTTCTTTTTTCGGATTAGGGAGGCGCCGGGGTACAAAAAAGAGGGGCCGGCCGTGCGGTCAGTCCCTCTTTTAATATTGCGTAAAGGCTTTCTACTCAGTTGAAAGCGGCCTTTCTTCGTACAGTTTGTCGCCTGCGGCTATGAAGTCCACGACGAAATCGACTATTTTCGGTATGACCGCCTCCATGTAGCGGCGGCCTTTTTCGGCGCTTGCCTTGCGCGGATCGCCCACCCCGGTGTCTTCGCTTACCTGCGCCCAGTCGCGCGGCAGCCATGCCACTTTGGTGTTGAGCCCCTCGACGGAAAATCTGCGGAAATCGCCTGTGCCGGCCAGCGACATGTCGACGGTCTCCGGATAATAGTGCATCATGACCGAGGTCTCCTGCTCGCCTGCGTGATCGTCATCTTTTTCTTCGAAGAAGCCGGCGCGCGGCACGATGGAGAACCATTCGTTGTGGCATATCATCATGTCGGGATATTCGATCATGAGGTCGCGTATCATGCCTTTGAAGATGTTGCCGCCGTGTCCGCTTATTATCATGAGGCGGCAGATCCCCTGCCTGCGCAGGGAGAGGACTATGTCGCGAAGGACGGCTTTCTGCGTTTCCTGCGAAGTGTGGATGCAATACGGGAGTTCGGCCTGTCCGGGATTCTGCGAGCCGAGGGGCAGGCCGGGCAGCACCATGAGGTGCACGCCGCGTTCCGAGGCTTTTTCGGCCGTTTCAAGCGCGACGGCCCTCGCCGCCAGCATGTCGGTGCAATAGGGCAGATGGCGGTTGTGCGGCTCAGTGGAGCCCCATGGCAATATGGCCATGTCGTACCCCGGCATTTTCCTTACGTCGCCCCACCTTGCGGTGGTGATGTCGTATCTGCTGTTCGTCATTTCGGACTAAAGGCCTTTTACGCGTTCTTTGTATTCATTGATGCAGGCGTCGAGACGCTCGCCGGCGGTGGTGTCCCCGGGCACGTTGTGCGACGGGTGGATATACAGTCTTACTCCGCGTTCTTCGAGAATCTCCGCCACCGTGCAGATGGTCATCCATACCGTGGTGATGAACGCCATGGTGGAGAGCGGGCCTATCTTGTCCTGATGCTTCTTCAAGGACACGGACGCGTCCTGCAGGGGGCAGCAGGTGTCCACTACGTAGTCGGCGAGCTGGAACAGGTTCTTGCCGCATGAATGGCGGGGCTTCTTGTCCCCGGTTTCGCCGGCCGAGCCGTACACGATGACTTTCATGCCGCGCTTTTTCGCTTCGAGGGCCATGTCGATGTTCACCGCGTTGATGCCTGTATGTGAGAAAAGCCAGAGGACGTCGCGCTTGTCGAAGTTCCAGCTTTTCATTATGTTCTGTCCGTAGCCTTCGGTCCTTTCAAGGAACAGGAACTGATGTATGCCCATTTCGCCTACGATATGCGTGAAGAAGGTGAGGGGAAGTTCGCAGAGGGGATGGAATCCCACGAAGCCGCCGATCCTCGGATACATCTCTTCGATGGGGAGGTTGGCATGGCCGCAGCCGAAGGTGTGCACCCAGCGGCCGGCCTGGATGGTGTCCGCCATGACTTCCGCGACCTCCTTGATCCGTTCCATCTGAGTCGCTTCGATGTTGTTCATTACGCCGAAGGCGTTTTCTTTCCACTGATTTGCTAACATTTTATTGAGATTTATAATGGTTTATTTCTTTGTCTTTCCGGCGGCGCCGAGGGCGACCGGCACCAATATCATCATCATGACGAGCGCAAGCCCGAGAGCCGCGGGCAGGAACATGAAATGTCCTCCGTCGAACGCCGCGCCGGTGCACCGGTTGAATGCGGTCTGGCCTACAAGGGCTATGAAAAGGGCTATGGAGAACGCCGTGCCAGACTGTTCGCGGAACGTGCCGCCGATGAAGTTGAGGACTACCGGGAAGGTGGCCCCTACGCCGAAGCCTATGAGCGTCATGGCTGCATACGCGGCCGCCGTGCTTCTGCCGAAAAACGCGAACAGGCACACGCCCGCGGCCGCCGTGCAGAGATACAGATACAGCGTCCCCGTGTCATGGAGGCGTTTCATGATGGCGCCGAGAGGCAGTCTGCCGGCAAGCATGCCTATGGTGAACCATGTCATTGCCAGCGTCGCGGCAGCCTGGGTCATGCCCGCATGGCCTCCGAGAAACGATACCGTGAAATTGCCGCTCGCCCCTTCGAATCCGCTCTGAAAGAACAGGACGGCGCCGAAAAGCAGCAGCGCGGGATATTTCAGCAGCCCGACGCTTTTGCGCAGAGACACGTTCTCCGCAGGTTTCGCCTTGGGGAAGGCTATGCATGAGAAGAACAATATGAACAGCGCCATGATGCATGAAATGACGTTGAGCGGGATGCGGAAATCCTCCGTGAAATAGTTCAGCAGCGTCCACAGCAGCGCCCCGATGCAATAGAATGCGCCGAGCAGTCCGAGCCTGCCGCCTCTTTTGTCGTCATCGTAGATGTCGGATACGAGCGCGTTGGTCTCTCCGTTGAGGATGCCTCCGCCGAGTCCGAGGCAGAAAATGGAAGCGTGCAGCAGGCCCGGCACGCGGAAATTGGCGAGTCCCTGCAGTCCCGCGAGGGCGAAGGCCGAGCTCGCCGCGAGCAGCCATTTGTAGCCGAATTTGTCGACTATGGGACCGAACAGCAGGGTGCCTGCGATGATGCCCGCCGACATGGTGGCCGGCAGCGTGTTGGCTCCGTTCACCAGTTCCGCCAGAGGCCCGAGGATGGGGCCGAGCGAGAGCATCGCCACTCCGAAAAAAGCCATTCCCGCGCATGCCGATACGAAGACGGCGGCGGTCGAATAATTCTTCTTGGTATTCATCTCAGTTTTTATTTATCTGACGCCTTTTATTTCTCGCCGCCGCTTTCCGGGCCGCGCAGGGCGAGAGCCGCGGCGCCGACGAGGGCCGCCTCTCCCTGGACGGCCGAAACGCAGAAACTTACGTCCCGCATGGCTATGGGCTGTCCCCATTTCAGGGCTTCGGCGTAAATGTCGTCTATGAACATGGCGGCGGGCCCGAACACGCCTCCGCCGAAAATCACTTTTTCGGGATTGAAGATGCTCACGAGATTGGCGGCCCCCATGCCCCACATCTCCACGGCTTTGCCGAGCACTTTCACGGCAATGGGATCTTTTCTGCCGTATGCGTCGAATACGTCGTGCGACGTGATGTCTTTCACGGCCTTTCCCCAGAGGCTTTCGTGCCCCGCCGCGACGGCGGCCTTCCTTGCCTGCAGGCCTATGCCGTTGCCGGAGGCGTAGTGCTCGAAGCAGCCGCATTCGTCATAGTCGCCCGAGTAGGGGTATTGGAGGGCCATCCATCCCGTCGCGCCGGCGATGTCGCCGGCTCCGTGCAATATGCGTCCGTCGGTCAGGATGCCGGCTCCTATGCCGGTGCCCACGGCTATGTATATGGCGTTGCGGCAGCCTTTGGCGGCGCCTTTCAGCTCCTCGCCGAGGATGTAGCACGTCCTGTCGCTTTCTATGCGTACCGGGATTCCCGGCACGGCTTCCTCGATGACGGCTTTAAGCGGGAAATCGGTCCAGCCCGGTATGTTGGGGGCCCAGACCGTGCCCGTATGGGAACGGACTATCCCCGGCACGCATACGCCGATGGCGTCTATCGGGCTTCCGTATCTTTCTTTCAGGGATTTTGCCGCACCGGCGACTATGGCGCCCGCTTCGTTTCCTCCGGCGCCGTCAAGCATGCGGACCTCTTTCAGGAGGATTCCGGCGTTTTCGCTGAAAACCGCCGCGGCCGCTTTCGTGCCTCCGAGGTCGATTCCGATGACGTTCATTGTCTTTTTTGATAAGTATTCGCAAAGATAAGAAATCGCATGCATTTTACGACGCAAAAACTATTATCTTTGCAATCCGACGAAAACCTGCTGACTGGCCATGTTCCTCAAGATATTCGGATTCCTGCAATTGTCGCCGGCGGACATACTGGACATATGTATGGTCGCCCTGATCATCTATTCGGTTTTCAAATGGGTCAAGGATTCTTCCGCAGCCAACATTTTTCTCGCCCTGTTCATGCTGCTCGTCATACAGGTGGTGGTGACCGCGCTGAACATGAAGATGATGTCGGCTTTGATGAATACCCTGCTGGACGTGGGCGTGCTCGCGCTCATCATCATTTTCCAGCCGGAGATACGCCATTTCCTCACGCGGCTCGGCCTCAATTACCGTTTCGCCAGCAAGGGCGGCGCCTTCATCAACCGTCTCCTCGGCATCAAGGAGGAGCGTATGGACAGCGGTTCGGCCAATGAGATAGCCGAGGCCTGCCGCGCCATGTCGGCGGAGAAGACGGGGGCGCTCATAGTCCTGACGGGCAGGATGCCCCTGACGTATATAGTGGAGACGGGGGACCGCATAGACGCCGCCATCCACAGGAGACTTATCCGCAACCTTTTTTTCAAGAATTCCCCTCTGCATGACGGCGCGGTCATCATACGCGGCAACAGGATAACGGCCGCCCGCTGCACGCTTCCCATCACGGAGAGGTCCGACATCCCGGCCCGTTTCGGCATGAGGCACAAGGCGGCCATCGGCATATCGGAGGAGTCGGACGCCTCGGTGATCGTGGTTTCGGAGGAGACCGGCGGCATCGTGTTCGTGCACGGCGGCGAGGTGACGGAAATAAACAATATGAACGAACTGAAAATAAAGCTCGGCCAGACGGCCGCCCCCGCACAGAGCGGCGAGGGTGCGAAACAACCGCAACAATGACATGGCAGACGCTGCGATAGACACCAGACTTGAAGGGAAGCTCGGTTTCGACCGTGTCCGGCGGAGCATAGCCGACCGCTGTTCGACGGACTATGCGTCATTCAGGGTGGAAAACGAGACTTTTTGCACGGATCCGGCGGAGATACGGGAGAGGCTTCTTCTCACCGACGAGATGCGTCTCATAATTATGCTCGAAGATTCTTTCCCCACGAGCGGCTACATCGACTGCATCAGGTTTCTGGAGCCTATAGGCGATGCCGGCTCCATCGACCTGCTGTCTCTCGGCAAGCTGAAGACCATGCTCGACACGGTCAGGAAGATCGTCCGGTTCTTCAACGGCGTCAAGGACGGAGTCTATCCCAATCTCAAGCGGATGGCCTCGGGCGTATTGACTTTCCCCGAAGTGCAGCGCCGCATAGATCTGATATTGGACAAATACGGGGACATAAAGGATTCGGCTTCCGACGGGCTTCTCAGAATCAGGAACGACATCCGGGCGAAGGAGGCCGAAGTCACCAAACGCATGAACGCCATACTGCGCAGGTCGCAGCAGGACGGCATCACGGACGCGGACGCCAAGGTGTCGGTACGCGACGGCAAGATGCTCATACCGGTCAATTCGTCGGGGAAAAAGAAGCTGCCGGGGTTTGTCTTCGACGAATCGGCCACGGGAAAGACGTTTTTCATACAGCCCGCCGAAATAGTGGAGCTCGAGAACGAGATAAGTGAACTGCACTTCGCCGAGACCCGCGAGATATCGCGCATTCTGTACGAATTTTCGGAGTTCCTCAGGCCTTATGTGCCGGACCTGCTTGCGGCGGCGGAGTTCGTGGGCGAGACGGATTTCCTTATGGCCAAGGCCGCCGTGGCCTTGGACTTCATAGCGGGCATGCCCATCCTGTCCGAGGACGGCGGACTCAGCCTGCGCAAGGCCAGGCATCCGGTGCTGGAGAAGGCCCTTCGCAAAGAAAAAAAGTCCATCGTACCCATATCCCTGACTTTGACGCGGCAGAAGCGCATACTTCTGGTCTCCGGGCCCAACGCCGGCGGCAAGTCGGTATGCCTCAAGACCGCGGGCCTGCTTCAGTACATGTTCCAGTGGGGGATGCTCATTCCCACTTCGGAAGTCTCGGAACTGCCCGTGTTCGACAGGATAATGGTGAGCATAGGCGACGACCAGTCGATAGACAACGACCTGAGCACGTACAGTTCGTTCCTTTCGGACATGAGGGACATCCTTGCCCGCGCAGACGAGAAGACGTTCGTTCTGATAGACGAATTCGGCTCCGGCACGGAGCCGGCCGCGGGCGGCGCCATCGCGGAGGCCATATTGGCCGAACTCGACCGCCGCGGGGCATACGGTGTCATCACCACCCACTATACCAATCTGAAGCTGTATGCGTCCGGCGCGGAAACCGGCGTCATCAACGGAGCCATGAAGTTCGACGCCAAGAACATGGCGCCGCTGTTCGAACTTGAGACGGGCCTTCCGGGAAATTCTTTCGCGTTCGAGCTGGCCCGCAAGATGGGGCTGCCGGAGTCCGTGGTGAAGGATGCGGAAGCCCGTGCGGGAGACGAGTTCGTGGGCATGGAGCGGAGCCTGCGCAAGATAGCCCGCAACCGCCGTGCCCTCGAAGAAAAGCTGCACAAGATCCGCAGCACCGACAAGACGCTCGAAAGCATTGCGGACAAGTACCAGAAGGAACTGGAGGATATAAAGAAGCAGCGCAGGAACATCATCGACGAAGCCCGTAAAGAGGCCGAGGACATAGTGAAAGGTGCCAACCGGCAGGTGGAGAACACTATCCGCAGCATCCGGGAGAGCCAGGCCGAGAAGGCGGCCACCCAGGAGGCGCGGCGCGAACTGCAGAATTTCATCGGAGCCCTCGAACGCCGCAAGGAGGCCGAAGAAAAGAACAGGGAGGACTACATAGACAGGAAGCTCAAAAGGCTCGAAGAACGACAGGCGCGCGAAAAAGTGCGTCGTGCGCGCCGCGCCGGCCCGGAGGAGATGGAAAAGCTCGCACGGGAGAGCCTCGAGGAGGAAAAGCTGGCCGCGTTCCGCACGGCGCCATTGAAAGTGGGCGAAAAAGTGAGGATAAAGGACGGCGGCATGGCCGGAGAGGTGTCCAAGGTGTCGTCCAAGTCCGTCACGGTCATCGTGGGCAACATCGCCACCACCCTGTCGCCCGACAAGGTGGAGAGGGTCACTTCCAATGAATACAAGGTGGCGGCCAAGGCCGTTTCGCAGCCCCCGCCGCAGAAGTACGACGCCGGGCTGGCCGAACGCAGGCTCGCGTTCAAGCCGGAGATAGACGTGCGCGGAGCCAGGGTGACGGAGGCCCTCGAGGCCGTCATGCGCTTCATAGACGACGCCGTCATGCTCGACATGGGGACGGTGCGCATCCTGCACGGCAAGGGTACCGGCGCGCTCCGCGAGGAAATACAGAAATATCTTCGTACCGTTCCGGGCGTGGCGTCGGTTTCTGACGAGCAGGTGCAGTTCGGCGGTTCGGGCGTGACGGTGGTCAGGATAGGATGACATGGACGGCAGGGGAAGACAGGCTTTGGGAAAGAGAGGGGAGGACGAGGCCTGCGCTTATCTCGAGAGTATCGGGCACAGAATCCTTGAAAGGAACTGGCGCAGCGGCCGGATGGAAATAGATATCATCTCCGAGAGCCGGGATGGTATTCATTTTGTAGAGGTTAAAAGTGTCGTCGCTCCGGCGGGCTTTGATCCGGCCGAAAAGGTCGGCGCGGCCAAGCGCAGGCGCATAACCGCCGCGGCGCTGGGCTATCTTAACGCAGTAAAGCGGCGCGGACCGGGCCCCGGAGAAGTTTTTTTCGACGTGGTGACCGTCGTGTTCGACGGAGGGGAACGTACGTTGAACTACGTTCCGCAGGCGTGGATACCGATGTATTTTTGATGCACATAATTGCTAAAACTGATGATATGAACGGCAATCACTATTGCATAATAATGGCCGGCGGCACGCGTAGCCGCTTCTGGCCCATATCCCGTGAAGAAAGGCCTTCGCAGTTCCTTGATCTGACAGGGGAAGGCAGGTCTTTTCTGCGCATGACTTATGAGAGATGCACCGGCATCGTCCCGGCGGAGAACATTTTCGTCGTCACCCTGGAGCGGTACCGCGACCATGTGCTCGGCCAGATTCCCGAACTCGCGGAAGACAGGCTGCTGCTGGAGCCTTACGGGCGCAACACGGCGCCCTGTCTTACGTTCGCCATGTACAAGCTGCTGAGCCTGAATCCGGATTCGGTGATGGCGGCCACTCCGGCCGATCTGGTCATTTCCGACGACGGCCTTTTCCGCGACACCATGAACGAGGCGTTCCGATATGCTTCGGACAATGACGTTATGATGACTTTGGGCGTGGTACCCACCGCTCCGGACACCAATTTCGGCTATATCCAGGTGCAGGGAGGAAGGGCCGCGGCCAAATCGGACAAGCCGCTGAAGGTGAAGACTTTCACGGAGAAGCCCGACGAGGAGCTCGCCGCAGTGTTCTGCAAGAGCGGGGAGTTTTTCTGGAATTCGGGCATCCTTGTGTGCCGTACCGCCGTGATACGGGAGGAGATGGAAAAATACGTCCCGGAAGTCACTTCGATGTTCGAAGGCTGGGAAAAGTCGCTCGGCACCGGCGGCGAAGGGGACTTCATCAGGCGCGCCTATACCGACTGCCCGAAGGTCTCGATAGACTATGGCGTCATGGAAAAGACGGACAGGGCCTGGCTGTATCCGGCCAAATTCGGATGGTCCGACATCAATTGCTGGGAATCCGTATACAAGCTTATGCCCGGCAAGGACGGCGGCGGCAACGCGGCCTATGCCGGCCGGCTGCTGTCGGAGGACAACCGCGACAGTCTCATCATCTCCAGGACGCCCGGGAAGCTGGTGGCCGTAAAGGGGCTTGAAAATTATATTGTGGTGGACACCGAAGACGCGCTGCTCATCTGCCCCCGGGACGAAAGGGTGTTCAGGGACTTCACTTCCGGACTCGGAATGCCGGATTTTGAGGATTTTCGTTAAACTGTTTGATATTCAACCGATTTTTCGTATATTTGCAGCCCCGATTTTTTGTCGGGGCTGTTTAAGTTATTATAAAACAATTAATTGCCAAACCAATGCCTGGATTAATTGGAAAGAAAATCGGAATGATTTCCGTTTTCGGTGCTGATGGAAAAAATATTCCATGCACCGTTGTTGAGGCTGGTCCATGTGTTGTCACGCAGGTGCGTACGGTAGAAAAAGATGGTTATGCCGCCGTGCAGCTTGCCTATGACGAAAAGAAAGAGAAACACACCAGCGCTGCCCTGAAAGGGCACTTCGAAAAGGCAGGAACCACTCCCAAGAGGAAACTGGTCGAATTCCCGGCCGATTTCCAGGGAGAGCTCAATCTGGGCGACACCGTATCAGTGACGGACGTGTTCACTGAGGACGTGAAGTTCGTGGATGTCGTCGGTACTTCTAAAGGCAAAGGTTTTCAGGGCGTCGTAAAACGTCACGGTTTCGCCGGAGTCGGCGGCAGGACCCATGGTCAGCACAACAGGCTCCGTCATCCCGGTTCAATGGGCGCGTCATCCTGGCCGTCAAGGGTATTCCCCGGCATGAGGATGGCAGGCCAGACCGGCTGCGAGCGCGTGAAGGTTTTCAACCTGGAAGTCATCAAAATCGTGCCTGAGCACAATCTTCTCGTGATTAAGGGTTCCGTTCCCGGAGCCAAGGGTTCTTATTTAATTTTGGAGGCTTAGTTATGGAATTGTCAGTTTTGAAAATTGACGGATCGGAGTCCGGAAAGAAGATTGTCCTTGACGAGCGCATATTTGGCATAAAGCCCAATGATCATGCCATCTATCTTGACGTGGTTCAGTATCTCGCGAATCAGCGTCAGGGCACCGCGAAGACCAAGGACCGCAGCGAGGTGGCCTATTCCACCAAGAAGCTCGGCCGTCAGAAAGGCGGCGGCGGAGCCCGTCACGGCAGCTTGAAGTCCAATATTTTCGTTGGCGGCGGACGCGTGTTCGGCCCCAAGCCGCGCGATTACCGCAAGAAGCAGAACAAGAAGCTCAAACAGCTTGCAAGATTCTCGGCCCTTACGTACAAGGCGCAGGAGAATAAAATAGTGTTCGTGGAGCCGTTCACCATGGAGGCTCCCAAGACAAAGGAGTTCCTTCAGATCCTTTCGGCCATCAAGGCCGGCGGCAGGAAGGTCCTCTTCGTGCTTCCGGAAAATTCCGCCAACATCTATCTTTCATCACGTAATCTTCCTGAGGTGAAGGTGATAACCGTGGACGAAATCAACACCTATACCATCATGAACGCACATTCTCTGGTATTGGTCGACGGAGTTCAGGACATCCTTGCCGCAAGGATAAAGTAAGGAGGGACGCGCAATGGGAATTATATTGAAACCTATCGTTTCTGAGAAAATGACTGCTCAGGGCGAAAAATTCAATCGATACGGCTTTATAGTGGACCGCAAGGCCGACAAGTTTCAGATCAAGGCGGAAGTGGAGAAGTTGTACAATGTCAACGTCGTTTCCGTCAACACTCTCAACTACCACGGAAAGAGGAAATCCCGCTTCACCAAGGCAGGATTGCTCAAAGGCCGCATGAATCATTTCAAGAAGGCTTACGTTACCCTTGCCGGTGATGATAAGATAGATTTTTACGCTAACGTTTAAGGGGAGACAAGACTATGGCAATAAAGAAATACAAGCCGGTTACCCCCGGTCAGAGAAACAAGGCTATAAGCGCTTTCGACGACATCACCGCCGACAAGCCGTGCAAGAAGCTGCTGGTCCCTCTTAAGTCGACCGGCGGCCGCAACAATACCGGCAAGATGACGGTGCGCTATATAGGCGGCGGTCACAAGAGAATGTACCGCATCATCGACTTTCTTCGCGACAAGGACGACTGCAAGGCTACCGTGCTCACCATTGAGTACGATCCCAACCGCAGCGCACGCATAGCTCTGGTACAATATGAGGACGGCGAGAAGAGATACATCATCGCTCCCAACGGTCTCAAGGTGGGACAGACGGTCGCTTCCGGCCCCGGCGCGTCGCCCGAGGTGGGCAACGCTCTTCCTCTTGGTGAAATTCCGATAGGAACGCTCGTCCACGCGATCGAACTCCGTCCCGGACAGGGTGCCGCCATGGCACGTTCGGCCGGCACATATGCCCAGCTGGCCGCCCGCGAAGGGAAATACGCCATTCTCCGTCTGCCTTCGGGCGAGACCAGGATGGTGCTCGTCTCCTGCCGCGCCACGGTGGGGACGGTGTCCAATCCGGACCATAATCTGGAGTCTTCGGGAAAGGCTGGACGTTCAAGATGGCTCGGCCGCAGGCCTCGCAACAGAGGCGTCGTCATGAACCCTCATGATCACCCTATGGGTGGTGGTGAAGGCCGTGCTTCCGGCGGACATCCCCGTTCACGCAAGGGTCTTCCTGCAAAGGGATACAAGACTCGTAATCCTAAGGCTGTTTCAAACAGGTTCATCATTGAAAGAAGAAAGAAATAAACGGAATTAAACTGAAGAGATTATGAGTCGTTCACTTAAAAAAGGACCGTATATCCAGGAAGCTCTGGAAAAAAGAATTCTTGCCATGAATGACGGAAGCAAGAAGAAAGAGGTTGTCAAAACTTGGTCGCGCGCCAGTATGATCTCCCCGGACTTTGTCGGCCATACGATTGCAGTTCATAATGGAAACAAGTTCATTCCGGTTTATGTCACTGAAAATATGGTCGGCCACAAGCTTGGAGAGTTCGCTCCTACAAGGACATTCAGAGGCCATTCGGGCAACAACAAAAAGTAATTAAAGAGATTTGAATTATGGGAGCTCGTAAAAGACTGATGGCTGAGAAGTATAAGGAGGCCAAGAAGCAGACAGCTATAGCTAAATTGAATGACGTGCCTACGTCGCCGCGCAAGATGCGTCTTGTGGCGGATACCGTCAGGGGCGTGGAAGTAAACCATGCTCTCGATCTGTTGAAATATTCTAAGAGAGAAGCCTCCGTGCGTCTCGAAAAACTTCTCCGCAGCGCCATCGCCAACTGGGAAGCCAAGAATAGGGATCTGTCAAAGGAATTGGACAACGGCAACGTGTACGTAAAGACCATAATGGTCGGCCAGGGACGTACGCTTAAACGTATCCGCCCCTGCCCTCAGGGCCGTGCCGGCAGGATTCGCAAGCGTTCCAACCACGTGACCGTGGTCCTTGACGTAAAGAAACCATCAACAGCGGAGGAATAGATTATGGGACAGAAAACAAATCCTATCAGCAACAGAATCGGCATCACCCGTGGTTGGGACTCCAACTGGTGCGGTGGCAACTATCCGGAAAAGATAGAGGAAGACTACAAGATACGTAAATATCTGATCAACCGCCTGGCTAAGGCCAGCATCTCCAAGATCGTCATAGAGAGGACTTTGAAACTCATCACCGTGACCATCCACGCCGCCCGTCCGGGCATCATCATCGGCAAGGGCGGACAGGAGGTGGACAAGCTCAAGGAAGAGCTCAAGAAAGTCACCAAGAAGGACGTTCAGATAAATATCTTCGAAGTCAAGAGGCCCGAGGTGGACGCCAACATCGTGGCGGACAGCATCGCCCGTCAGATAGAAGGGCGCGTATCCTACAAGCGTGCCATAAAGATGGCCATTTCTTCGGCCATCAGAGTGGGTGCCGAGGGCATCAAGATCCAGATCAGCGGCCGTGTGGGCGGCGCCGAAATGGCCCGCAGCGAAATGTTCAAGGAGGGCCGTACCCCTCTCCACACTTTCCGTGCGGACATAGACTATGCCCTTGCGGTGGCAAGGACCAAGGTCGGCGCCCTCGGAATCAAGGTGTGGATCTGCAACGGTGAAAAATACGGCAAGCAGGACCTTTCGCCCAATGCCGGCGTGGCGGCCAATTCGCAGGCGGCCGGCCAGGGCCGCGGCGACCGCGGAGGACGTCGCGGAGGCCGTGGAGGACGCGGCGGCAGGTAGACCGTTGAACCAAGACGCAAAGCCGGCGGGAAACATGTGGATCCTTGCCGGCTTTTGTTGTTTTTGAAAATTGCTATATTTGCAAATGGTTAAAAAAGAACTGAAAACATTATAGACATGAAATTGAGAAACATTTTGTTTGCAGCCGCGGCCGCAGTGCTGGCGGCCGCATGTTCCGGGAAGCCGTCGGAGACGACTTCGGTCAATGTGAAATTCGCCGGCCAGGTTCCTGCTTCGCTCACCGTGAGAACCGGCGACGCCGAAAATGAAGTGCCCGTCGCAGACGGCGCGGCCACTTTCGAAGTGCCTACGGATCCGACCGTGGTGACTTATGTCATATGCGGCGATCTGGGCGCATTCTCTTTCATTCCTGACGGCGCCGTGCTGACCGTGGACGCGAACGTCGCGGACGACGGCTCCTTTGCCGCGGAAGTGAACACCGACAAAGGCCCCAAGTCCGTGCAGGGGAAATATGCGGCGTACGGCAAATGGCTGGACGGGTTCTATGAGAGATACTCCGACGCCATAGAGGCGATCGACAGCCTCGAGGTTTCCGATGAGGAAAAAGAAAAAATTGCCCAGGAAAGTTCCGAGAAGCTGATGGCCGAATACAAGGATTTCCTTGTCAAGTCCCTTGACGGCAACGGCGACAATTACATGGCGGCGGACATCATCCGCAAATTGTACGGCAGCGTATCCGACGAAGAGCTTGAAGGCATTGTCGGCAAGCTCAGCGACGCAATGAAAGAAAACGCATTCATCAAAAATGTCTGCGACAACCTTGAAAAGCGCCGCGCCACCCGCGAAGGCGCCAAATTCACCGATTTCACCGTAGAACAGTCGTATGAATATGTAAACGAATCGGGCGATACCGTCAAGGTGGAGCTTCCTACGGTCAGCCTGTCGGACTATGTCGGCAACGGCAAATATGTCCTCGTGGATTTCTGGGCTTCATGGTGCGGCCCCTGCAAGCGCGAGATTCCCAATCTCAAGCAGCTGTATGACAAATATCACGGAGACCGCTTCGACATAGTCAGCGTGGCCATCAGCGACGAGCCGCAGTCGTCCGTAGACACGGCCAAGGCATACGGCGTCACCTGGAACCAGATTGTCAACACCACCCGCGAGCCCGGAGACCTCTACGGCATAGAGTTCATCCCCCATATCATTCTCATCGGCCCCGACGGCACCATCCTGAAGAGGCCGCTGAGCGGAGAGGAGCTCATAAACGAGGTAAGCAAGTATCTCGACTAAGCCGGATAATTGACAGTCAGGGAAAAAATAACACTTTTGCCGCATTCCCCCGGAGTCTACAGATATTATGACTCCGAGGGAAATGTGATATATGTAGGCAAGGCGAAAGACCTTTTCAAGAGGGTCGCACAATATTTCGTCCCTCCGGAAAGGCTGAATACGAAGACGAGGCTTCTCGTCTCGAAGATCGCCGACGTCCAGTATTCGGTGGTCGGTTCGGAAGCCGACGCGCTGTTGCTGGAAAACAATCTTATAAAGCAGTACAAACCCCGCTACAACATACTTCTCAAAGATTCCAAGACATATCCCTGGATATGCGTGGGCGGCGGCGACTTCCCCCGGGTATACATCACAAGACGGATGGACAGGAGCGGGGGCAACCGTTATTACGGCCCTTACAGTTCGGTGATGCATGCGCGCAATCTTATAAATTTCTTTGCCGAGACGTATCCCTTGCGCACCTGCAAGCTCAAAATCACTTCCGAAGCCATCCTGAAGCACAAATTCCGTCCCTGCCTCGACTTCCATATAGGGCGCTGCAGGGGCTGCTGCACCGGAGGCGTGTCCAAGGAGGAATATGACGGGTGGATAAATGAGATAACCCATATCCTCACAGGACGCGGCGGCGAAATAATACAGCATTATAAAGCCCTCATGCAGGAGGCGGCGGCTTCGCTCGATTTTGAATCGGCGCAGGAATACAAGAGCAAGATGATTTCGCTCGAGAACCATTATTCCAAGTCGGTGATAACCTCCGCGGCGGATTCCAATGCGGATGTCTTTTCCCTTGTGTTCGATGCGTCCGAGGCTTTCGGCAATTTCCTGAGGATACGGGAGGGGGCTGTGGTGCAGTCCCTCAACATAGGATTCAGGATGAACATAGAGGAGCCGCGCGAAGCCGTGCTGAGCACGTTCATCGCCGAGATAGAGTCCAAATTCGGAGAGCTGTCCAAGGAGGTCATCGTCCCCTTCCTGCCCGACGTGGAGATAGACGGGGTGACATTCCGCATCCCTGTCCGCGGCGACAGGCTCGCCCTGCTGGAACTGAGCGCGAAGAATGCCGGGGAATTCCATTTCAACAGCGTGCGCCAGCGCGAACGCACCGATCCGGACGAATTTCGCCGCATGGTGATGGAAGATTTGCGCAAGGCATTGGGAATGAAGGAACTGCCCGTGCACATGGAGTGCTTCGACAATTCCAACATCCAAGGGACCAATCCCGTGGCTTCCTGTGTCGTGTTCCGCAACGGGGAGCCGTCGAAAAAGGATTACAGGCGATTCAAGATAAAGACCGTGATAGGGGCCAACGACTATGCTTCCATGAAAGAGGTGGTGAACAGGCGCTATGCCCGGATGCTCGAGGAGGCTCCGGACGACCTGCCGCAGCTGGTGGTCATAGACGGCGGAAAGGGACAGCTGGAGTTTGCGTACCAGGCGCTTGCGGAGCTCGGCCTGACGGAAAGGCTCACCGTGATAGGCCTGGCCAAGCGCATGGAGGAGGTCATAAGGGTGGGCGATCCGTACCCTCTTTTCATAGACAGGAATTCACAGGCTCTCAAGGTGCTGCAGCGTATACGCGACGAGGCCCACCGTTTCGGGATTACTTTCCACCGCAATCTCCGCAGCAAGGCCCAGATCAGTTCGGCGCTCAGGGAGATAAAGGGCGTCGGGGAGAGGACGGAGCAGCGCCTGCTGCTGCATTTCGGCAGCGTCGCGCGGATCGCGTCCGCACCCTTGGAGGAGGTGGCGGCTCTCGTAGGGCCGGCGCTTGCGATTAAAATACATGATTATTTGAACGAAACCGATGATTGACGAAAAGAAATTCAACCGCGTGTTCAGCACGGTGCTGATGTCGCTCATGGCCGTGGCCATCATTGTGACTGCCTGTTTCAAGTTCGAAGACCTCCGGGGCGACACGCACGGCATTGTCATGCTCGCGTTGGCGTCCGTCGCCTCCATGACGGGCGTGATTTCCACCGTATTGTCCGCCAACGGGGCCATAATGACATTCATCTTCGGCACGCTGAATGCGGTGCTGGTGGCCGCGGTGGCGCTTGACAACGGCATCATGGGCAATTTCGCCCTCCATGCCTTTTATTTCCTGCCCATGCAGTTCGTGGGCATTTGGCAATGGCGCAGACGCGGCGCCGGAATCTCCGGGAAAGGTGAAAAAGAGAAATCACAGGTGCAGGCCCGCCGCATGACACCTCGCCTGCGGATTGTAGTGGCGCTGGCCCTCGTGGCTGCGACGGCCGTGGCCTATTTCGTGCTTTGCCGCATCGACGGCACAACGGGCTCTTTCAACGGAAAGGCTTTCCTCGACGCCGCGGTATTTACTTTCAACGTGGGCGGACAGGTGCTGATGTCTTTTGCCTATATGGAGCAGTGGGTGCTGTGGAACCTTGTGAACATTTCATCCATAGGCCTGTGGGGCTATACGACGTGGGGCGCGGACGGAGCCTCGGGATATACCATAGTGATGTTCATAAAATATTGTTTCTACTTCGTCAACTCCCTCAACGGGCTCAGGATATGGCTGAACCTGAGCAAACCGCGTCAGAATGATGAATTTGCATAAAAAAGAAAAATGACTTATCTTTGCGGAGCATTTTTTACGAAAACGTAATATTAAAACATAAACTAAATTCTTTATTGTTATGACTAAAGAAGAAATCGTAAGCAAGGTTAAATCTATCATCGTCGACAAGCTCGGCGTTGAGGAGTCGGAAGTGACGGAAACCGCTAATTTCACCAATGATCTCGGTGCAGACTCCCTTGATACGGTAGAATTGCTCATGGAGTTTGAAAAGGTTTTCGATATCAAGATTCCCGATGAGGAAACGAGCGGCATCGCGACCGTTGCCGACGCCATCGCGAAGATAGAGGAAAAGCTTTCTGCAGAATAATCACCAAGGCGATTTAAAAAAAGGCCGGACGATTCAGTCCGGCTTTTTTTATTCTATTGTTCCCCCGTATTCCCTCGGCAGGGTGTATGTCACTTTCAGGACCGGCTTCTTCTCGTATCCGCCGGCAGGCCCGTTGAGCCTCGCCCTGTAATACCTGTCTTTGTCGAGCACTTCCGTGGTGGTGGTCTCGTCGGAACTTCCGGACATCATCGAGGCGAGCAGCATATAGTTCATGTAGTTGTTGTAATAGCTGTTGTAGCCGTAGCCGCCGTATCCTCCGTAATACCCTCCGTAGCCGCCGTAATAGCCGTTGCCGTATATGCTGTTGTAGTAGTTGGCGTAAAGCAGGTTCTGGTAGTATTCGCTGTCATAGTTGCTTTCGGTGGCCGTCTCTACGATTTCCTGGGCCACTATCAGGAACCAAATGTCATAGTTGCTCAGTTTCGACGTGTCGTTTATCTTGATCAGTTCCTGGAGATGGTGCGTTATGTCCGGCGCATATCGGCAGTTGGACCTGTCTATGTCGCCCTGGTTTTCCGAAGAGTTGCTTGCGTCGGCAAGTCCGGCGAAAGTGACGCTCGTGTCGGTGGCGATGCGGACCGTCGGGCTGATGATCGTAGGGAACAGGTTCATTTCAAGATAGTTGTCCGGCATCTCGAAAGGCAGGACAAGGGTGGCCTTGTTGATGACGGCCATGGCGGGGTCTCCGCCGTTGTTTTCTATGTCCGCCCGCACTTTCTCCCGTATTTCCCGGGCCGAGATGACCGGCTTCAGGCCGCCACCGCCCTCGATGTATATGTGTTCTCCGGCAGGCCCCGCCTTTCCGGCCGTTTCATGGCCCGTGGAGTTGAACGCATATTGGGGAAACTTCGTGTTCATGCTCACGAATTCGGTTTCGTCATACAGGTCCGTTTCGCCGAATACGAAATAGAAGCAGGTGTCCTTGCGCTCCCCGTCGTAGACGGAACTGAAATACAGGGTGGCCAGGTTGGTGTTGAGATAATACGAATTGTTGTATAGCGACAGGCTCGAGAGCCGGAACATGTTGATGCGTCCTCCGTTGTCGGTGGGGGCGTCCGTCTCGATATATATTCCGGGGAATTTGGCGGTGAAGGCCGGCATGGTGTCAAGGTCTTCCTGAAGTATCTGCATGTATTTGAGGCCGAATTCGTCGGAGAAATCGAAGCTGAGCGAGTCCGAGCCGTCGTAGACCGGAATGGTCTTGGTGATGATTTTGTGCCTGTGCTCTATCGCCGTGTTGGTGTTGCCGAAGTCGAGGGGCTTTTCGAGTTCGTAGACGTATATGTTCTGCAATATGTGCATCTGGCTTTCTTCCGGCACGGAGACGGTGTCGGCGGCCGCCGCGAAATGGAAGCGCCTGAAAACGGGGTTGGTGCCGAAGTCAAGCGTGTCCTGGAGCGGCACGAGCGTGAATGCGCTGCTGCGCGTGGTGAGGCCGAAGACGCTGTCCCTGACCGCGCCGACGGTGATCCGGCTGTCCGAATAGCCTGAAAGGCTGTCCGTCATTTCCATGCGGATGTCTTCAAGCGGGATCTCCGCAGTATATATATCGTATTTCCTGTCGGAGGGAAGGAAATTCTTGCCGAGTTCGTTGTTTACCTCCATGCAGGAGACGCCTCCGAGCATGATGGCGCACAACAGGCCGCAGTGTTTAAGATTCATCGCTCAATTTGTCGTAAAAGCCGTTGTATTCATCGATGTAGCTTCCGTCCTGCATGGCCGTCCCGTTGTATGGCAGTATGGGAACGCCGAGCGCCGCGCAATAGCCGGCAAGCTGCGGATCCATGTTTTCGGAGCCCATGATGATACCGTCGGAATATCTGGCGGCAAGTTTTGCAATATCCATGCCAGTAACCGTTTCGGGCAGGGCGGCATCCTCTTTGCGTATGCTTCCGAACGGAATCGTGTCGGCGAAGTCTTTGCCGAAGGTTTCGTCCGGGATGTCGTCGTATAGGGAAAGGACTGTCCTGCTGCCCGAAAAGATGGGATCGTCCATGTATGCTTTCTTGAGATAGAACGGCAGCACGTGCGAAATCCATCCGTGGCAGTGGATGATGTCGGGCGCCCAGCGCAGCTTCTTCACCGTCTCGAGCACTCCGCGGGCGAAGAAAATGGCCCGTTCGCCGTTGTCTTCAAAGAATTTGCCGTCCGTGTCGTGGTAAATCTGCTTTCTTTTGAAATAGTCTTCGTTGTCGATGAAATATACTTGGATCCTCGCGGCCGATATGGATGCAACCTTGATGACCAGGGGCCTGTCCACATCGCCTATGATGATGTTCATTCCGGACAGGCGGATGACTTCGTGCAGCTGGTGCTTCCTTTCGTTGATGCACCCGTAGCGCGGCATGAAAGACCGGATCTCCTTCTTTTTCTCCTGAATGCCCTGCGGCAGGTAGCGGCCTATGGTCGAAATCGCGGTTTCGGGAAGATAGGGGGAAATCTCGGAGTTGACGAATAATACTTTTTTTGCGGGTTCACCCATGTCGTAAATCCTTTTTTCTTTAGCAGACAAAGATAATAAATTTTTCTGATATTTCGATATTTCACTATCTTTGGGGCGAAATTGACCGGTTTCGCACAATGCCGAGAAAGGAAAACCGCATCATACGCCGCAGGCTCGTGAACGCTTATCTCTCTTCCGTGATAAGCATAAGTCTCGTGCTGCTTCTCGTCGGGCTCGCGTCCCTGCTCCTCGTGAACGCCAGGAGCGTGTCGGATTATTTCAAGGAGAACATGCAGATATCGGTCCTGCTCAGGCAGGAGGCGGACGAAGACGACGCGGCCGAATATCAGGCGGCCATAGATACGTTGAAGTACGTCCGCAGTTCGGTCATGATATCCCGCGAGCAGGGCATCAGGGAGATGGCGGACATGCTCGGGGAGGACTTCATGGAGGTGTTCGGGACCTCGCCGGTGCCGGTGTCGGTGGACGTCACGGTGAAGGCGGACTATGTGTCTCCGGACAGTCTGGAGGTGGTGCGGAAGGTGCTTGCGGACTCTCCGCTCGTGGATGAGGTGAATTTTCAGGTCTCGCTCGTCGAGGCCCTGAACGCCAATCTGCGCAAGATTTCAGTTGTGCTCGGCATATTCATCCTGCTTCTGCTCTTCATTTCTTTCGTGTTGATAAACAATACGGTGCGTCTCAATGTGTTTTCGCGCCGCTTTACCATACATACCATGCGTCTGGTCGGTGCCACACGGTCGTTCATAAGGGCCCCGTTCCTCGTACAGGCGGTGTTCCAGGGACTGTTCGCATCTTTTCTTGCCATAGCCATGCTCCTTGGCGTGCTGTTCTTTGTCCGCAGGGAATTCGTCCGGCTGTTTGAAGTCTTTCATCTCGAAATGCTGCTGGCCGTGATGGGCATAGTGGTGGCGTCGGGCCTGATAATATGCGTGGTGAGCACGTGGCTTGTCGTGGACAGGCTGGTGTCGTTCTCCAAAGATGAATTATATTCTTAGAAAAAGACATGGACAACAGGAAAACGGAACCCGGGGATCCGGGCAGGATGGCCATCACGGCCAAGGGATTGAAGATAATGATTGCGGGACTTTTGGTGATGGTGTCCGGGTACGTGCTGCTGACGGGCGGGGGCGTCAAGGACCCTGCCGTGTTCAACTATGACATGTTCGACTTCCGCCGGCTCGTGGCCGCTCCGGTAGTGATAATATGCGGGGCCGTGATCGTGGCCGTGTCCATAATGGGCCGGTTCGGCGGCAAAAAAGGCGAATGACGCATGGACTGGTGGCAGGCAATCATATTGGGGCTTGTGCAGGGGCTGACCGAGTTTCTGCCGGTCTCCAGCAGCGGACACCTCATGATGGTCCGCGAACTGCTCGGCGTCGACGGGGAGGGCTTCCTCGACTTCACCGTGCTCGTGCATCTGGCGACGGTGTGCAGTACCGTCGTCGTGTTCCGGAAGCCTATATGCAGGCTCATTTCCGGTTTGTTCCGATTCAGGTACAATGACGAGACGGACTATGTCTGCAAGCTCGTGGTCTCCATGGTGCCGGTGGCCGTGGTGGGCCTCTTTTTCAAGGACGCCGTGGAGAGCCTTTTCGGGGATTCGCTTTTGGTGACGGGCGCCTGCCTTTTGGTGACGGCGGCTCTTTTGTTCCTGTCGGACGTCCTGCCGGCGAAAGCCGCCGGGGCGGGCAGGCCGGCCGCGAAGGAGCATCGCAACGGCATTTCATATCTGCAGGCGGCCGTGGTCGGTCTCGGCCAGGCCGTGGCCGTGGCGCCGGGACTATCCCGTTCCGGCACTACCATATCCGCGGGCCTTCTCGCCGGAGTGAAAAGGGAGTCCATGGCGCAGTTCTCGTTCTTGATGGTGCTGGTGCCCATAATAGGCGAACAGTTGCTTGACGCCGTCGGGACATTTTCCGCCACAGGACGATTCTTTTCCGGTGAAACGGGCGGCCTGAGCCTCGCGCTCGGCTTCGCCGCCGCGTTCCTTTCCGGCCTCGCCGCATGCAGGTGGATGATATCGATAGTGCGCAGGGCCCGGCTGAGCTGGTTCGCAGTCTATTGCTGCATTGTGGCCGTGCTTGTTTTCATTTTCGCATGATGCCTTCCCGCGACCGTACATATTTCGTGGCGGACGTGCATCTTGGACTGGACCTCATGGATCCCGCCGGCAGGGAGGCGAGGTTCGTGCGTTTCCTGAAGTCGATGCCGGCGGAGCGGACGGAGTCGCTTTACATGCTCGGCGACATTTGGGATTTCTGGTACGAATACCGGGACGTGGTGCCCAAGGGCTACGTCAGGGTCTTTTCAGCCTTGTTGGATCTGATGGACGCGGGGGTGAAGGTGTATTTCTTTCAGGGCAACCATGACATATGGTGCTACCATTATTTCGAAGATCTCGGCATGACGGTCCTGCGGCAGCCCTGCCTCGTGACGGCGGGCGGCAAAACGTTCTGCCTCGGACACGGCGACGGGCTGGGCCCCGTGAGCCCGGGCTACAGGCTGATGCGGCGGGTTTTCCATAACCGTTTGGCCCAGCGCCTGTTCAGCATGCTGCATCCGTATATCGCCTTCAGCATAGGAAAGGGCTGGTCGCGCAGGAGCCGTCTGTCGGACGGGACCGGCTATGTGTTCAGGGGAAAGGACGAGCCGCTTTACCGCTTCGCGGAGGAATATTCTTCACGCCATAAGGTGGATTATTTCGTGTTCGGACATTACCATTGCAGCGTCGATCTCGCCCTCCCGTCGGGAGCCCGTCTGAAAGTTCTGAAGGACTGGATGGAAGGCGACAGCTACCTGTATTTCTCCGGGATTGAGGGCTGGGGCGGCTCCTGCCAGAATATCGAGAAGTAGAGCTCTGCGAAGGTGCCGTCTTCCCATTTTTTTACGAGTTCCTCCACGTCTTTGTCTTCGCCGTCGGGGTCGTAGGTGGCTTTGAGGTCGTTGTCGAACAGTTTGGCTATCCCCTGCCAGAATCCCGCCGCCGTCCGGCTCTTGTAATCCTTTATGATGGTGTAGGTGGGCTTGTTGATTTCCCGGTCTATCAGCTTGAGCAGCAGGGCTCCCTGGGATATGGACATGCTCCTGGCCACTTTTTCGAAGTCTTTCATTATCTGCTTCTGCAGCCCGTTCACGTATTTCTCTTTCTGCCGTTTCCCGTAGCCGTTGGCAGTGATGGTGCTGTCGGCCGCCCTTTCCATTTTGGCGGCGAGTTGGGCATACGGATAGACCTTGGCGAAATTGTATACGAGTCGGTAATATTGTCTGCGGTCTTTTTCCGTCTGCCTGCGTCCCCGTGCGGCGACGCTCGACGGGGCGATGCTATCGAAGTATATTGTGTCCCCGTTTTCCACTATGTATGAGAGGATTTCTCCCGTCCGCCGTTCTTCGCTGCGCTTTCTTTCGGCTTCACGCTGCTCCTGCCGGGCGCGTCTCATCGCCCTGCGTATATGGTTCTGCGCGGACATGTCCTGTCCGTGCAGTATCAGGGCGGCGAAAAATATCGCCGATGCCAATATGTGCGCTGTTCGTGTTTTCATGTCGCAAAAGCGGTCGCAAACTTTTTCTTCCTGCGAAAACCCTGCCATAGCGGTCAGCCTCTTTTTTACGGTCCGTCCGTTGGCTCTTGTCGAAAAATGACCGAAATTTTTTCGTGCGCCGTATGCAATTCTCTGAAAACATTGTTTTTAACGGTCAAAAAATTCGGTCGAAAATGTATCATTTTTTCTCAAAAAATGTTTGTAATCCGGTATTTTTTACTAACTTTGCAATCCCAAAAGTCGGGCTTTATGCACTCAAGTGCTTGAGCTTCAGTGTTTTTGGAGTAAAGGGAGAATAATTAAAGCAGTACAGCGATGTTACAACCTAAAAGAACAAAGTTTAGAAGGGAACAGAAAAACCGCATGAAAGGCAATTCCCAGCGCGGGAATCAGCTCGCTTTCGGTTCTTTCGGCATCAAGACCCTTGAAAATTGCTGGCTTACCGCACAGCAGATAGAGTCTGCCCGTCAGGCTATTTCACGTCATATGAACCGTGAAGGGCAGATCTGGATCAGGGTGTTCCCCAGCAAGCCTTTCACCAAGAAGCCTCTCGATACCCGTATGGGAAAGGGCAAGGGCGATCCTCAGGGATTCGTGGCTCCCGTCACCCCGGGCCGCATCCTTTTCGAAGCGGAGGGTGTTTCCCTGGCGGTGGCGAAAGAGGCGATGCGCCTTGCATCCCACAAGCTTCCCGTGGCGACCAAGTTCATCGTCCGCAGGGATTATGTTGAAGAATAATTTAATGGAGACAAAAAAATGAAAGTATCGGAAATTCGCGAAATGTCGGCTGCCGATCTGCGCGACCGCATCGTGGCGGAGAAAGCCAATCTCAGCCAGATGAAACTCAATCATGCCGTCTCTCCATTGGAAGATACGTCAGTGTTCAAGAAGACGAGGCAGGATATCGCACGCATGATCACCGTCCTCGCCGAGAAGGAAAAACAACAGTAAAGCAGGAAGTCCTATGGAAAGAAATCTTCGCAAGGAAAGAATAGGTATCGTGGTCAGCAACAAGATGGACAAGACCATCGTGGTGTCCGTGGAGAGGCAGGAGAAACATCCTCTGTACGGAAAGTTCGTGAAAAAGACCACGAAATTCGTTGCTCATGACGACAAGAACGAGTGCAGTGAGGGAGACCGCGTCCGCATCATGGAGACACGTCCTCTGAGCAAGACGAAAAGATGGAGATTAGTAGAAATCATTGAAAAGGTAAAGTAGTATGATACAGCAGGAAACACGTTTACAGGTGGCAGACAACAGCGGTGCCAAGGAAGTCCTTTGCATCCGCGTGCTCGGCGGCACCCACCATCGTTACGCGACCGTCGGCGACACCATCGTCGTGGCTGTCAAGAGTGCTATTTCCGGCGGCGATGCCAAGAAAGGTACAGTCTCGAAGGCAGTTATAGTCCGTACAAAGAAAGAAATCCGCAGACAGGACGGTTCCTATATCCGTTTTGACGACAACGCCTGCGTTCTCCTCAACAATGCCGGGGAGCTCCGCGGCACCCGTATCTTCGGTCCTGTCGCCAGGGAACTGCGCGACAAATACATGAAAATCGTTTCACTGGCGCCGGAGGTCCTTTAAAAGTCGAAAATCATGAAAAAGTTACACGTAAAGAAAGGCGATACCGTTTATGTAAATGCCGGCAACGACAAGGGCAAGACAGGAAAAGTCCTCGCCGTCATCACTGACAAGGATCGCGTCATAGTCGAGGGCGTCAATATAGTGTCGAAACACACCAAGCCCAATTCCAAGCAGCCTCAGGGCGGCATCGTCAAGCAGGAGGCCAGCATCCACATTTCCAATGTCCAGCTTTTGGACCCGGCGGCGTCCAAGCCTACGCCCACGAGGATAGGCCGCAAGTTCGTCGACGGAAAGAAGATTCGTTACGCTAAAAAATCCGGAGAGGAGATCAAATGACCATGGCAAAGAAAAACAACAAACCCGCGGAAGTGCAGGCGCTCCCTGCCGGATACGTGCCCACTCTTAAGAAGACGTACAAGGAAGAGATCGTGCCTGCGCTCGTCAAGCAGTTCTCCTACACTACCGTAATGCAGGTGCCCAAGCTCGTCAAGATCACTATCAACGAGGGCGTCGGCGAAGGTGTGCAGGACAAGAAGATAGTGGAGGAGGCGGCTGCCGAGCTGTCGTCCATAGTGGGCCAGAAGGCCATTTTGACCACTTCCAAAAAAGACGTTTCCAACTTCAAGCTCCGCAAGGGCATGACCATCGGCGTGAAGGTCACCCTCCGCGACGTGAAGATGTATGAATTTCTCGAGAGGCTCATCCGCGTGGCGCTTCCCCGAATCAGGGACTTCAACGGCATAGCCGAAAAGTTCGACGGCCGCGGCAACTATACCCTCGGCATCAAGGAGCAGATAATATTCCCGGAAGTCGATATAGACAAGAATCCGAGGATACACGGCATGGAAATAACTTTCGTAACTTCGGCCAGGACCGACGAAGAGGCGTTCGCCCTTTTGAAGGCATTCGGCCTGCCGTTCAAGAAACATAACGATTAAGAATATGGCAAAGGAATCAATGAAAGCCCGCGAGGCAAAGCGCGCCAGGCTGGTCGCCCAATACGCCGCCAAGAGGAAAGCGCTCAAGGAAGCCGGCGACTACGCCGCCTTGGACAAGCTCCCCAAGAATGCGAGTCCGGTGCGTCTTCACAACCGCTGCTCTCTCACCGGCCGTCCGAAAGGCTACATGCGCGCCTTCGGCCTCAGCCGCATCCAGTTCCGCGAGATGGCTTCCGCCGGGCTCATACCGGGCGTCAAGAAGGCGAGCTGGTAAAATCAATGGTTAATTATTGGATATCGGGCGTCTTTGGACGCTGCGCTAAAATTTATAAGAGAAATGACTGATCCGATCGCAGATTATCTGACAAGAATCCGCAACGCATACCTTGCGGGCAAGAAAATAGTAGAGGTGCCGTCTTCCAACATGAAGCTGGCCATCACCAAAATTCTTTGCGACAAGGGTTATATCCTCAGCTACAAGGTAGTGGAGGATACACCGTACAATATAATCAAAATCGCTTTGAAATATCATCCCCAGACCAAGGCCGCGGCCATCAAATCCATTTCCCGCGTTTCTTCCCCCGGCCTGAGGAAATATGCGGACGTGAAGAACATGCCGAGGGTCCTCAACGGGCTCGGCATCGCCATACTCTCCACTTCCAAGGGCGTCATCACCGACAAGGAAGCCAGGGAGCTCAACGTCGGCGGCGAGGTCATATGCTATGTTTATTAATGTTAAAAGTCAACAATAATGTCAAGAATCGGAAAATTGCCTGTAAACCTTCCGGCCGGGGTGACCGCAGAGTTGCTTCCCGGCAACGTTGTGAAGGTTAAAGGCCCTCTCGGTGAACTGAGCCAGAAAGTTGATCCGGGCATCACCGTCACCATAGAGGGAAATGAGATTAAGTTCACCAGGCCCAATGACCTTCCCCGGTTCCGCTCCATGCACGGACTCTACAGGGCCCTCGTGCACAATATGGTGGTCGGGGTGTCCGAGGGCTTTACGACCAACCAGGAATTTGTGGGCGTAGGTTACCGCGTGACGGCGCAGGGCCGTCTGGTCACCATGTCCGTAGGATATTCCCATGACATCCAGATAGAGCTTCCCAAGGAAGTGACCGCCGAGACGCCGCAGGTGAAGAAGGGCGAAAACCCCGTCCTCATCCTCAAGAGCGCCGACAAGCAGCTCCTGGGACAGGTCGCGGCCAAGATACGTTCATTCCGCAGACCGGAGCCTTACAAGGGCAAGGGCATCAAGTTCGTCGGCGAACAGCTCCGCCGCAAGGCCGGCAAGACCGCGGCCGCTAAATAACAGGAGGATTGAGTTATGGCATTGAACAGAATAGAAAGAAGGAAAAGGATTCATTACCGTATCCGCAAACATGTGAACGGTACCGCAGAGAGGCCGAGGATGGTCGTTTTCAGAAGCAACCGGCAGATTTATGTACAGGTGGTGGATGACGAACAGGGCAGGACGCTCGTGGCGGCGGCTTCCAATGACAAGGCCCTCGCGGCGGAATGCAACGGCAAGAACGGCATCGACGCCGCGGCCGTGGTGGGCAAGGCCATCGCGGAGCGCGCCAAGGAAAAGGGAATATCCAAGGTCTCCTTCGACCGCGGCGGCTATCTTTTCCACGGAAGGGTTAAAAGTTTGGCTGACGCCGCCCGTGAAGGCGGTCTCGAATTCTAATTTATAAAGACTATGGCAAATTCAAACGTAAAAAGAGTAAAGACATCTGAACTTGAGCTCAAGGACAGACTGGTGGCTATCAACAGGGTGACCAAGGTTACCAAGGGTGGCCGTCATTTCCGCTTTGCCGCCATTGTCGTCGTCGGCGACGAGAACGGTGTCGTTGGCTATGGTCTTGGCAAGGCGAACGAGGTCACGGCGGCCATCGCCAAAGGCGTGGAGGATGCCAAGAAGAACCTCGTCAAGGTTCCCGTCATCAACACGACCATCCCTCATGAGCAGGAGGCCCACTTCGGCGGCGCCCGCGTGTTCATGAAACCGGCGGCCCCCGGTACCGGCGTGAAGGCCGGCGGCGCCATGCGCGCCGTGTTCGAGTCCGCCGGCGTACAGAACGTGCTTGCGAAGTCCAAGGGTTCGTCGAACCCCCACAATCTGGTAAAGGCCACGATCGCGGCCCTCACCGAGATGCGCGACGCCTATACGGTGGCCGGACTCCGCGGAGTGCCCATGAGCAGAGTGTTTAACGGATAATACGGAGGCAGGAATCATGGCAAAGCTAAGAATCACCCAGGTCGTCAGCAAGAACGGCGAAACCAAGAGGCAGATAGCCAATCTCAGGGGACTCGGCCTCCGCAAATTGAATCAGACAGTAGAGGTAGAGAAGACTCCTATCGCACTCGGCATGCTGGAGAAAGTTCATCACCTCGTTAAGGTTGAAGAAATTGACTAAGGGAGGGAGAATCGATGAAACTTGAAAATTTAAAACCGGCGAAAGGCGCCACCCACAGGAAGAAAAGAGTAGGCCGCGGCGAAGGCTCCGGCAAAGGCGGCACCGCCACCCGCGGTACCAAGGGCGCCCAGGCGCGTGCCGGTTACGAGCATAAGGCAGGATTCGAAGGCGGTCAGATGCCTATTCAGAGGCGTGTGCCCAAATTCGGATTCAAGAACCGCAACAGAGTAGAATACAAGGCCGTGAACGTGGCTGATCTGCAGAGGCTTTCAGAGAGGCTCGGCGTCACCTCGTTCGACCACGACACTTTAATTTCCGCCGGCATGGCGTCGAAGACCGAGCTGATAAAGGTGCTTGGCAACGGCGAACTCACCGCCAAGCTGGAAGTGTCGGCGAACGCCTTCTCCAAGAGCGCCGTCGCCAAGATCGAGGCCGCCGGCGGCAAAACAACAGTAATCTGATGACGGCATGAAGAAGTTTATAGAGACTATAAAGAATATCTATAAAATCGAAGAGCTGCGCAAGCGTATCGGCTACACGATGCTCCTTGTCCTGATATACAGGCTCGGATGCTTCATCGTGCTTCCCGGCATCGATCCCGGTCGCCTCGCCAATCTGCAGAGCAGTACCCAGGAAGGTCTCGTCGGCCTCCTGAACATGTTCTCCGGCGGCGCTTTCGGCAATGCTTCGATTTTCGCGCTCGGCGTGATGCCGTACATCTCGGCGTCCATCGTCGTGCAGCTTCTCGGCATTTTCGTGCCCTATTTCCGCAAGCTCCAGATGGAGGGCGAGAGCGGGCGCAGAAAAATGAATCAGATCACCAGAACACTCACGATCCTTATTCTGGCCATTCAGGGCCCGGCCTATGTCACCGGCATGATCCCGCGTGACTCCCTGGCCGTCACATGGTCCGGATTCGTGTTCAATATGGTATCGACCGTCATCCTGATGGCCGGCTCCATGTTCGTCATGTGGCTCGGCGAAAGGATTACCGACCGTGGCATCGGCAACGGCATATCCCTCATCATCATGATAGGCATAGTGGCCCGTCTGCCCTATGCGCTCGTGGCCGAGATCGGACAGAAGCTCACCACCACCAGCGGCGGTGGCATGCTTATCCTTATCGTCGAGTTCGTGGTATGGGTATTCGTGCTCATGGCGGCCATCGCGCTCGTGCAGGCCGTCCGCAAAGTTCCCGTACAGTACGCCAAGAGGGTGGTCGGCAACAGGCAGTACGGCGGCGTGCGCCAGTACATTCCGCTTAAGCTCAATGCCGCCGGCGTGATGCCGATCATTTTCGCGCAGGCGCTTATGATGTTCCCGCTGTTCTTCGGCCGCTTCGACGCCACGCGCGGACTCGCGGCCACTTTCAGCAACTATACCGGATTCTGGTACAATCTGGTGTTCGGACTTCTCGTGGTCATATTCACCTTCTTCTATACGGCCATCACTATCAATCCGACGATGATGGCGGAAGAAATGAAGAGAAACGGCGGCTTCATCCCCGGCGTCAAGCCCGGCAAGAAGACAGTCGAGTTCCTTGACGACGTAATGTCGAAAATCACGATCCCCGGATCCATTTTCCTCGCTTTGATCGCAATCATGCCCGCATTCGCAAGGGCCGCAGGAATAAACAACCAGTTTGCAAGTTTCTTCGGCGGCACATCCCTGCTTATCATGGTGGGCGTGATCCTCGATACATTGCAGCAGATTGAAAGTTATCTGCTGATGCGTCATTATGACGGACTTATGAAGACCGGTCGTCTCACGGGACGCTCCGGTATGTAGTTCTTTGGAGTAAAGGCAGGACGAAAGATGATAAGGCCCAAGACAGAAGAAGAGATTGAGCTCCTGAAAATCAACGGAGAGCTGGTGTCCAGAACACTGGCGGAAGTCGGAAAGAGGGTCGCCCCCGGTGTGACAACCAATGAGTTGAATGAGGTGGCCGAGACTTTTATCCGTGACAACGGGGCCGTCCCGAGCTTCAAAGGGTTTGAAGGCTTTCCCGCCGCGCTGTGCATGTCGGTCAATGATGTGGTGGTCCACGGCTTTCCGTCGGACCGTGTCCTTGAAGAGGGCGACATCGTGTCCGTGGACTGCGGAACTTTGTACAAGGGGTACAACGGCGATTCGGCCTATACTTTCCCCGTAGGGGAGGTGGACGCCGAAACGCGCAGGCTCCTCGACGTCACGAAGGCTTCGCTTTACAAAGGCATAGAGCAGGCGACGGCAGGCAACAGGACAGGCGATATCGGACACGCGGTGCAAACGTATGCCGAGTCATTCGGGTTCTCCGTAGTCCGCGAATTGGAGGGACACGGAATCGGAAAGAGGATGCACGAAGATCCGGGCGTACCGAATTACGGGCGTCAGGGACACGGTGCCAGACTCTACGACGGAATGACCATTTGTATCGAGCCTATGATTTGCGCAGGCGGACGCGGCGTATATCTCGCGCGAAACGGCTGGGCGGTCCATACTGCGGACCACAAGAACGCGGCTCATTACGAACTTACGGTTGTTGTCCGGAACGGCAGGGCCGAACAGCTTTCGACTTTCGACTTTATCGAAAAAGACGGAAACATTAAATTTTAAAGTGAAATTCCAATGTCAAAACAAGTAGCAATCGAGCAAGATGGAACAGTAATAGAGACCCTTCCCAACGCGATGTTCCGCGTCGAGCTGGAAAACGGCCACGTCCTCCTCTGCAACATTTCAGGGAAGATGAGGATGAACTTTATCCATATACTCCTCGGCGACCGGGTTAAAGTTGAAATCTCACCTTATGATTTGACAAAAGGAAGAATTTCTTTCAGATACAAATAAAATCATTGCACTATGAAAGTCAAGACATCCATCAAGAAGCGCAGCGAGGATTGCAAGATCGTGAAACGTAAAGGCCGCCTTTACGTCATCTGCAAGAAAAATCCGAAATTCAAGATGCGTCAGGGATAAATCGATTGTATAATAATAAAGTAAAGATAGATTATGGCAAGAATAGCCGGTGTTGATTTACCGAACAACAAACGTGGAGAGGTAGGGCTTACCTATATCTACGGGATCGGCCGCAGTTCGGCGAACAGGATTCTCGAGAAGTGCGGCATAGATCGCGACATCAAGGTTGGCGACTGGAACGACGAGCAGGTCGCGGCCATCCGTACCGTCATCAATGACGAGTACAAAATCGAGGGCGAGCTCCGCTCCTCGGTCCAGATGGACATCAAGCGCCTCATGGATATTGGCTGCTACCGCGGCATACGTCATCGTATAGGCCTTCCCGTCCGGGGTCAGAGCACCAAGAACAACGCCCGCACTCGCAAGGGCAAGAAGAAGACCGTCGCCAACAAGAAGAAGGCGACCAAATAAAGTTTGATGAATTATGGCAAAAAAAACAACAACAGCGAAGAAAAGAGTTGTCAAGGTTGAAGCTTATGGCGAAGCCCATATTTCATCGACCTTCAACAACATCATAGTTTCTCTCACCAATGCGCAGGGACAGGTGATCAGCTGGTCCTCGGCCGGAAAGAGCGGCTTCAGAGGCTCCAAGAAGAACACCCCCTATGCAGCGCAGATGGCGGCCGAAGATGCGGCCAAAACGGCGTTTGACGCAGGCCTCCGCAAAGTGAAGGTTTACGTCAAGGGTCCGGGCGCAGGCCGCGAATCCGCAATCCGCACCATCAACAACGCAGGCATCACGGTTACGGAGATTATCGACGTCACTCCCGTACCCCACAATGGCTGCAGACCCAAGGGACGCCGTAAAGTTTAATCATTTTCAAATCGCAACCAAGTTATGGCAAGATATACTGGACCCAGAACAAGAATCGCACGCAAGTTCGGCGAACCCATTTTCGGTGCTGACAAACATTTCGAGAAGAGAAACACTCCTCCGGGACAGCACGGCCTGGCCGCAAAGCGCAAGAAAATGCGCGAGTACGGCATCCAGCTGAAGGAGAAGCAGAAAGTCAAATATATGTACGGCTTGCTGGAGAGGCAGTTCCGCAACACGTACGGCAAGGCCGCGCGCATGAAGGGACAGACCGGCGTGAATCTGGTGCTCCTTCTCGAGTCCCGTCTCGACAACATCGTCTACCGTCTCGGCATAGCTCCCACGAGGGCGGCTGCGAGGCAGCTCGTGCTGCACCGCCACATCGCCCTGAACGGCAGCGTATGCAACATTCCCTCAGCTCAGGTGAAACCCGGCGAGACCGTCGCGGTGAGGGAGAGATCCAAGAGCCTTGAAGTCATCCAGAACAGCGTGGCTTCCGCAACCAAATATCCGTGGCTTGAATTCGATGCCAAGGCCCTCTCGGGCAAGTATCTCAACATTCCGGCCAGAACGGACATTCCGGAGAACATAAACGAACAGCTGATCGTCGATCTGTACTCCAAGTAATAGTATTAACACCCAGAAAAGGAACAATTATGGCAATCTTAGCATTTCAAAAACCGGACAAGGTAATCATGCTCGAAGGGAGCGATACCGTCGGCCGTTTCGAATTCAGGCCATTGGAGCCGGGATACGGTCAGACTATCGGCAACGCCCTTCGCCGCATATTGCTTGCGTCTCTGGAGGGTTTTGCCATCTCGTCCGTACGGATTTCGGGAGTGGACCAGGAATTCGCCACCATTCCCGGCGTGATTGAGAGCATGCAGGACATCATTCTCAACCTCAAGCAGGTCCGTTTCAAAAGGATGGTGGAAACCGTCGACTCCGAGGTGGCGAACATAGTGATCAGCGGCAAGCAGGAATTTGCCGCGGAGGATATCTCAAAAGGATTGTCTTCTTTCAAGGTGTTGAATCCCGAGCTGCATATATGCTCTCTCGAGCCTTCAATTAAACTGGAAATCACCCTGACCATCACCAAGGGCCGCGGATACGTCCTCGCCGAGGAAATGAGGGATGACAATGCGCCCATCGGGACCATTCCGGTGGATGCGATATACACTCCCATCAAGAAGGTCAACTGGACGGTGGATCCCTGGCGCGTGGAGCAGAAGACCGACTATGAAAAGCTCAACATAGAGATCGTGACCGACGGGTCCGTTTCTCCCAACGCGGCTCTTCAGGATGCGGCCAATATTCTCATCTATCACTTCAAACTGTTCACCGACGACAAGAAGCTGTCGCTTGAGAGCCCGGTCGAGGCCGATCCCAAGGAGCTGGACGAGGAGTCGTTGAGGATGAGGCATCTTCTTCTCACCAAGCTTTCCGACATGGGGCTTTCCGTAAGGGCTTTCAATTGTCTCAAGGCTGCGGATATCGACACCTTCGCCGATCTGGTGTCCTATTCGAGGGCCGAGCTGATGAAATTCCGCAATTTCGGAAGGAAATCCCTCAATGAAATCGATCTCCTTGTGGAAAAGATGAAACTTTCGTTCGGAATGGACGTTACAAAGTATAACATTGAACCTAAGAAAAAGAATATCTAAAAATGAGGCACAATAAAGCAATCAATCATCTTGGACGGAAGAGCTCTCACCGCAAGGCCATGCTCGCCAACATGGCTGCGTCTCTTATCATGCATAAGAGGATTACGACTACCGTGGCCAAGGCCAAGGCGCTCAAGCCGTATGTGGAGCCGCTTATCACAAAGTCGAAGGACGATTCGACGCATTCCCGCCGTATTGTATTCAGCTATCTGAAAGACAAATACGCGACCGCCGAACTGTTCCGTACCATAGCTCCCAAAATAGCTGACCGTCCCGGCGGATATCTCCGCATACTCCATCTCGGTTTCCGTCCCGGTGACGCCGCCGACATGGCGTTGGTAGAATTCGTCGACTTCAACGAGGCCGCTCTCGCAAGCACCGCCAAGAAGGAGACCAAGAAGGGCACCCGCCGCGGCCGCAGCACCGCCAAGAAGACGGAGAAGCCCACGGCCGCCCCTGTAGAAGCTCCTGCGGCTCCAGCCGAAACGACTCCCGCGGCACCCGCCGAGGAAGCACCGGCCGCCGCTCCCGCCGAAGAGGCTCCGGCCGCCGGCGAAACACCTGCAGCTGAATAAGAGTGTATTCATGATATTATGGCAAAGGCCCCGGGGATTCTGTCTCCGGGGCCTTTGACGTGTTCACGGGCCGTGTCCGCTAACAGTGCAGCATGACGGTCAGCCCGGCCATGACTATGGAAACCATGCTCATAAGCTTTATCAGGATGTTGAGCGAGGGGCCGGAAGTGTCCTTGAAGGGATCTCCCACCGTGTCTCCTACGATGGTGGCTTTGTGGCACTCCGAGTTCTTGCCGCCGAGGTGGCCTTCCTCCACGTACTTTTTGGCATTGTCCCATGCCCCGCCGGAGTTGGCGAGGAAGATGGCCAGCACGAACCCGGCTCCGAGCCCGCCTGCAAGCACGCCTATGACGCCTGCGGGGCCGAGGATTATGCCGGTCGCCACGGGAACGATTATGGCGAGTACCGAAGGGAATATCATCTCATGCTGGGCGGCTTTGGTGGATATGCGCACGCAATTCGTGTAGTCCGGACGCTTTTTGCCCTCAAGGATACCGGCGATTTCGCGGAACTGGCGGCGGACTTCCACCACCATTTTGGAGGCCGCCCGGCCTACTGCGTTCATCGTCAGGCCGCAGAACAGGAATGCCATCATGGAGCCGATGAACACCCCGGCCAGAACGACGGGATTCATCAGGGTTATATTGTAATGTTCCACAATCTGCGGTATGCCCGCGCGGGCAAGTTCGGCGTAATGCACCGCCAGTTCACCGCCTTTTTCGGCCATGTGGCCGAATCCGATCTTTATCTCTTCAATGTAGGAGGCGAGAAGGGCGAGAGCCGTAAGCGCGGCGGAGCCTATCGCGAAACCTTTCCCGGTGGCAGCCGTCGTATTGCCGAGGGCGTCGAGCACGTCCGTGCGCTGGCGCACCATAGGATCAAGTTCGGACATCTGTGCGTTTCCGCCGGCATTGTCGGCTATGGGGCCGTATGCATCTGTGGCCAATGTGATGCCGAGCGTCGAGAGCATGCCGACGGCGGCTATGCTGATGCCGTAGAGCCCCTGTCCGAGCAGGTCGGGACTGAACGAGAAGCCTGTCGCGAAGGAATAGGACAGCAGGATGGCAATGGCGATGGTGACTACGGGGATGGCCGTTGAAATCATTCCGAGCCCCACTCCGCCTATTATCACGGTGGCGGAGCCGGTTTCGGCGCTCTCGGCAAGTTTCTGCGTAGGCCTGTATGAATGGGAAGTATAGTATTCGGTCACCTTTCCTATTATCACTCCGGCAAGAAGCCCGGACAGGACTGAAAGGGACAGCTGCCACCAGTTGCCGAATCCGAGGAGCCTGAATATGCCGAAGGTGATCACCGCTATGAGGACGGCGCTCAGATTGGTGCCGGTGCTGAGGGATTTCAGGAGCTGCTGCAGTCCGGCGCCGTTTTTGGTGCGGACGGCATAGATGCCGGCTATTGACAGCACGACGCCGACGGCGGCTATGAGCATCGGAGCGAGTATGGCCTTTGTCTGCATGGCATAGTCTCCGAAGAAGGCCGAGGCTCCGAGGGCCATCGTGGCGAGGATGGATCCGCAATATGATTCGTACAGGTCCGCGCCCATGCCTGCGACGTCCCCGACGTTGTCCCCGACGTTGTCGGCTATGGTGGCCGGGTTGCGCGGGTCGTCTTCGGGGATGTCCTGCTCCACCTTGCCTACGATGTCGGCGCCGACGTCGGCCGCCTTGGTGTATATTCCGCCTCCTACGCGGGCGAATAGGGCCTGCGTGGACGCGCCCATGCCGAACGTAAGCATCGTGGTGGTGACCACGACGAGCTTCTGCGAGGCGTCAGGATTGTCTATGAATATGTTGAGGATTATCCACCAGATGGATATGTCGAGAAGGCCGAGCCCCACTACGGTAAGGCCCATCACGGCGCCTGAGCGGAACGCTATCTTGAGTCCGGAGTTGAGCGAACGGCTCACGGCGTTGGCCGTCCTTGCGGAGGCGAAGGTGGCCGTCTTCATGCCTATGAACCCGGCGAGCCCCGAGAAAAAGCCGCCGGTCAGGAAGGCGAAAGGAACCCAGGGGTTCTGTACGCCGAAGCCGTAGGCCAGGACTGCGAAGAACAACGCCAGAATGACGAAGACGACGGTGACTACCTTGTATTGCTGCCTGAGATAGGCCATGGCCCCTTCGCGCACATAGCGAGCGATTTCCTTCATCGTGGCCGTGCCCTCGCTTTCTTTCATCATCTGTCTGAAAAACAGCCATGCGAACAAAAGAGAAACTATCGCGGCTGCCGGTACAATATAAAACAATGCGGTCATAAAAATTTTGTGTTATCAATCATGGTCGGGCAATATACGGCTTTCCGGCTCAAAAACCAAAAGAAAACCTTGTTTTGGCTTTTTCCCGTGAAAAAGCTAAATTAGCGCGGATTATGAAAGCGCACGGGATTTTTTTGTTCATAATGGGAGTAATGGCCATGCTGGGCGCCTGTTGGCTTCTGGCTCCGGCGTCCGCCGTCGAGGTGGCCGGAATCCCTCTCCATTTCCCTTCGTACGAACGCAGCCTTGCCGAGGCCGCGGAGGAAAAGGTGGACGTTGACGAGGTGCTGCAGAAGCTTGACGAAAGTTTCGAGATATCGGACACGGTGCGCGGAATGCTGCAGAGCTACAAGGATTTCATTCTCGGCAACCCCAACAGGATCTGGCTCCCGGATGACGATTACACTTATTTCGACGAGACCTTCAGCCGGTTCGACGAAGCGGCGGCCAAGGGAAAGATATGCAGGATTGTCTATTACGGAGATTCCCAGATAGAGCTTGACAGAATCACGGGCGTCCTGAGGGACAGCCTGCAGGGGCGATTCGGCGGCGGGGGCCCCGGAATGTTTCCCCCTTATGCGCGGATTCATACACCTATAGTGAACTCTTCCCTTTCGGGGAACATGTCGCATTATGCCATGGTCGGGGATTCCATAGCCGGCAAGGCCCCGCACAACCGTTACGGGATGCTCGCGCAATTCTCCGCAGTGCACGGAAGCGGAGGCATATCCTTCCGGACGAGAAAATCTTTCTCCCGCGTCACGGTGCTGGCCGGGAATTGCGACGAAGGGTTCACCGTCACTTTCCAAAGCGACACTCTGTCGTTTGAAAAAGTCTGCGAAAGAGATTCGGCCGGCCTGCAGGAGCTCAGGTGGAATCTGCCCAAGGCCGTCCGCAAGGGCTCGCTGAATTTCGCCGGAAACGGAGAAATATACGGGATCGCCCTCGACGGCAGGAAAGGCGTGGCCGTCGACAACATAGCCCTGCGCGGCTGCTCGGGGACCATTTTTACCCGGATAGACGCGTCCCAGATGAAAAAGTCCATGTCATTGGAGGACGTGGGAGTCATAGTGATGCAGTTCGGCGGCAACGCCATGCCGGGCATGAAAACGATGAAGCTTATTGAAAATTATGCGGCCAACGTAGGACGGCAGATAGACTATTTCCACCGCGTGGCGCCGCAGGCCAGGATACTTTTCGTGGGGCCGGCGGACATGGGCAAGATGGTGGACGGCCGAATGGTTACGTGGCCGCTGCTGCCGGAACTGGTAGAAACCCTGAAGGCCACCGTACTCGGCAAGGGAGCCGCGTTCTGGGACATGTTCCATGTCATGGGCGGGGAGAATTCCATGGCCCGGTGGGTGTCGCATTCGCCGCAGTACGCCGGTCCGGACTACATACATTTTACGACACGGGGAGCGGAATTCATGGGCAACGCCCTGGCTCGGTCGTTCTTGACATATTATGATTTTTACGATTTCCGCAAAGACTTGACGCAGGAACAGATAGACATGGTTTTGGAATGACGGGTACTGCAAGGACGATTTTATGCGCGGCCGTTGTGCTGCTTTTGGGAACGATGACGGATGCGTCGGCCTGGTTCTGGCGCAAGAAGGTGGTGCCGTATCCGTATGCGGAGCCGGGGCTCAATGAAATACGCTTTGCCTCGGGGGAGGGCCTTCCCGGAAACTTCGGCAAACTCTATTCACGCATGGATACCGTGCTGCTGTACGGCCGGGGCAAATTGAAAATATTGCACATAGGCGGCTCCCACGTGCAGGCGGGAGACTGGACGCAGCAATTCAGACGCAACATGCTGTCCATTCGTTACGGCCTCGACGGCGGGCGAGGGCTCGTCTTTCCGTATTCGGTGGCCGGGACCAACACTCCGTCGAGCTACGCCACGGCTTATGCCGGCGACTGGACAGGCTACAGATGCCTGCGGCCGTCGGACGGCGTCCGTTTCGGGGCCACAGGGATGGCTGCGGTCACTTCCGACACTTCGGCCCGCGTGTCGGTGCTGCTCGAGGAACGCAATCCGCGCGAATGGTCCCCTTCGTTCACTTTCAACACTGCCGAAGTGTTCGGATACGGAGAGCTTGAGCCGGTGATATTCATGGGCCGCGACACCGTCAGGGGAACGGCGGTCCCGGAACGGGGGCTATACCGTTTCAGCCTGCCGAGATTTTCCGAAGACATCACGGTCGGATTCACGGGCGGCGCGGGCTCGTTCACTCTTACGGGCCTCTATCTCGACAATCCTTTCAGCGGCATCACGGTGGACGAGATAGGGGTGAACGGCGCCGGCACGGGCTCATATCTCAATTGTGAGGATTTTTCCCGCGACGTCCGCGAGCTCGCTCCGGACCTCGTCATATTGTCCCTGGGCATCAACGACATCCAGGGAGATTTCCACAAGTCGCGCTTCATTGACAATTACGGCGCCATCGTCAGGGACATACTCGAGGCCAATCCGGACTGCGCCATCCTCTTCACTTCCGTCAACGACAGCTACCGCCGCGGCCACGTGAACCGGTACGGGGAAAGCGTGCAGGAAGCCGTAAGGGAGCTTGCGGCGGCCCACGGCGGGGGCGTATGGGATTTCTTTGAGATAATGGGCGGCTACGGCTCGATGCAGCGCTGGGAATACCGGGGCCTCGCCAAACACGACAAGGTGCATTTCACCCCGGAGGGCTACGACCTCCTCGGAGACCTGTTGTTCAACGCCCTGATGGATTCCTACAGGACTTACAGCAAGGCCTTATGACGGAAATGTGGCAAATAGCGTCCGGATTTTTCCGCAATCTGTTCTCGTTCGACCAGACGCATCCGCTGCTTTTCACCCAGTTTTATTTCTGGGCGTTCTTTGCCATTGTGTTCGCATTCTTTTCGCTTTTCGGGAAAAAGGTCCTGCAGCGCAACGCATATCTGTTCGCCGTAAGCCTTTTTTTCTATTACAAGACCAGCGGCCTTTTTCTCATCCTGCTGCTCACTGTCATCATCATTAATTATTTCGCCGGAAGATGGCTGCACTCGGTCGGGCGTCCCGGCGGCCGCAAGGCCATAATGATTCTTTGCATAGCGGCGGATCTGCTCATATTGGTCTATTTCAAATACGCCTATTTTCTTGTCGACTTGGTGAACGGCCTTTTCGGGACGGAATTCGCCGTGCATGACCTGTTCGCGGAAATAGGCAACAAAGTGGCCGGGAAAGAGATTTTCAGCGTGGACCGCATAATCCTGCCGGTCGGCATATCCTTCTTCACGTTCCAGGCCATAAGCTATATAATGGATATCCGTCGCCGCCGTATCGAGCCGGTGCGCAATTTCCTGGATTTCGGATTCTATCTGAGCTTTTTCCCGCAGCTCGTGGCGGGACCCATAGTGAGGGCGAGCGAATTCATTCCTCAGATACGCAAGCCGTTCAACCTGAGCCGCAGATGGTTCGGCATAGGCGTGTTCTGGATATTGAACGGACTCGTTAAAAAGCTTGTACTCAGCGACTACATAGCCGTCAATTTCTGCGACCGCGTGTTTGAAAACCCCATGCTGTTCACCGGGTTCGAGAACCTCTGCTCCCTCTTCGGGTATTCGCTGCAGATCTATGCCGACTTCTCCGGCTATACGGACATCGCCACGGGCGTGGCCCTGATGATGGGATTTTATCTGCCCAAAAATTTCAATTCGCCCTATAAGGCGCGCAGCACCAGGGAATTTTGGAAACGCTGGCACATGACTTTGTCCAAGTGGCTGCAGGATTATCTGTACATCCCGCTCGGCGGCAACAGGAACGCCACTCCCGGCACGTTCATATGCATATTCACCATAGCCGCCATCGCGGTTTTCCTGTCCGGCAGCGTCTGGATCGGGGCGGCCTGCCTGCTGCTTGTCGCCGTCGTCGCGGCAGTGGCCCGTTTCCGCCCGGGGAGCCGCAAAGCCATCATCACGGACCTCAACCTTATGAATACGATGCTGCTCGGCGGACTTTGGCACGGCGCGAGCTGGAATTTCATGATATGGGGCGGGCTGAACGGCATAGGCATGCTCATATATAAATTCTGGAGCAGGTGCAATCTGTATGTGAGGGCCCTCGTCATATCCGCCGTCACGCTCGTGCTCGGAACGCTTTGCGTCACTTGTCCGAAACCGGTGTGGAATTTCTTTTTCGTATGGGCCCTGTTCACCCTTTCCGGCGCCCTCGTGCAGATGCTTTGGCACTATTGCCGTTTCAAAAAGTCTTTTTCATGGCTCGGCAACGCCTGGGCCGTGCTGCAGACATTCGTATTCATCACTTTCACGCGGATATTCTTCCGTTCCGGTTCCAACCTCGATCCGGCCGGGGCCAATGAGAAGGCGTGGAGTACGGCCACGGGAATGATAGACCGCATCGGCGGCCCGTGGGACCTGTCCGTCGTGCCCGACATAATCGTTCAGTACAGGACCGTCTTCATCTTGCTGATCGTCGGGATGATCATACACTGGCTCCCCGAGCGTTTCAAGCGCCGCTACCGCATATGCTTCAGCCGTCTTCCGCTTTTCTGGATGGCCGTCGTCTCCGTGGCGGTCGTACTTATTGCGTATCAGTTCATAACGGCGGACCTGCAGACCTTCGTCTATTTCCAGTTCTGACGCTCCTCGCGCCGCGGAGCCCGCAAACGTGGAAATGGACTATGTGGACGGACATGCCGGCAGAAAATCGCCTCGGGATGAGCGATTGACGGGAATAATTGGTATATTTGCGGAACAGGAAGAAAAAATATGTCACTATCATGAAACATTTTACTCTGCCCAAGGAAGGCGGGCTCATTGAAAAGGGACTTCCGAAAGGCATTCTCCACAGTCATGAAAAGATTTCCGCCGAGATTTTCGACGAATCCCGTGAGGCGAGCTACAAAATCGCCGACATCATCGTAGATGCCATCAACGGCTGCCGGGACAGGACTTTCCGTCTCGGTCTCACTACGGGCAACACCCCTGTATCGCTCTATCATGAACTTACCCGCAGGTACAATGAGGGCAAGGTGTCCTTCAAGAACGTGGAGGTGGTCACCATCGACGAGTATTATCCTTCGGGCAAGGATGAGAGGCAGAGCCGCAATTTCATAATCCACGAGTCTCTGCTCGACAAGGTGGACATAAAGAAGGAAAACATCCACATTCCCGACGGCACCGTTCCTCAGGACAGGCTGTCCGAATATTGCGCCGAATTCGACAGGATCGCCAGCGGGCTCGACCTTCTCGTCATCGGCGTGGGCGAGCAGGGACAGGTAGGCTTCAATGAGGCCGGTTCCACCGAAAAGAGCCGCACGCGCATCGTGAAGCTTCCTTACAAGTCGCGCAAGCGTCAGGCCCGCAATTTCAACGGAGACCTGGCCGTAACACCTTCGTCCGCCGTCACCATCGGCATCGGCACCATGCTGAGCGCCGGGAAAATAGTGCTCATGGCATGGGGCGAAGGCAAGGCGGAAGCCGTCAAGGCCATTTGCGAAGGCCGCGTGGATCCGTCCTGCCCGGCGTCTTTCCTCCAGAGGCATGAAAATATAAGCATCTACGTGGACGAAACGGCCGGGAGCCTGCTCACGAGAGTGGTGGCGCCGTGGCTCGTGGGACCTTGCGAATGGACACCGAAATTCATCAGGAAAGCGGTGGTATGGCTTTGCCAGACCGTCCACAAGCCCATTCTCAAGCTTACGGAGAAAGACTATCTTGAGAACTCTCTCGGCGCCCTGCTGGATTATGCGGGAACTTTCGACAAGGTCAACATAGACGTATTCAACGATTTGCAGCACACCATCACCGGCTGGCCCGGCGGCAAGCCCGGAGCGGACGACAGCACTCGTCCGGTATCGGCGGAGCCTTTCCCCAAGACGGTGCTCATATTCTCCCCGCATCCGGACGACGACGTCATCTCCATGGGCGGGACTTTCATCCGTCTCGTATCCCAGGGACACGACGTCCATGTGGCGTACGAGACCTCGGGCAACGTGGCCGTGCATGACGACGTGGTGCTCCAGCACATGGACGCGGCATACCAGCTCGGCTTCGCCGACAAGTTCGACGAGGTGAAGGCCCTTGTGGACGCCAAGGTCCCCGGCGAGCCTGAGCCGCGCAGACTTCTCGACATCAAGGCTGCCATCCGCCGCAGCGAGGCCCGCGGTGCCGTACGTTCGTTCGGGCTTAACGCCAACACAAACGTGCATTTCCTCAATCTGCCTTTCTATGAGTCCGGCGGCATAAAGAAGTTGCCGCGCACCCAGGCGGACATCGACATCATAAAGGCTTTGATGCAGAAACTGAAGCCGCACATGATATTCATGGCAGGCGACCTCGCCGATCCCCACGGCACCCACCGTGTCTGCACGGAGGCGGCGCTCGAGGCCATCGAACAGCTCAAGGAGGAAGGAGCGGCCTGGATCAACGATACACATGTATGGCTTTACAGGGGCGCATGGATGGAATGGGAGCTCGGCCGCGTGGACATGGCCGTGCCGCTCAGCCCCGGCGAAGTGGTGAAGAAGCGCCACGCCATTTTCCGCCATCTCTCGCAGAAGGACATAGTTCCTTTCCCCGGAGACGATCCGCGCGAGTTCTGGCAGAGGGCCGAAGACCGTACGCAGACCACCGCGCGTCTGTACGATGAGCTCGGCATGGCCGAGTATCAGGCGATGGAGGTATTCCTTAAACTTTATTAGAATATGAAAGTCATCATCAGAAACAATGCGTCCGAAGGCTCGCTGTGGGCCGCGCATTATATAGCCGGACAAATCAACGCCAAGGCGGCCGTCACCGCCGAACCTTTCGTGCTGGGGCTCTGCACCGGTTCCACCCCCATAGAGACATACGCCGAACTGATCCGCATGGTGAAGGCGGGCGAAGTGTCCTTCAGGAACGTGATTTCGTTCAATATGGACGAATACGTAGGCCTCCCCGAGTCGCATCCGGAGAGCTATCATTCGTTCATGCACAAATATCTTTTCGACCATATCGACGAAAAGCCGGAGAACATTCACATTCTTGACGGCAATGCCGCGGATCCAGTGGCTGAATGTGCCGCATACGAGAAAGCCATAGCGGAGGCGGGCGGCTTCGACCTGTTCCTCGGCGGAGTAGGCGAAGACGGACACATCGCCTTCAACGAGCCTTTCTCTTCGCTCGAATCCCGCACCCGCGTCGTTACCCTCACCAGGGACACGCGTGAAGTGAACGCGCGCTTTTTCGGCGGAGACTACAACAAGGTGCCCCGGCAGGCCCTTACCGTAGGCGTGGCCACCGTCCTGAGCGCAAAGGAAGTGGTCATCCTCGCGTTCGGCAGCAAGAAGGCCGCCGCGCTCAAGGACGCGATCGAAGGCCCCTTGTCGCATTATTGCACGCTTTCCGGCCTCCAGACGCATCCGGCGGGCACCATAGTGTGCGACGAATTGTCGGTGGGCGAGCTGAAAGTGAACAGCTACCGTTATTTCAAGGCGGTGGAGGAAGCCGAGACCAAGTAGGCGACAGCCCGACATAAACTAAAAGTGGCAGGCCGGAAAAGCGGTCTGCCACTTTTTTGAAAGTGCCCGGAGTCGGGCTCGAACCGACACGGCTGTTAAGGCCACAGGATTTTGAGTCCAGCGCGTCTACCAATTCCGCCATCTGGGCATTATCTGCACAAAGGTATTGTAAAATCCGTACAAAAGCAAAATTTTTGAAACATCTTGCTTTCCTTGTATATTTGCAGGATATGGCCGGGACAATCAACATAATTTCCGGAAAGCGCCTCGAGGACGTGGCCGGCTTGCTCGGCGGAGGAAGGAAAGTCTATCTCGTGCATGACGCCGCGCTCGGAGATGCCGCCGCACGCCTTGCCGCCTTTGTCGATGCGTCGCTGCCGGTCGAGGCTTCCGAAGAAAACAAAAACATGGACACCGTGCTCGGCATCGATAGGTGGCTCCTGTCCCTCGGGGCCGACAGGACGGCGCTTGTGCTGGCGTGCGGCGGCGGCATCGTGACCGACATGGCCGGCTTTGCGGCTTCCGTCTACAAGCGCGGCGTCGGTTTCGCGTTCATTCCCACCACCCTTCTCGCCCAGGTCGATGCGGCCATCGGCGGCAAGACGGGGGTAAATCTCGACGGCTACAAAAACATGATCGGCGTCATCCGCCAGCCCGAATTCACTTTCATCTGCCCCGAACTGCTCGGGACGCTCTCTCTGCGGGATTTCCTGTCCGGAGCCGCCGAGTTGTTGAAGACTTTCATCATAGACGACGGCGGACACCATTATGCCGCCGCCGTGGAAACCATATCCGCCATAGCGTCCGGCAGGCCTGTAAGCGCATGCATGGCCGAGCTGCAGGATCTCATCGCCGCGGCCGCGGCCGTCAAGGCCGGAGTGGCCGGCAGGGACCCGAATGAAGGCGGAGAACGCCGCAAACTTAATCTCGGGCACACATTTGCGCACGCCATGGAGCATTGCGCACGCCTGAAGGGGGACGATCTTGCCCACGGAGAGGCCGTGGCCGCCGGCATGGCTATGGCCGCCGAGCTGTCAGAAAAGATCGGGACGGCTCCGAAAGGCTTTGCGGACCGTCTGAAACGCGATTTGCGGGCCTGCGGACTCATGACCGGATGCCCTTACGGTGCCGACGAACTCATAGGCGCCATGAAACTCGACAAAAAAGCCGAAGGCGGACTGATCCATTTCGTGCTCATGGCCGGAATCGGCGACGTCCGCATCGTGGACATGACGGCGGAAGAGGCATTGTCCCTTCTGCCCTGAAAAGAACGGACATGATTTGCACTACGATACAGAACCGGACGTTGGAGGAAATCTTGTCCCTGCTCGAAGGCGGGGATATAGAGATGGCGGAAATACGCCTTGACCGCTGTCCTCTGACCGACGAAGACATAGAAACCCTGTTTTCTTCGAGCGACGTGCCCCTCGTGGCCACATGCCGCATTGCCGAAGCCGGAGAGAACGCGCCCGAAAAGCTTTTTTCGGCCATAGCCGCCGGCGCACGTTTCGCCGATCTCGAAATAGAGGCGCCTCCGGATATCGTCCGCAAAATATGCGGGCTGTGCTCGGAAAACGGTACTGCGCTGATACGCTCCTTTCATGACTATAAGCGTACGCGGACTGTGAGGGAGCTCAAGGCGGTCGCGGAGAAATGCCGGCACGGCGGAGCCGACATCGTCAAGATTGTCACTATGGCGAACGGCCCCGCAGACGCATTCAACGTGCTTTCCCTGTATGATTTTCTGCCATGGAAGAATTCGCTGATAGCTTTTGCCATGGGCGAATACGGACGGCACACGCGCATAGAATGCCTGCGGTACGGGGCTCCTTTCAGCTATGCTTCCCTCACTTCGGGAGAGGCCGCCGCCCCGGGGCAGATTCCGCTTGAAAAAATGCGTTCGGACGTCTATGCGGACGGGAAATTCATTTCTACGGAGGAACCGATAAATATTCCGGCGTCCAAGAGCTATGCGCAGAGGGCGATAATTGCGGCCGCCCTTGCCGGAGGCACGTCGAGGATAACCGGGTATTCCCGCTGCGGCGACAATGAGTCCGCCATTTCCGCGGCACGCGCTCTCGGCGCCAAAATCGTCCGCGACAGGGAGGTGCTTGACATTTCCGGCATTGCCGCAGTTCCCGGTTCGCTTGCTCTTGAAAGGATGGACGTGGGGGAATCGGGGCTGCTCGCACGACTGATGATACCGCTGATGTCCGTCCTGAATGACGGTCCGGCATTGATATGCGGCAAAAGGACGCTGACGCACAGGAACCTTGCCGGCGTCAGGGAGGCTATGGCTTCCTGCGGCGTGACGGTATGTCCGTCCGGTCCGGACGGGTGCAGAATACCGCTTACTGTGGAAGGCCCCCTGAAGGCCGGCAGACTTGAAATGGACGGCAGCCACGGTTCGCAGCTGATTTCCGGCCTGCTCACGGCTCTGTCCCTTTGCGGAGAAGACTCCGTGCTTCATGTCGCTTCCCCGAAGAGCCTGCCCTACCTTTTCATGACCGTGGCCGTGCTCCGCCGCTTCGGCGCCAGGATAGATGGCCGCATGGAAGGAGACAGGAACAGCTGCACCGGCATTGAATTCACCATAAAGTCCTCCGGGGCTTTGACGCCGGCCGATTATCGCATAGAAGGCGACTGGAGCGGCGCGGCCAATTTTCTCGTCGCCGGGGCCGTGTTCGGCAGCGTGGATGTCACGGGCTTGAATATGAAGTCGCTGCAGGCCGACATGGCGATTGTGGACATTCTGATGGAGGCGGGAGCCGGACTTACGATAAGCGAAGACGGACGGAACGCCACGATACACGTGCAGAGATCCCCGCTCAGAGCCTTCAGCGCCGATCTGAATAACTGCCCGGATCTTTTCCCCATTGTGTCGGTGCTGGCGGCTTTCTGCCCAGGCACATCGAGGCTGCACGGATTGCACCGGCTTGCCGACAAGGAGAGCGACCGCCGGGCCTCCATATGCGACATGCTTGACAAGATGGGCGTCTCCGCCGAAACGGATGGCGACGACCTCGTCGTGGAGGGCCTGTCCCTGACCCGGCGCATCCTTGCCGGCCGCCGGCTGAAGGGCGGATCATATTCGTCATTCGGGGATCACCGCATCGCAATGGCCCTGAAAGTGGCTTCGCTCGGCGCCGCAGGGCGCATCAATATAGACGATGTGGATTGCATAGAGAAATCGTTTCCGTCATTTTCAGACGTTTTCGGCGGCCTTGCCGTCAGCGGCGGGATGAATGCGGAAACCAAACATTACATGAAATGAACAGTTTCGGAAAAATATTCAGGGTATCCGTTTTCGGAGAGTCCCACGGTCCTGAAACGGGAGTCGTGATAGACGGCGTCCTTCCCGGCATCCCTCTTTCGGAAGATGATTTCAAGGAGGCCATATCGCGTCGCAAAAGCGGAGGGAAAGGCACCACTCCCCGCATCGAATCCGATATTCCCCGCATAGCGAGCGGGGTGTATCAAGGCATGACCACGGGAGCGCCGCTCGCGATATCCTTTGCCAACGAAAACGTCCGTTCCGCGGACTATTCCGTTTTCAGGGACATTCCTCGCCCCGGCCATGCGGACTATGCGGCCTCCGTCAAATGGCACGGCTTCAACGATCCGCGCGGAGGCGGACATTTTTCCGGACGGCTTACCCTGCCCGTGACGGCCGCCGGCGTAGTGGCCGG
>X22_European_Rabbit__coassemble_24_pt1 | contig 45002 bp, 40 predicted proteins | sample X22_European_Rabbit__metabat2_high_PE_013 | metagenome-assembled genome bin X22_European_Rabbit
CGTGGGTGACGTCCGTCCGGCCTGTCCATAGGGTAAAGGAAGCGGCTCCGTCGCCGCAGTACGGCGGGACCTCCGAAGTTCCGTCGCCTGAGGATGACGTGGAAGAAGATGAAGAATATGACGACGAGGTTCCTGAGGCTGAAACGCCGGAGGAGCCTGTGCGCAAAGAAGAAGTGAAAGTGCCTGACATTCCCGCAAATCCGTCAGAGCCGGAAGAACGGAATGCGGACGAAGGCATGGAGGTGATCAAGGATGACAGCCTGAACGGTCCCGTCAGGGAGGAATTGACCCGCCTCGACATGAGGGACGAACTTCCGGACTATGTTTTCCCGCCTCTCGACCTGCTCGGCAATTATGATTCGTCCCGCAGGGAAGTGTCGAGCGAGGAATTGGAACGCAACAACAACAAGATACGTGCGACGCTCGCCAATTACAAGATTCAGGTGAGCGAGGTCAAGGCCGTGGTAGGCCCTACGGTGACTCTGTATAAGGTGAAGCCCGCTCCGGGAGTGAAGATAGCGGCCATAAAGAACCTCCAGGAGGACATAGCCATGCAGCTGAATGCCAGGGGTGTGAGGGTGGTGCCGCTGTCCGATTCGGTGGGCATAGAGGTGGCCAACGACCAGTCTTCCATAGTGCCGTTGAAGGCCCTGCTGAACGATGCGTCGTTCCGCGAGAGCAAGGCGGAGCTTCCGATAGCCATCGGATATACCATCACGCAGAAAGTCAAGGTGTTCGATCTTGCCGATGCGCCCCATCTGCTGGTGGCCGGCGCCACCAAGCAGGGCAAGTCGGTGGGCCTCAACGTCATAGTGGCTTCACTCCTGTATTCCCGCCATCCGTCCGAGTTGAAATTCGTCTTCATAGATCCGAAGATGGTGGAATTCTCATTGTACGCCAAGCTCCTGAAGCATTATCTTGCCGTTCTGCCGGGAGCGGTCAGCGAAGAGGATGAAAAGAACAGGGCGATAGTGAAGAACCCCAAGCTCGCGGGCGAGATATTGAAGTCCCTGTGCGTGGAGATGGACAAGAGGTACGAACTGCTCAGCCTCGCCGGCGTGAACAACATCAAGCTGTACAACGAGAAATACAAGGACCGTCATCTGCTTCCCACGGAGGGACATCGTTTCCTCCCGTATCTGGTGGTGGTCATAGACGAATATGCCGATCTCACCATGTCGGTGGGCGCCGGACCCGAATCCAAGGCTCTCGCACGCGGCATAACCACTTCCGTTATCCGTCTCGCCCAGAAGGGACGTGCGGCCGGGCTCCATGTGATACTCGCCACGCAGCGTCCTACCGTGGATGTGGTGACGGGCCTCATAAAGACCAATTTCCCTATGCGGATTGCGTTCAGGGTCACTTCGGGCGTGGATTCTTCCACCATCCTCGGCGCACCGGGGGCGGAGAAGCTGATAGGCAATGGCGACATGCTGATTTCCAGCGGCGTGGAGATGGAGCGTGTGCAGTGCGGCTATATAAGCAACGACGAAATCCGCGCGATTACGCAATTCATAGGTTCACAGAATACTTACCGCAAGTGCTACAATATTCCTTACTATCTGCCGGAAGCGGAGCCGGAATCGGGCGACGACGGAGGCGGCATGATAGACATGAAGAATATAGACGAGCGTTTCGAGGAGGCCGCCCGCATGGTGGTCGTTTCACAAAAGGGCTCCACCTCGGATCTCCAGAGGCATCTTGGCATGGGTTATGCAAAGGCAGGCAGGGTGATGGATCAGCTGCAGGCGGCAGGCATAGTCGGACCGCAGTCCGGCACCAAGCCGCGTGAAGTTCTGATCAAGGATCTGAACGAACTGGAAGAACTGCTTAAGCATTATCTCAACGACCGGAGCTGAAGATGAAATTTTTTTCTTTTTTGACCATTGCGCTGCTTTCTTTCGCGCCCGTCCGGGCCGCATGGGGGCAGAGTCGGGACGGAGCCGCCCTGCTCGGCCGCATGGCCGGACACAGGGTAAGCTTCGGCTATGAATGTACGGTGGACGATGTCTCTTATTCAGGCCGTATAACGTTGCAGGATAAGGCTTTCGTGATGTACGGCTTCGGCGGCATGGAGGTTTTCAGCGACGGCGTCACACGATGGACCGTTGACACGGCGGCCGAAGAAGTTCTTGTCGAGAATGAGAAGGATGCCGGCATATTGGCCTCGCCCGGCCGTCTCGTGGGAGCCTGGGAGGATTTCTTCACGCTGTCAGGAGACAGGTTCGTCCCGCGCCGGGACTGTGACATCTCCTACGTCGTCATAGAGGCCTGTACTGAAGACTCCCTCGACGCTTCCGTGCTCCTGTCCGACGGCAGGACCGCCCGCTTTTCGCTCGGCGATATCGTGTTTGCGGAGAAGGGGCCGGAGTCGGATTTCGTATTCGACGCCGCATCCGCGGGAGATTCGTTCATAGTTACTGATTTGCGCTGAAAAATTCATGGTCGTGCCTGAAACCGGAAACATAGTCATACGCGGAGCCAACGTTAACAACCTGAAGAATCTGTCGGTGGAGATTCCACGCGGCAAATTCGTGGTCATTACCGGCATTTCAGGCTCGGGCAAGTCTTCCCTTGCCTTCGACACTTTGTTCGCGGAGGGCCAGAGGCGTTTCGCCGAAAGCCTGTCATCCTATGCGAGGCAGTTCCTCGGCAGGATGGCCAAGCCGGACGTGGAGCTTATCGAGGGCATTCCGCCCGCAATAGCCATAGAGCAGAAAGTAAACGTGCGGAATCCGCGTTCCACGGTGGCTACCGCCACGGAAATATACGATTATCTGAAACTGATTTTCGCGCGCATAGGCAGGACCTATTCTCCGGTGAGCGGCAGGGAGGTGAAATGCCATACTGTCAATGACGTACTTGAATATATCTTTGAGGAGGGCGTGACGGCCGCCTACGTGCTTGCCGACATAGGATGGAAATCCCGCCAGGACAAGGTCGAGGCGATGCTTTCCCTCAAGGAGAACGGCTATTCGAGATTTTTCGATCAGGATTCCGGCCGCGTGCTTCGCATAGAGGAAGTGATGCAGATGGCGGACGGCGGGGTTTATCCCGACAATCTGTATCTTCTCGTCGACAGGGTCAGGCTGTCCGGAGCCCCGGATGAAGACATGAGGGCCCGTCTGCAGTCGTCCGTGGCAGCGGCGTTTTCCGACGGGGACGGGTCGATGGCTGTGCGCAGGGAGCTTGCCGGGGGTGTTGCCGAATTTATGGAATTTCACAGCCGCATGGAGCTGGACGGGATGGTCTTCCGCGAGCCTGACGAATTCATGTTCAGTTTCAACAGTCCGCTCGGCGCCTGTCCGGTATGCGGAGGTCTCGGCAAGATAATAGGCATAAGCGAAGATCTGGTCGTGCCCGACAAGACGAAAAGCATCTATGACGGGGCAATAGCCTGCTGGCGGGGCGAGAAAATGGGATGGTTCAAAGACCGCGTCGTGCGGGTGGCCGGACGTTACGGCATCCCCGTGTTCGAGCCGTATTGCAATCTTTCCGACAAGGTGAAGAAAATTTTGTGGGAAGGCCACAGCGTGGACGGGGACGAAGATTCCATCGTAGGCATAAATGAATTTTTCAAGTGGGTGGAGTCCAACCGCTACAAGATACAATATAAATACATGCTGAGCCGCTATTCCGGACGCACGGTATGCCATGAGTGCGGAGGCACGAGACTGCGCCGGGAAGCCTTGTATGTCCGCGTGGGAGGCAGGAACATCGGGGAACTGCTCGAAATGAACGTGGACGCGCTGTTGTCCTTTTTCTCCGGGCTGGAACTGACCGATTATGAAAGGAGCGTGGCCGGCAGGGCCATAGAGGAGGTGGTCACCCGGCTCGGGTACATAAAGGACGTGGGACTGTCGTACCTTGCCATGAACCGCAGCTGCAATACCCTGTCGGGAGGCGAGAGCCAGAGGGTCAGCCTGGTGACGGCTCTCGGCAGTTCTCTGGTGGGGTCCATGTACATCCTTGACGAACCGAGCATAGGGCTGCATCCGCGCGACACGGCACGGCTTATAGAAGTGCTGCGCCGCCTGAGGGACATAGGCAATACGGTGGTCGTGGTGGAACATGACGAAGAGATGATACGGGCGGCCGACATGCTTATAGACATGGGGCCTTTGGCCGGCGCAGGCGGAGGGAAAATAGTGTTCCGCGGAAAGTATGGCGCGGACCTGCCTGCAAAGACCGTGGATGCGTCGCTCACCCTGCAGTATCTTTCCGGAAAAAGGACCCGGTATACGAGGGAGAAACGGGGATGGAACTATTCGATATGCGTGCGCGGCGCAATGGAACACAATCTGAAGAATATAGACGCCGAATTCCCGCTCGGAGTGCTTACCGTTGTGTCGGGAGTCAGCGGCAGCGGCAAGTCCACTCTTGTGGGAGACATATTGTATCGCGCTCTCAACAGGAGGATAAACGAGACGGGAGACCTGCCCGGCATCTTCAGGGGGCTGGACGGCAATCTGGACAGGATCTCCCGTGTGGAATACGTCGACCAGAATCCTATCGCCAAAAGTTCCCGTTCCAACGCCGTGACGTATCTGAAAGTATACGATGATATACGGAAACTGCTGTCCGAGCAGCAATACGCCAGAATAAACGGTTTCACGCCTTCGTACTTTTCATTCAATCAGGACGGCGGGCGTTGTCCGGAGTGCCAGGGCGACGGAGTGGTGAAGATCGGCATGCAGTTCATGGCCGACGTGACGATGGTGTGCGAGACATGCGGCGGCAAGCGTTTCAAGCCTGAAATATTGGAAGTCAAATATTGCGGGCGCAACATAGACGACATATTGAACATGAGCGTTGAGGAGGCCATCGCTTTCTTTTCGGGACGCAAGGAGCCTCTTGCCGCTTCCATAGTTTCCGGCCTGCAGCCTCTCGTGGACGTGGGACTTTCGTATATCAAGCTCGGACAGAGCAGCAGTACGCTTTCCGGAGGAGAAAGCCAGCGCATCAAGCTCGCCTATTTCCTGTCGATGAGCCGGAATGCGGACAGGCCGCGCCGCGACAATATCCTGTTCATATTCGACGAGCCTACCACGGGCCTTCATTTCTATGACGTGGAGAAATTGCTGAAGGCTTTCGACGTACTTCTCTCCGACGGGCACACCATAGTGGTGGTGGAGCATAATACGGATGTAATACGTGCGGCCGACTGGGTGATAGATCTCGGGCCGGACGCGGGGGACGACGGCGGACGTATAGTCTTTGCCGGCACTCCCGAAGATATGGTCAAGAATTCCGATACTTTTACGGCCCGATATTTGTCCGGCCATATCGGATGAGAAATGATTTATGGATGCAGTGATAACATATGTAAACGGGCTCGATCCCGTGTGGCGGAAAAGTTATGAGACTCATGTCGGCGTGCAGGCCGTTACCAAGTACTACCGGGACTGGGGCACGCTGAAATATCTTTTGAGAGGAATAGAAACCCACATGCCGTTTATACGGAACGTATATCTGGTGGTGTCGGGGAAGAGCCAGATACCTGAATGGGCTGACAGGGAAAATCTTCACATTGTTCTGCACGAAGACATTATCCCCCGCAGCTTCCTGCCCACATTCAACAGTACGGCAATCGAATTGTTCCTTTACAGGATAAAGGGCCTGGATGAAGAATTCCTTTATTTCAACGACGACTTTTTCCCCGTTTCCGACAGCCGCGCCGACGATTTCTTCAGGGACGGCAAGGCTTCAATCCGTTTCACCCGTCATTTTTACAGCTGCGGCATGTACAAAAAGCATGTGCGCAATGCCGACTGCCTTGCGCGCAAGGCATTGGGCCTCAGGCATTCGATTAATTTTGTCCGTCCGCAGCATACTTGTTATCCGATGATCAGGAGCGAGGCCGCGGAATTGTTTTCGAAGGTGGAAGCCGACCTGCTCGCTTCGGTGACGAGCATACGCAAAAGCATAAACTGCAACGGATACGTATTTGAGGATTATCTCTACTACAAAGGCAAGACGGAGCCGGCGAGGTTCAACAGCAAATATTTTTCTTTGGCGTTGGTCCCGATAGGAAGAATATGTTCGTATATCGTTTCCCCGCGCCGTTCTTTCGTGTGCATCAACGACGTCAGCCTGCCCGAAAGCAGGTTCATCGAATACCGGACGCGCCTTCACGAGGCCTTCGAAAAGAAATTCCCGTGCAAATCCCGTTTTGAATTGAAATGAAGATAGACGCTGTAATCACCTGGGTGGACGGAAATGATCCTGCCCATCGGGAACGTATGAAGGCATACGGCAGCAAGGCCGATTTTTCAAGGGATGACGTGGCGGGAAGCACCCGGTATGCCAGCGTCGGGGAAATCTTCTGGTGCGTTGCGTCCATAAACCGTTTCGCCCCGTTCGTCAACAAGATTTACATCATTACGGACGGGCAGGATCCCCGTCTCGACGTCTTTCTTGACAAGAATTTTCCCGAAGGGCATATTCCTGTGGAAATAGTCGACCACAGGACCGTATTCAGGGGATACGAACGCTTCCTGCCGGTGTTCAATTCTTTGGCGATAGAGTCGGTCATGTGGCGTATTCCGGGGCTCAGCGAACATTTCTTGTATTTCAATGACGATATAATGCTCGCCGCGCCGGTGACGCCCGGAGACTTTTTCACCGAGGATGGAGGCATCGTATGCTATGCCGACAGATATTCCGTCTTTTTTACCGATCTGACCCGTGCCCTGAAAACCATAGTGCACCGCGGACAGAGACAGGTCACCTTCAAGGGCATGCTGCGCAATTCCGTCCGGGCGGCCGGAGGCGGCGGATATTTTCTGCATTACGGACATTCGCCGAAAGCCCTTCTGAAGTCTTTCTTTGAAGATTTCTTTGCTTCCCGTGAAGATGTCCTGCTCGGGAACATAGGCCACAGGTTCCGGAGTCCGGATCAGTTCTGTCCCGAGGAAGTGCAGATCCTGTGCCTTTACCGTTCCGGCCGTTGCGAAGTGCGCAGTCTTGGAGACAGGCTGTTTTTCTTCCAGATGAAAGACAGGCCGGGTTACCCCGAAAAAAAATTGCGCGCCTTGGAAAAGGGGAACTATGTTTTCTGCTGCTTCAACTCCTTGGACAAGACCGGCGGACAGGTCAGGGAAAGGATCGTGTCCTGGGTATGCAGGCGTCTTGACATAGAGCCTGCCTGAGCCCGGCGGGTTTCCATTTTCCCCGGCGGATTACGGAATTACGACATTGATGTCGGAGACGGACTTTCTCCTCCTCAGTCCGCTGCATCCGGCACGGCGATGCGTCGTGCAGTCGGGAAATCCATCTCACAAGTCCGTCTCTTCCATCAGTGCCATATATTTCTCCGCACATGTACTCGTCAAGGAAAAACATGCTCCGAAGTGCGTACGGTTTGTTTTTTATTGAACTCTGCGTATATTTGTCCCGTGAAAGCGGAAGTCTTGGCATCTGTCCCGTGACGCCCGTGAAGCGGTGCATGGAGCATTTTGTCAAAAAGGCCGGTGCGATTGTTTGGGAAAGCAAGAGAAACGCTGCAGATGGGCAGCACCCGATACGGGCATGCAGATAGTGTTTGGAGGCCCGGCCTTTCATTTCATATTTTGGATGAAGTTTCATAGTTGTCGTAATTGTTTGACCGATGCAAATGTAAACCGCTTTCCTGTTTTTTCCGCGGCGGGACCATGTATTGTACCGACGTTTTTTTGTTTTTGGATGCATTTATTTGTTTTTTATAGGAAAACATAAAGAAACGTTGCAAGGAACGTATGTGTTTTTTATGATGTTTTTTGAAAAAATAAAGAATCTTTTCAAGGCGAAGAAAGATTTCGTGCCCATTTTCATGCAGCAGGCGACCTTTCTCTGCCAGACTTCCGATCTGCTCGTGAACATGCTCGAGAGTACGGATCCGGACGAGTGGAAACGCTGCGAGAAGGAAATAAAGCAGTGCGAAATTCAGGGGGACGCCATATTGACGGAATTCCATATATTGCTTTTCGGACGCATAATAGGGATAATAGACAAAATCGATCTGCAGACCATAGCTATGTCGATGGACGACTGCGTCGACGGCATAAAGGGAGCCGCGAAGGCTCTGCTCATCTATCAGCCGAGGTATATAGACGATCATCTCAAGGAGCTGGCGCAGCTGATCAAGGCGGAGGCCTATGCGCTGAAGGAACTCCTGCCGAGACTGACCGACATAAAGCACGAGACGCAGAACATCATTCTTCAGTGCGACAGGGTGACGGAGCTCGAACATGCGGCCGACGAGACCTTCGAGGAATACATAGGCCATATATTCGGGGACGAAACCGACTACAAGGAGATGATCAAGTACAAGAGCCTTGCGGAGATTCTGGAAAACGTCACCGATTCGGGCAAGCGCGTCTCGGACAATGTGAGGAAACTGCTGCTCAAGTACAGGAACGTATAGCCTGCGGGCCGGCAGGCCGCTTCCCGTCAAGGCATGAAACAATGAAGCCGGCCCCTCGAGGCCGGCTTCATCAATGTTGCGGACAGGCTTCCGCCGTATCCTATGCGCCGAAGTTGTCGTACAGGATGCTTTCCGGAGCCACTCCGAGACTGTCGAGAAGATTGTTCACGGAGGCCACCATCATAGGAGGACCGCACATGAAATATTTGATGTCTTCCGGAGCTTCGTGATTCTTGAGGTAGGTTTCGTACATCACGTTGTGTACGAATCCTGCGGTGTATTTTACCCCCGCCTCGTCCGCCGCCGGATCGGGCCTGTCGAGAGCCAGATGGAAGCTGAAGTTGGGGAATTCCTGTTCGATCTCCGCGAAGTCTTCGAGATAGAACGCCTCTACCAGACTGCGGGCCCCGTAGAAGAAATTGACTTTTTTCTTGGTCTTCAATGTCTTGAAGAGGTGCATTATATGGCTTCTGAGCGGAGCCATGCCGGCGCCTCCTCCCACGAAGATGTATTCCTGCGAATCAGGATCGTCCTTGGGCAGCAGGAATTCTCCGTAAGGGCCGCTTATCATCACCTTGTCGCCCGGCTTGCGCGTGAAGACGTACGAGGACGCTATTCCCGGAGGAACCGGCAGCATCTTGAATACGCCCTTTGGCTGGCTCCTGTCGAAAGGAGGTGTGGCGATGCGGACGTTCAGCTTAATGACGTCCTTTTCGGCCGGATACGAGGCCATGGAATAGGCACGTATGGTGGGCGTCTCATTATGGGCATGGATGCCGAAGAATCCGTACCGGTCCCAGTCGCCCCTGTATATGTCGTCTACGTCTATGTCCTTGAAGTCGACGTCGTATGCAGGAATGTCTATCTGGATGTATTCGCCTGACTTGAAGTCTATGTGTTCGCCTTCAGGAAGCCTTACCGTGAATTCCTTTATGAAGGTGGCCACGTTCTTGTTGGAAATCACCTCGCATTCGAGTTTCTTGACGCTGAGGGCGGATTCTGGAACGGCTATGGAGAGGTTGTCCTTCACTTTCACCTGGCAGCCGAGCCTCCAGTTGTCTTTTATCTGTCTGCGCGAGAAGAATCCGGTTTCGGTGGGCAGTATGGAGCCGCCGCCTTCGAGTACGCGGACTTTGCACTGTCCGCAGTTGGCCTTTCCGCCGCAGGCCGAGGGCAGGAATATCCCCTTGTCCGCAAGCGTCGCCATAAGGTTGTTTCCGGGAGCCGCCTCAAGTTCCTTGGCCCCGTTGTTTATATTGATCTTGACCGTGCCAGAAGGGGTCAGCTTTATTTTGATCCAAAGCAGCAGGGCCACGAGGACAAGGGTGACGATCGTAATGACCGCGATTGATGAAAATATCGTTGAAATCATTGTGCTGTCTCCTTGTAATTAAAGTGATATACCCATGAACATCATGAATGCCATGCCCATCAGGCCCACTGTTATGAATGTGATTCCAAGGCCTTTCATGGCTGCGGGCACGTTGCTGTACGACATCTTTTCACGTATGGCCGCAAGGGATACGATGGCCAGGAACCAGCCCAGCCCCGATCCGAGCGCATAGACGGCCGATTCGCCGAGGTTGGCGAAATCTCTCTGCTGCATGAACAGGGAGCCGCCCAGAATGGCGCAGTTAACCGCTATGAGCGGCAGGAAGATGCCGAGCGACGAGTACAGCGACGGGGCGAATTTCTCCACCACCATTTCAACTATCTGCACTATGGCGGCTATGACCGCTATGAAGATGATGAAACTGAGGAAGCTCAGATCCACGTCGGCGAAGCTCTCCCCGAGCCAGGACAGCGCTCCGGGCTGAAGCACGTACCTGTTGAGGAGATAGTTTATCGGAAGCGTCACGAGAAGCACGCATATAACAGCAACGCCAAGGCCGGACGCAGTTTTGACATTTTTGGACACCGCCAGGAACGAGCACATTCCGAGGAAGTATGCAAAAATCATATTGTCGACGAAAATCGACTTTACGAATAAGCTCAAATAATCCATGATCGATAGGCGTTAGATGTTATTTTTCCTGAAGATCCTTCTGGATGCTTCGTTGAATCCATATTATGCAGCCGAGAAGTATGAGCGCGAACGGGGGCAGTATGACCAGATTGTTGGTCACGTAGCCGAAGCGGTTCAGAATGTCTATGCCGAACAGCGTGCCGCTGCCGAGCAGTTCGCGGAAGAAGGCCACGATTATCAGGATCAGGCCATAGCCTGCTCCGTTGGCCAGGCCGTCAAGCAGCGAGGGGAACGGCTTGTTGCCCAGGGCGAAAGCCTCTATGCGTCCCATCACGATGCAGTTGGTGATGATCAGGCCGATATATACGGACAGCTGTTTGTCGATGGCGTATGTGGCTTCGAACGATTTGAGTACCTGATCGACGAGAATTACCATCATCGACACGACCACGAGCTGCACTATAATGCGGACGCGGCTCGGAATCGAGTTCCTCAGCAGCGACAGCACGAGGCTGGAAAGTCCGGTGACCACTATCACCGAAAGGGCCATGACGAGGGCTCCCTTGAGCGTCACGGTGACGGCCAGGGACGAGCAGATGCCGAGAACAAGGACTGTTATGGGGTTGCCCTTGAAAATCGGATTGAGCAAGGTTTCTTTGAGTTTAGAGTCCATATCCTATTCCTCCTCATTTGTTTTGTCATCGCATCCGGCCGTCTCCGCATCGCAGCAGCATGACTGCGCCTGATCTCCGCAGCAGTCTTCCGCGGCCGCCGCAGCCCTTGCGGTGAAATATTTTGCGTATGCCCCGAGCCACGTGCCTATTGCGGCCTCAAGGCCCTTTGAAGTCATCGTGGCGCCGGTGATGGCATCTATCTTATTGTCTTTTATTGAATTGCCCTGAGCGTCCTTGGGCGCTCCGCCCTTCACTATCTCGAATATTTCCGAGCTTTCGAAATCGGCCTGCTCGCCGACGAATTCATGCTGGAAGTCGGGATCGTCCTTTATCCGGGCTCCGAGTCCGGCGGTTTCGCTGTCGTGGTCGAAATAGGCGCCCACGATCGTTTTCATGTCATCCTTGAATGCGATGTATCCCCAGATCGGACCCCAAAGGCCGGCTCCGTAGACCGGGACGACAGTGACGTCGTTCTTGAATATGAAAACGGGCAGCGCGGTTTCGCCCTGCTGTTTCCCCTTTATTATATAGTCGAGCTTCTTGAGTTCGGCCGGAGAATACACCTGCTTGGACTCGATGTCGAGGTCGTCGTTCTTGTTGCCTTCGGCGTCTATCGTGAATGCCATGTCTATTTCCTCGCCGTACTTCTCGAGGACGGCCGCATTGCCCATGGCCTGGAATTCGGCTTTGGTGCCGAATGCGGCGGCCGTGAGCATCTGGCTGATGGTATCGGCCTTTTCATTGGCTTCCTGCCTGCTCTTGAGAGACTGGGAGACGAATGCGAGCACCGCTGCTACCAAAACGACAATGACGGTCGTATATATTACCGTATAGGAATTGTTGTTAGTGTTCATATTTCAATATGTTTAAGCGGTTCAGACTCTTTTGGCCCTTTTGGATACAGCCCTGCTGACGACGCAGTGGTCGATGAGCGGAGCGAGCGTGTTCATCATAAGTATCGTGAGCATCATTCCTTCGGCATATCCCGGATTGAACAGTCTCACGGTGACCGTCAGCGCCCCGACTAAAAATCCGTATATCCATTTGCCTGTCTCGGTCTGGGCCGAAGTCACAGGGTCGGTGGCCATGAATACGGTACCGAACGCGAAGCCTCCGAGAACAAGCTGATAGTATGCGGGAATGTCGGTCACTCCGAACGCAGTGCCGAGCCAGCCCACCAGAAGGCCGCCGGCTACGGATGAGAGCATTATCTTCCAGCTCGCCACCCCGGTCCACAGCAATATGACGGCGCCTATCAGTATGGCTATCACCGATGTCTCTCCGACGGAACCGGGCACGAAGCCTGCGAACAGGCTCCAGAAATCGAATCCTGCGCCGTCAAGCTTGGAGAGGCCGTCCGCCCCGTCGAAAGCGTATGAAAGGGGAGTGGCTCCGGTGAATCCGTCCACCGCCGTTCCGCGGTTGAGGTTTATCCATACTTCGGAACCCGACATTTTGCTCGGATATGAGAAAAACAGGAATGCGCGCGCCAGCAGCGCGGGGTTCCAGATGTTCATTCCGGTGCCGCCGAACAGTTCCTTGCCGATGATCACGGCGAAGGCTACGGCAAGGGCGAGCATCCACAGGGGCACGTCCACCGGAACGATCAGCGGGATCAGCATCCCTGATACGAGATAGCCTTCGTTCACCTCCTCGTTCCTTATCTGCGAAGATATGAATTCTATGGCCAGTCCCACTATGTAGGACACGAGATAGAGCGGAAGGACTTTGAGGAATCCGAACCAGAACATCTGCAGGAATCCCCAGCCGGCTCCCGTGGCGACGGAAGTCTGGTACCCCACGTTCCACATGCCGAACAGCGCCGCAGGAACGAGGGCCAGCACAACTATTATCATTACCCTTTTGAGGTCTATCGCATCCCTTATATGCGCGCCTCTGCGTGTCACCGTTCCGGGAACGCGGAGGAATGTCTCGAAGGCGTCGGCCGTCGAATGGAGGAAACCGAGTTTGCCGCCTTTTTCGAAAAGGCCCGGTTTGCTTACGTTGCTTTCTTCTGCCATAATCTTAAGCCATTTCTTTAATCATCAGGTCTATACCGTTGCTGATAATGGCCTGTATATCGTTCTTGGAGGGATCTACGTAGTCGCAGAGCGCAAGGTCTTCCGGCAGCACTTCGTATATGCCGAACTGCTCCATCTTGTCTATGTCGCCTGCAAGGCATGCCTTTATCAGATATATGGGGAAAATCTCCATGGGGGTCACGTCCGCGAAGCATTTTGTCGCGACGAAGGCGCGGGGGCCGCCGTGGAGGTTCGTGTCCATGTCGTACACTTTCTTGGGCGTCAGCCATGAGAAGTAGCAGTGGGAAGTGCTGAACAACTTGGGCCTGAACGGCTTGGCCCAGCCGAGCAATTCTTTTTCCCTGCCTTCGCCTATGAGCGTCACCTGGTTGTCGAAGAATCCGAGGTATCCGTCGGCGCCTACGTTCTCGCCTGTCAGGACGTTGCCGCTGATGTAGCGTACGTCGCAGTCCTTTTTGCAGAACTCGGAAACGGCGCTCATCGGCATGCCGGGGAATGCTTCGACGTATGCGGGATTTTCAGCCGCGGGGCCGGTGACGGCCACTTTTCTGGAGAGGTCGCATCTGCCCGTATCGAACAGTTTGCCGATTGCGGCGAGAATCGTCAGCGACACGGTCCATACCGTCTCGCCTTTTTTGATGGGCGAAATGTGGCTGATCTGCACTCCTACGTTGCCGGCGGGATGCCTGCCCCTGATTATGTGGAGCGCGGCTCCCTCGATTTTGTGGAACGGGCTGCCGGAATAATTCTCCACGTTGAGGGAGACATGCACTCCGCCTCCTGTCAGCTTGGCGAGCGCATTTATGCCGGTCTGTACGTGCCCGGCCTGGTCTCCGAGAGCGAAATCGAAGTCGGCCGCCAGCGGGGCCGTGTCGAATGCGGAGATGAAGATGGCTTTGGGCTTCACGGCCGGATCGGCCATAACGCCGTAGGGCCTCTGGACCAGACCGGCCCACAGGCCGCTTTTCAGAAGGAGTTCCCTAACGTCGTCGGCAGTGAGCGGGGCCACTTTACGCTTGCCGAAGTCAACGGCTTCGTTTTTGCCGTCCGCTTTTATGAGCACCGCCAGCAACTTCCTTTTTTCGCCCCTCAGCACCTGATGCACCGTACCGCTTACGGGGGAGGTGATCAGAATCTCGGGGTTCCGCTTGTCGCACATGACGGGAGAACCTGCCAGAACGCTGTCTCCTTCCCTTACAAGCAGTCTGGGAACAAGGCCTTTGAAGTCGGATGGCTTCAACGCTGCCACGTCCGGAACGACCGTCTTGACGACCTTACGGGCAGCGGCACCCTTGATGGGGATGTCGAGTCCCTTTTTCAAATCGATGGTGTTGGACATTATAAGTTGTTTTAGTATTTGCGCGTTGTTGTTGCAATCGTGCGAAGATAGCTAATTTTTTGTAAATTCGCAGGCATTTGTCGCTATTATGATCGAATCCATAGTCAAAGATCTCAACGAAGAACAGCGTCTGGCAGTCGAATGTCTCGATGGCCCCGTGCTGATAGTCGCCGGGGCCGGCTCCGGCAAGACGAGGGTGCTCACTTCGCGCATAGCCCTCCTTATAGACAGGGGCGCCGGACCGGAACATATTCTGGCCCTTACCTTTACCAAAAAGGCCGCGGGAGGGATGAAGGAACGCATCGCCGCCATGGTCGGGCAGGAGAAGGCCAGGAAACTGAACATGGGCACCTTCCATTCGGTGTTCGTGCGCATCCTGAGGGACTATGCCGACGTCCTCGGCTATCCGTCCTCCTTCACCATTTACGACACCGGCGATTCGGTGAGCGCAATAAAGGCCTGCATACGCGAGCTCCGGCTCGATGAAAAGATTTACAAGCCGAGGGAAGTGCTTTCGCGCATTTCCATGGCCAAGAACAATCTCTGCACCGCTGATGCGTACGGACGCAACGCCACGGTCCAGATGAACGACCGCGCGGCCCGCAAGCCTGAGATTTTCAGGATCTACGCTTTGTACGACAGGTTCTGCCGGCAGTCCGGAGTCATGGATTTCGACGACATCCTGCTGAACATGAATCTGCTCCTCAGGGACAACGAGGACGCCCTCAGGGAAATAGCTGGACGCTTCACCCACATCCTCGTGGACGAGTATCAGGACACCAATCTCGCCCAGTATACGATACTCAGGATGCTCGGGCGCTTTCACCGCAACATATGCGTCGTGGGCGATGATTCCCAGTCCATATACGCATTCCGCGGGGCGCGCATAGAAAACATCCTGAATTTCTGCAAGGACTATCCCGACAACAGGACTTTCCGCCTCGAGCGGAACTACAGGTCCACAAAGGTCATCGTAAATGCGGCCAACTCATTGATCGCCAACAATGAGAACCGTATCCCCAAAACCTGTTCTTCGGTAGGGGAGGAAGGCGAGAAGATACGTCTCGTCAGATCGTTCGACGAACAGGAGGAGGCGAGGATGATAGCCACGGCCATATTGGCGAGGATGCGGGCCGAACATGCCGAGTACAAGGATTTCGCGGTGCTTTACAGGACCAATTCGCAGTCGCGCGTGCTGGAGGAGGCGCTCCGCAGGATGAATCTGCCCTATATGGTCTATTCGGGCAATTCTTTTTTCGAGAGGGCGGAAGTCAGGGACATGCTTTCGTATATGAAACTCGTGGTGAATCCCAACGACGATGAATCGTTCCGCCGCGTTGTCAACAAGCCTGCGCGCGGGATAGGGGATACGTCGCTTGCTGCGCTCGCTTCGGCCGCGAGGGAAAACGGATGTACCCTTTTTGAGGCCTGCCGCATCGCCGATCTGGAAAAATATGGCCTGAAAGCCGCCGCGCTGAAAAAAATAAAGGCTTTCCATGATTTCATAGCCGGCTTCTCCCAAAGGGCGGAAACGGAGAATTGCCGTGAATTGGGCAAGGCTCTCGCGGACGGATCGGGGCTGTATGCATATTTCAAGGAGGACTCCAGCGTGGAAGGGCAGTCGAGGGCCGCCAACATAGAGGAGCTGCTCAACAGTACTGCCTTGTTCCAGGAACAGAGACAGGAGGAGGATCCCTCAGCCGTCGTGCCGCTTGCCGACTTCATAGAGGACATTTCGCTTCTGAGCAATGCGGATACGGGCGACGGGGATGATTCCAACAGGATAGCCCTTATGACCGTGCATTCTGCCAAGGGACTTGAATTCCCGTACGTGTTCATATCGGGGATGGAGGAAAACCTTTTCCCGTCCGGAGGCATGCTCTCGTCTGAAAATGACGTCGAGGAAGAACGCAGGCTGTTCTATGTGGCCGTAACGAGGGCAATGAAGGCCGTCACGCTCACTTTCGCCGATACGAGGATGCGCAACGGCAGGCACGAGTCCAATGCTCCGAGCCGTTTCATCCGTGAGATAGCTCCGCAATACATTGCCAATCCTCTGCGCCGGGAGGATTTCCGGAGAGTGCGCGGCGCGGACGCAGCCAGGCCTGTGGCTCCCCGTCCCGTCATTTCACGTCCCGTTCCTTCGCGCGCCGACGTATCGGCTCCGCGGTACGGCGCAATCGAGATGATCCGCAACAGGCCCCTGCCTCCGAAGATTCCCGACGAGGAGTTCGTGCCCGTTCCCATGGAGCGGCTGAAAGTCGGGCAGCGCATAGAACACAACCGCTTCGGCGCGGGACTCATAACGGAAATCACCGGGAAGGTGCCGGACCTGAAGGCTAGAATAACCTTCGATCGTTTCGGCGACAAGCTTTTGTTGCTCAAATATGCTAAAATTCGCTTCGAGAGTGTTGCGGAATGAGAATTATTTCCTATTTTTGCATTGAAGTTTTTCATAGTTTAAGTTTAGGTTAAGTAGCAGGGAGATCGCAGCGATGCAATCTCCCTGTGAAATTTTTATGCGACGGTATGGCAAGTCCGGCCCGGCATGGTCCTTTACCATTTGCCCGAGGCGCCTCCGCCTCCGAAGGAACCTCCTCCGAAGCCTCCGAAGCCTCCGAAACCGCCGGAACCGCCTCCGCCCCACGATCCTCCATGGCCTGGCCCCGGTCCCGGAAAATAAATATTGCGGAAACTTCCGGTACGCCCTCCCGGGCCGGATCCGCCTTTGCGGTGCCTGCCGGCGATAATGACGATTATGATTAGGAATATGATGAATGCCATCAGGATGAATGCCGCGGCTTCTTCGCCTCCGTCGTCCCGCGGCTCCGATATTTCCCCGCTTGCGAGGGCCTTCAGCTGTTCGCAGGCTTCATAGACTCCCTGGAAATAGTCTCCCTCCCTGAAGCAGGGAATCATCACGTTTTCTATGATGCGCTTGGCATAGGCGTCGGGTATGGCCCCTTCGAGTCCGTAGCCTACCTGTATCGCCGTCTCCCCTGGGCCGCCGGCGTTCTTCGGCTTGACCAGAACGACTATGCCGTTGTCCGATTTTTCGCTCCCGACGCCCCATGAGAGACCGATCATCGTCGCGTATTCGGAGGCCCCGTAGCCTTCGAGATCATTCACGGTGACCACAGTTATCTGGTTGGAAGTGCTGTCGTCGAACGCCACGAGCATCTCTTCGAGCTTGGCGTTCTGATATGAATCGAAGATGCCGGCGAAGTCGTTTACGAGCCTCGGCGGATCGGGAGGCGCGGGGATGCCCGCCGATACGTCGGACAGGGCGACCGCAACGGACAGCAGAAGTGCGGGAAAGCGCAGGCCCATCGTCAGAATTCCACCTTGGGCGCGGCAGATGCGCCTTCGGCGGCCTGGAAATAGCCTTTCGTGCTGAAGTTGAAAATGCCGGCGATTATGTTGCCGGGAAAGCGGCGAACCTTTACATTGTATGCCTTGGAGGCTTCGTTGAATTTCATCCTTTCGGTGCTTATGCGGTTCTCCGTGCCTTCAAGCTGGGCCTGGAGCTCCCTGAAATTCTCGCTTGCCTTCAGGTCGGGATAATTCTCCTGTATGGCCATGAGTCTTCCGAGCGCCGTGGAAAGTTCTCCCTGCGCCTTTTGGAATTCGGCTATGGATTCCGGCGTGAGAAGGGACGGATCAACAGTAACGGACGTGGCTTTCGCCCTGGCCTCCGTCACGGATTCGAATGTGCCGCTTTCATGTTCCGCATAGCCTTTTACGGTGGCTACGAGATTTGGAATCAGGTCCGCCCTGCGCTGATATACGTTTTCCACCTGTGCCCAGGCCGTGGCTACGTTTTCTTCTTCCTTCACAAGGCCGTTGTAAGTTTTCGTGCCCCATGCGACGATCACGGCCGCGATGGCGAGCAGGAGGGCCAAAAGTCCTTTTTTCATGGTTCTGCAATTGTTTTATTCTTGTCCTACGGCGTCTCTCACGCATCTTACCGATGCGGCCAGCGTCCGTTTGTCCCCGAGGCCGATGAATATGTCGGGCTCATTGACATTTATATAATGATAATATGCTTCGGCGCCGTTTTCCGGACTTTCCGTGGCCGTCCAGAACGCGGCGTATCCGTAGCTTCCCTTGAATGTCGCATCTTCCCCGTCGGTGACGGCGTATCCCGCTGGGATGGCGCATAGGCCGTAGCGGTCGGCAATATTGACGTCGGGCCAGAATTCCCACATCTTGGCGCCGTTGAAATATACGTCGCCCATCATGGCTCCGGCGGCTCCCGACATCTGCGTGAAAGGCGCCGTTTCGCTGTCCGTCAATGCGCTTCCGAGCGCGGCCCAGTCAGCTTCGGTAGGCAGTCTCCACCCTTCGGGACATGCCGTGACCGCCTCTTCGTAGGTGTAGTATCTGCCCGATATGTAGCTCATCACATCGTAGCCCATATACGGTATTCCGGAACCGGTATAGGCGAGGTTGTTGCGGAACCAGTCGAGGCCTCCCACCGTGGAATAATAGTATACGTTTTCTCCCTTGTGGGCGCCCGTGTCCCTCGTGTCGGTTATGAATTTGTCGTCCTTTTCTATGCCGGTGCCCGTAAGCGAGCCTCCGACGGCCGGGTCGACTATGGTGAAGTTCCTCACGGTGGACATGGCATTGTAGTCGGATGCAAAGGCTCCGCAGGTAATGCTGAAAGTGCCCGTAGTGTCGGGGACGGTGAATATGAATTCGCCGCTTATGCTTTCGGGATCGTTCTCAAGACGCACGGTATCCCTGATGTCGAAGGCTGCCGCCGCCCAGTAGTATCCAAGTGAAAGCCCTTCCGGATGATAGACGCCGGAAGGCGTCAGGGTGATCCTGTCCCCCGCGCGCACGTATGCAGGCATGTCGAAGGAGATGAGTCCTTCAAGGCTGCCGACGTATGTCGAAGAGCTCCCTTCCTTGTGGCACGAAAAAACCGCCGTTCCGACAGCCGCAAGCAGCATCGCTTTAAAGAATGCTATTCTTTTCATATTGCAAATATCGTTATTTTATCGAAAATCTCCTACATTTGCCGATACTCTTTCAACAAACTCTTTGCCAAATGCGTAAAGCTTTGATTGCGGTGTTGGAAACCTGTGCCGTCCTGTCCGCCGCGCTGTCCTGCGGCGGCGGGGACCGCTATGTGCAGATATCGGGATATGCCCAGGGCGGGACCTATTCGGTGAAATTCAACATGCGCGGCGCCGACATGACGGCCGAAGCCCTCAGGGACGGCGTGGATTCCCTGCTTGTGCTGGTGGACACCACCTTGTCCGGCTATGACAGGGGGTCTATGCTGAGCCGCTTCAATGCCGGCGAGACGGTGGTCCCGAACGAACTTTTCATGGATATATATGAGTATGCCGCGGACATGTTCGTGCGTTCCGGAGGGGCGGTGGACGTGGCTGCCGGCCCTCTTTTCGATGCCTGGGGCTTCGGCTTCACTTCCGATTCGCTGCCGTCGGTGAACGAGGTGGCGGAGATAATGTCCCGGTGCGGCATGGGCAGGCTCCGGCGCGACATGCGCGGAGCCTTGCGGGACGGACGGCTTGCGCCGGCCGCCCTGCTGTCGGGCGAGGCCGCGGCGGCCTCGCCCGACGCCCTGCCCAGGCTGAATTACAATGCCATAGCCCAAGGATATACTTGCGACATCATCGCTTCCTATCTCAGGGAGCACGGGGTGAGGGACATGCTTGTGGACATAGGCGAGATTTTCTGCGACGGGCTGAATCCCGACGGCGTACCGTGGGCCTTGGGAATAGACAGGCCTGTCGACGGGAACGACGAGCCGGGCGCGGACCTGAAAGGGATATGGCGCTCGGACGGAGGCCCTCACGGCGTGGTGACCTCCGGCAATTACCGGAAATATTATATTAAGGACGGCCGCAAATATTCGCATTCCATCGATCCGCGGACCGGATTCCCGGCCGAGAGCAATCTGCTCAGCGCGACGGTGTCGGCCGCGGATGCCGCCACTGCCGACGCCGTGGCCACGTGGTGCATGGTGATAGGGCTCGAGGCTTCGAAAGATCTGCTTTCGGAAGACGGTCTGGAGGGCTGCCTCATATATGACGAGGACGGGGAGATGCGCATGTGGACGTCCCCCGGCTTCGAGGTTGAGGATGCAGGATGACGTCTTGCCCGCCGCGTCACATGGAGCCTATCGTTTCCACGATGCGGAGCAGCAAGGAGGCTATGGCGCCGTCCGCGCGTACGAGCGCATACGGGCACAGTCCCGCCGCGCTGAGGGCTATGGTGAGCACGGATACGGCTACGAATATGGTGGTGACGGGCACGGCCGTCATGTTGGCTATCAGGAAATAGGCGGGGAAGCTGCGGAAATGCAGCCATGCGGCCGGCGCCGTGGCGATCTGGCATGACAGGGCGAGCGTAGCCGCGTCCCATGCCTTTTTCATCGGGTCCCACCGGCCGCCGCGGTACAGCGCCGAGAGGGGCGGATGCAGGATGAATATGCCGGCCATGGCGAGGTACGAGAGCTGGAATCCGGCGGAAGCTATGCTGGACGGTCTTGCGGCGAGCTGCAGCGTGAGGGATGCGCACAGGACCTTAAGCGCTGAACGGCGGCGGCCGAGTATTCTGAGACTTTCGTTCATCAGTATGAACAGGAAGGCGCGGACGGTGGACGGGGAGGAGCCCGTCATGATGGTATAGAAGGCGCTCAGCGCTACCGTGACCGCGTATCTTATTGTCCTTGCCGCCGGGAAATTGCCCGTGAATGCGGCAAGGCGCGTGAAAATGACGTATATCACTCCCATGTGCAGCCCGGAGAGGGCGAGAAGATGGGACGAGCCGCTGTCCCTGAACGATCTGACGGTGTCCGCGTCGAGAAGGGATCTGTCTCCGAGGATTATGGCGCGGAGTAGAGGCTCCGTGTGCGGGTCCGGAAACGGGATGCGGCTTATGACGCCCTGCAGGTACCCTGCTGCTGCGGAGGCTGTCCTCCGCAGCATGCCCGGCGGCCGGGCGGGCCCTACGCCGGGCAGGGCGTCATTGAGCACGCAGAACAGTCCGCATGCGAAGGCGGCGACGGCGATGCCCCAAAAGCCGGCGGCGGCCGGAAAGGATCTCCGGCGGCCTTTTGCGGCCATGAACGCAAGCAGGCAGACGGCGGCCGAAGCGGCGGCCGATGCCGCCGCGAAACGGCTTGCGCCGTTTCCGATGCCCCGCAAGGCTATCGCCCCGGCCGCAGCGCCGGCGACGAAGGACACGGACAGCCATTCGGCCTCTCTTCCGTACACTGTGTCTTTCATAATTCAAGTTTTGCCGCCAATGTAGTGAAATAATTGAAATTTATACTTAACTTTGTGTGTTACTTTTTCGTACAAAACAATAAAACAGGAATCATGATTATATTGGTCATTAATTGCGGAAGCTCTTCAATAAAGTATCAGCTGCTTGACATGAAGAGCGATGATGTTTATGATGTCATTGCCAAGGGCATAGTCGAAAAAATCGGACTGCCTGAAGGAGGCCTCACATACAGGCCCGCCGGCAAGGACAAGGTTGAAAAGGTCCTGTCCATTCCCGACCACAAGACGGGGATGCAGCTCATACTTTCCGAGCTGACCGATCCGGAGCACGGCGTGCTCAAGTCGCTTGAGAACATAGAGGCCGTAGGGCACCGCGTAGTGCAGGGAGGGGAGTTCTTCTCCAAGAGCGCCCTCGTCAATGAGGAAGTGTTGCGCAAGATAGAGCTCTGCTGCGACTTCGCCCCGCTCCACAACCCCGCCAACCTGCTCGGTATCCGGGTAATAGGCGATATCCTTCCTTCAGTGCCGCAGGCCGTCGTCTTCGACACTGCATTCCATCTGACCATGCCGGCATATTCCTATATGTACGCCCTCCCTTACGAATATTATGAAAAATACCGCGTGCGCAGATATTGCGCCCACGGCACGAGCCACCAGTTCGTAGCGGCCAAGGGCGCCCGTCTCGCCGGGCTCGACATGGAGAATTCCAAGATCATCACCTGCCACATAGGGGCGGGCAGCTCGATCTGCGCCGTGCAGAACGGGAAGAGCGTCGAGTCTTCCATGGGCTTCACGCCCCTCGAGGGCATGATAATGGGAACGCGCGTCGGCAACATAGACGCCAACGCCGTGCTTTACATCATGAAGAAGGAAGGCCTCACGCCCGACCAGATGACGGAAATCCTCAACAAGAAGAGCGGCTTCCTCGGACTGTCCGGCAAGACTTCCGACGCCAGGGAGATGGACAAGCTCGCGTCCGAAGGGGACGCCAGGGCCAAGCTCGTGCTCAAGAAGCTGACTCACGACATAATAAAGATAATAGGTTCATATATGGCCGAGATGAACGGCGCCGACCTGATTGTCTTTACCGGAGGCATCGGCGAGCACAACAGCCGCCTGCGCCGCAGAGTGCTGGAGAATTTCTCGTACGTGGGCGTCAAGGTGGACTACGAGGCCAATACGGCGTGGGGCGAGGACGCCATTGTCACCGCTCCTGATTCCGCCGTGAAGGCCGCGCTCATAACCACGGATGAAGAGCTTGTGATAGCGAGGGACACCATGCATCTTGTGATGGACGAAGAATAAAATCAAGATAAGAGATGATAACTAATTTCGAAGATCTGTTTGCCGAGCTCAAGGCAAAGAAAATCTGCAAAAAGGTAGTGTCCGCCTGGGCTGTGGACGATCATACCGTGACGGCCGTTTCCAAGGCCGTGGACATGGGATTCGCCGAAGGAATCCTCGTCGGCGACGAAGCCCTCATAAAGAAGGTCTGCGCGGAAAACGGCATTGATGCCGGGAAATTCCGCATAGTCCACAATCCCAACGAGACGGAGGCCGTGGCGCAAGCCGTCAAGATGGTGCATGACGGAGAAGGCGACGTGCTGATGAAAGGTCTTTGCAGCACAGACAAATTTCTCCGCGCCATCCTTAACAAGGAAACGGGCCTCCTGCCTCCCAAGGGCCTTCTCAGCCATGTGGGCGTGATCAAGAATCCCAAGTACCACAAGCTTATTTTCATGAGCGACATGGCCGTGATTCCCCTTCCCGATTTCCGCCAGAAAGTGAAGCTGGCCGGATACCTTGTGTCGGTGGCCAGATCGTTCGGCATAGAGAAGCCCAAGATAGCCTTCATCGCCGCTTCCGAGCAGATGCTCGATTCCATGCCTGCGTGCATTGAGGGAGCCATGCTCGCCAAGATGGCGGACAGGGGCCAGATAAAGGGCTGCATAGGAGACGGCCCTCTCGCGCTTGACGTGGCCATCGACAGGGAGTCCGTGGAGATCAAGCATCTCGCCAGCCCAGTGGCCGGCGACGCCGACTGCCTGCTGTTCCCCAACATCGAATCCGCCAACGTGTTCTGGAAGTCCAATTCCAAGCTCGCCGACGGCGTGCAGCAGGCCGGCATGCTCGTGGGCACCAAGGTTCCTTGCGTCCTTGCGAGCCGCGCCGATACGGTGGAGACCAAGTTGCTCTCCATCGCCGAAGCGGTTACTTTCGTGAAATAATTGATTTTATCGGCTTTCCGCCGCGATGGCAAACCGTCGCGGCGGAAATTTTTATTGCCGGGCGGAACCCTATTCGCTGAACAGATCCCTGCGCGGGAGCAGCGTGCTGTATTTGGTCCTCAGTCCGGAGAACAGTTTGGCAGTGTCGCCGGTGAACCGGGAGCCTTTCCATGTGCTGGTGTTGGTGATCATTATCCAGCATTCTCCGTCGGGATAATATTTTATGAGCGCGCTGGTGCCGGAGAAGGATCCCGTTCTGGTCCATTCTCCGCTCTCTTTGGTGTCTATCCATCCGAGGGAATAGGTGCTCGTGTCGAAGAACTGCGTCATCTGGAATACGGAAAACGAAGAAATTATGTCCGGAATCCCGGTGCGCGCGTCGGCGCATGCAACGAGACGGGCGAGTTCCACAGTGGAGCCGGTCCATGCCCCCGCGCCGGAAAGGGCGTGTATGTCGTTGCCTCCGTAGCAGCGTATCACTTCGCATCCGCTGCAGTTGTATTCCTGTACCGGAGGATCGTCCCTGAAGACATAGTACCTTGCTTCGTTGGGATATTTTTCGCCGTAATAGTTGTTGGCGATGTGAAAGTCCGTGCAGCCGGCCTTGTGCAGCACTTCTTTCTGCATGAAAGTCTCATAGTCCGTTCCCGACAGCTTCTCGATTATCATCGAAAGCAGCAGATATCCGAAATTGGAATATTCCTGCGAAGTCCCCGGCACGTAGGCCAGACGCTGCGGAAGCAGCAGCTTCGTCAATGTCTCCTGGTCGGGAGGTGTCTTCAGTCCGTTCTTTCGCATCAGTGTACGTGTCGAAAACATCGGGTCGCCTCCCCGCGAAGTGAACCCGGCCTGATGTCTGAGCAGATGCTCCACGGTGATGAGATAATAGTTGTCGTCCATTATGTATCCGTCGTATTCGTTCAGTATGCCGGCCGGACCGAATACCGGGCTCTCGAGAGACAGCATCTTCCTTTCCTGCAGCACCATTATCCCTATCGCCGTTATGAGCTTGGATACTGATGCCATCCTCATTATGTTGCCCGGATGCATGCGCACCCCTTTTTCCTCGTCCGCGAAACCGTATCCTTTGGCGTACACGAGCGAGTCTCCGCGCATTATGGCGAGGGAGGCCCCGTGTATTCCCCAGTTGCGCATGTAGCCCTCTATCTCCGTGTCCATTTTCCTGAGCTCCGGAATGTCGGACATGTCGTTCGTTATCCTGTCGTTCAGCCCGCCGCCGGATGCCGCGCGGGCGTCCATGGCCGTGATGAACAGAAAGACGGCCGAAAGGGCCGCGGCAAGGTGCGGTTTGGTCGTCATATCCTTATCTTGCCTGCCTTCCTTCCGAAATCGATTATCATGTCGGCGGTGCCCTCTATGCCGAGTATCGACGAGTCCACGCAGAGATCATAGTTCGAAGCCTGTCCCCAGTCGCCGAAAGTGAAGAAATTATAGTAGGTGGATCTCGTGCGCTCCTTTTTCTGTATCAGCGCGGCGGCTTCGCCGTCCGACAGTCCCGAGCGCTCCGCCACCATTTTTTTTCGTATTTCTACAGGCGCGGTTATGAATACGTCGAGGCAGTCCATGTCGCGCAGTATGTAGTCGGAGCAGCGTCCTATGATGACGGCCGATTCCTTGGCGGCTATGCTGCGTATGACTTCGCTCTGGATCTTGAAAAGCACGTTGTCGTTCACGTAATTTTCGGAATGCACGAAACGGCTGGACGAGAAGAAGCTCGATACGGAGAACAGGCTCCTGTTTTCATCGCTCTTCACAAACAGTTCCCTTGAAAATCCGCTCTGTTCGGCGGCCTTGGAAATCAGCTCGTTGTCGTAGACGTGGATGCCGAGCTTGCGTCCTATTTCATTGGCGATCAACCGGCCTCCGCTTCCGAATTGTCTTCCGATGTTGATGATGGTGTTCTCCATATTGTCCTATATTTTGCTGCCGAGAATGGACGGATCGTCTCCGTCATTCAGCCGGTTGAATTTTTTCATCAGATTTATTATCAATATCATGGCGAGCAGCGCGGATACCGCGTCCGATATCGGGAAACTGATCCATACCCCGGTCTCGGAGTTCATGATGTCCGGCAGTATGTATATGCAGGGCAGCAGGAAGAGCAGCTGGCGCGAAAGCGACATGATGATGGATTTCTGCACCATGCCGAGGCATTGGAAAAAGTTGGACGTCACCATCTGGAATCCGACTATGGGAAAGATGATGTTCATGGACCTGAGGCCTTTTGCCGCAAGCGCCTTCAGTTCCGGATCGCTTGTGAACAGCGATACCGCCTGGACGGGGAACACCTCCGATATGAAGAATCCGACGGTGCATACCAAGGTGGCCCAGAGCGCGGTCTTGCGATAGACTTCCTTTACTCGGGAGTACTGGCGCGCGCCGTAGTTGTAGCCGGCTATAGGCTGCATGCCCTGGTTGAATCCCATCACTATCATGCCGAAAAGGAATGAAATCCGGTTCACTATGCCGTAGGAGCCTATGGCAAGGTCTCCTCCGTATTTGAACATCTGCTGATTGATGAACAGCACCACTATGCAGCTCGCCAGGTTCATGAGGAACGGGCCCATGCCTATCGAAAGCGAATCCTTTGCGATGCGTATGTCAAGCCTGAACGGGTTCTTAGGGATGTGCAGCAGCTTTTTTTCATCCATGAAATAGTGCAGGGAGTATATAAGGGCCAGCAGCTGGCATACTATGGTGGCTATCGCGGCGCCGTCTATGCCCATTCCGGCGGCGAAAATGAGTATGGGATCAAGTATGGCGTTGGAAGTGACGGTGAAAAGCGTGAGCTTCATGGCGAGCTGCGGATTTCCGGAGGACCGGATGACGCTGTTGAGGCCGAAATACAGGTGCGTTATTACGTTGCCGAGGGCAATTATGGTCATGTATTCTTTGGCGTACGGCAGCGTGTTGTCGCTCGCTCCGAAGAAGTGCAGTATCGGATCCATGAAAATCAGTGAGAACACCGTAAACAGGAGTCCGACTATCACGTTCAGCGTTATTTCGTTGGAAAGCACCTTGTTGGCCGATTCGTGGTTGCGCTGGCCGAGCAGTACGGAAATCATGGTGGAGGCACCGACGCCGACGAGGGTGCCGAGAGCCGAAGAAATGTTCATCAGCGGGAACGTCACCGCAAGGCCGGAGATGGCGAGGCCGCCGGCTCCGGGTATGTGCCCGATGAATATGCTGTCGACCATGTTGTACAGAGAAGACGCGGTCATGGCTATTATTCCCGGCACCGCGTATTCTTTTATGAGGACATTTATTTTCTTTGTCCCCAGTTCGGAAGGTATGGTATCTGTCCTCATTCTAAGGTTTCTCCGTCATTTCGATATCGAAGCAGAGAGGTGCGAATCCGGGTATGGCGCTTCCGCTTCCGCTTGCTCCGTATGCGAGCGGAGAATAAAATACCGTGGATATCTTTTCCATTGGCTTCATCATGAAGACGGCCGCCTGAAATCCGGTGCATAGGCTGCTGGAGCTCGTACCCATCGTGATGTCGGCGTATTGTTCCGTCCGGTTTATGCTGACCGGCCCATATGTCCTTGACGGGTTGTAGATGTTGTAGACCTTGGCCGTATCCTTGATAGTGGTGTCGAATACCTGGCCGTTGAGGAGCCTGCCGGTGTAGTTTATGTAGATCACTGTGTCGGACGGCATTTCGGGCGCCTCCCCTTCGTATGCCTCCCTTACATAATAATAGAATCCGTATTTGAGGCCGGTGGTGTCGTTGCCGTAATATGTGGAGTCCACGCCGTCCATGTATTTTTCGGTGAACCGTTCCATGGTGTCGACCTGCCACTTGTATATGTCTTCCGATATGTCGTCGAGGCTTATGGTGTAGATGGTGCTGTTCACGCTGGTGGAGTGCTCGATATATTCGTCCGCAGAATCGTAGCGGGAATATGTCAGGAGCCATGAGGGGACGGCTACTTTTCTTTTTCCGCCCACCCTCATGCCTTCTATGATCTCCTGCACGCCTGCGTAGCAGAAGCCGTCGCCTATGCCCCACGGGGCGGGGCCGTAATAGTTGGAAGTTGAATAGGATCCGAGCTGCTTGGCCACGCTTTCGTCGTTGGTGGCGCTTATGGTGCCGTCGAGCCCTTCCATGGTGTAGGTGACGAACGCATAAGTGACGGAGTCCCTTTTGGTCCATGCCCTGCCTTCGCCGGGCGTGTCTTCAATGATATATATGCCGTTGCCGGACGGCGCCGCGTCGGGATAGTTTACGTGCATCCACGACTCGAAATAGAGCTTTTCGGCCGAGTTGGCTTCCGTCTTCTGCTCCTTGACGCACGATGGCGCAATGACGGCGCACAGCAGGCACGCCGCCGCAATTCCATATGTCCTGTATATGTTCATCGTTAAAAAATGTCTGATCATTCTATAAAATTTCTTCCACCCATATGTGGAAAGCCAATGCCGACTTTGCAGGAATCGTGCCGACATCGGCATTTCCGAAGCCATATTTTCCGGAAAAAAGGATAAAGCATTCTTCTCCGCCCCTTACGCCTTTCAGCCCGTTCCTGAGGCCTGTCAGCAGAGGGCCTGCCATATCCAGAGTGTCTGGCCTGAACTCCGTTTCGTCGCCCATTGACCATCCGGCGCTTTCGGCTGTGCCGGCATGGTTCGTCCAGAACATGTCGCCTGCCGATACTGAGGAGCCGCCAAGGACATAGCCTGCATAGTAGATGGACGCAGAGCCGGATTCCCCGAGTTCGGCGCCTTCGCCCTCAGTGATCACGAGCCTTGCGCTTCCTCCATTGTATACGGTGCGCAGCTCCGTGTCCGAAGCCGACTGCCTTGCGCTTATGAAGCTCTCTATCGTGCTTTCCTGGCCGTCGTATGTGCTCTCCTCAGACTTTTTCCCGCAGGAGGCGAGGAGCATGGCGGCGCAGAAGCATAAAATCGTCAAACGTTGTCCTTGCATGGTTTCATGAAAAATTCGGCGCTCGCTTTCCTTATGTATTCCGCGGCATCGGCGCGCCCCGTGATGCCGCCGCCAAAAAACAATTTGCCTCCGGCCGCGTTTTCATGCCCGCCGCCGCTGAAGAAGCGTCCGGCGAAACGTGCCGCCGAGATGCCGCTCCTGGAACGTACCGACACTCTGAAATATCCGGCTTCGTCTTCGGTGAGAAGCATGCTCAAGCGTATCCTGGCGGCGCACAGAGGTATGTTCACGAATCCTTCCGTTTCCCCCTCCCTCATGCCGAAGCGCCTGCGTATGTCCTTGTCTATTATCATGAAGGCCGTTCCCTCCGGGGTTATTTCCATGTTCTCATGCAGGAGGTAGCCCATCAGGTTCAGCCTGTTGATGCGGCTCCCATGGTACAGCCTCCTGAGTATCGACTCCCGGTCTACGCCGGCTTCGAGCAGCCCGGAGGCCATGGCGAGGGTGCCGCCGCCTACGGAGTTGGCGAAGTTGTTGGTGTCGGTGGTCATGCCTGCCATGAGGGCGTATGCCGACCTTTTCGGCAGGTTGGAGGCGTTTCCGAATATGTCCGGCATTTCCATCAATATGTCGTACAGCATTTCGGAAGCCGAGGACACGTCGGTTCTCGAGAATACGAGGCCGAAGCTCTCCGTTTCGGGGCCGATGTGATGGTCTATGAGCACCTTCGCCGCTTCCGAAGCCGTTAGGGCTTTTTCCAGATTTCCCGTGCGCGAAAATCCGTTGCAGTCGAGGCATATGATCAGATCCGACGCGGCGATGCGCGCCTCCGTTTCCCGCGGTGCGAGGCTGTGGAAGAATATCCCGTCCCTGACTTTCCTGGGCGCTATGAATGAGATATTGTCCCCGTAGGGTTCGGAGAATGCTATCGCAGCGTCCTTGCCCCGTTTTTCGGCCAGATAGCAGAGCATGGCCGTACAACTGCCGAGCGCATCGCCGTCGGGGCGGGTATGCGCCACGATAGTCACCGCGGATGCGCCGTCTATCATGCCGTCCAGCCTGTCTATGTCGTCTTTCCGGATTTCAGTCATCGTTCATAACCACGTTTCGGCGGAAACTTGAAATAATTCGTTTTGCAAAATTACAAATTATATTGCATTTCATAAATCAATTTCATAACTTTGTCCGACGGTTGAAATATATATAAACTCAATAATAATGAACAAGCTTGTCAAAACTATCACCGAAATCCTGTTGTTGGCGGTAGCGGTCCTTTTGGTGGTGCTGATCGTACGCAGCATTCAGGAACCCGTCAAATTCAACAAGGAAAAAGCTGCCAGGGAGCAGGTGGCGATACAGCGCCTGAAGGATCTCCGTGATCTTGAGGTGGCTTACAAGAGTGCCAACAATCATTTTTCCGACAACATCGACACCCTCAAGGCTTTCTATGAGGAGGGCAGTCTCGAGGTGGTTCTCCAGATCGGTTCGCAGGACGACTCGCTGGCCGTGGCCAGGACTGCGGAGCTCAAGAAAAAGAACAAGAAGCTCACCAATGAGGATCTGTACGAACTTTACAAGAAGGGCGACACCGAGCTGGTATTCTCCATCAGCACGGAAGTTCCGGTAAGGGACACCTTGTTCAAGAACAGGCCCGACTTCTCGATAGATTCTCTCGGGTACATACCTTTCTCCGGAGGCGAGAAGGTCCAGATCGAAGCCATCGTCAAGAAAGTTTCCGGCGTGGACGTTCCGCTTTTCGAGGCGAGGGTTCCTTACAAGGCCCTGCTGAAAGGCATGGACAATCAGCTCCGCATCAATCTTGACGCTGAAAGGGAAAACCAGAACCGCTACGAGGGTCTTCAGGTAGGCAGCATCAGCGCTCCCAACAACAATGCCGGCAACTGGGAGTAGTTCTCCTATGTTCGGCTACGATTCAGAGACAAACGGAATATCCATTCAAGTATCCTTGGGTGGATATTCTTTTAGAGTGGGCGAAGGAAATGAAATACGCCGTTCCGGCTGGCTCGACCATGAAAAACTTTTCACCGCGCCCGAATTCCACAGGAGCTATGACCGTGTGGAAATCTCCCTGCTGACGCCCAAGACGGCCCTGATTCCGGAGGAATTCTTTTCGGCCTCCACTGCAAGGGAGTCCCTCGCCGACGTGGTGCCGCTGAGGGACGATGACAGGGTGGGGTATATGAGGGTCCCGGATTACGGCGCCATACTGCTGTTTTCCACGTCCATCGATGAGACATTTTCCAAGGTGGTAGCCCGTACGGTCATGAAGTCGGACGGTTCGGCCGTGCCCATCGTTCCTGAGACGTATTATCTGCTAAGGGACGTCGCCGGCATAGGGGAGTACAACAAGATAATGGCTTCGTATGCGGACGGGTGGCTTTATCTGGCCATAGCCCAGGGGGACAGGCTCAGCCTGTGCAATGTGTTCCCGGCCGTGGATTTCACTACCGCGGAGTATTTTATCTTCCTTGTCATGAAGAGCCTTCAGATGAATCCGGAGGTGTCCTCGGTCTTTTTCAGGACACCGCTGTCGATGGAGGAAGAATTGTCTCTTTACAGGTATTTCAAGGCAGTGGAGCGCGTCTGACATGCGTATAATTGCAGGAAAGCTCAGGGGGACTTCCATCAATCCTCCGGCATGGTACAAGGCCCGTCCCACCACCGATTTCGCCAAGGAGGGGCTTTTCAACGTGCTCGACAACGAATATGATTTCGAGGGGCTCAAGGTCCTCGACCTTTTCGGCGGCACGGGAGCCATATCCTTCGAGTTCGCGTCACGCGGGGCCTCGCGCGTCTATTCCGTGGAAATGTCTAAGGAGAACGCCGCTTTCATACGCCGGGAAGCCGGCCGTCTCGGCCTCGGCAACGTGACGGCGGTGCGGGACAATGTGTTCGATTTCCTCGGGATATGCCGGGAAAAATTCGACATAGTGTTCGCCGATCCCCCGTATGACCTTGAAGGGCTCGACAGTATACCGGATAAAGTATTTTCGGAAGACTTGACATATCCGGGATGCTATTTCATTCTGGAGCATCCCGGAAAGTATTCCTTTGCGGACCACAGGTATTTTGTAAAGGAAAAGACGTACGGCAGGGTGCATTTCAGCTTTTTCGCAAAGCCGTGACCGTCATTTGAGCAGGTTGCCGAGAATGCCGCGCGACAATTCCCTCGTAAGCGTCCTCGTGGCCGCGCCGGCCGCTTTTTTCGTGGTCTTTCCTTTTATGTTTTTCACAACCTTGTTGCTTACGTCGGCCGCCAGGGTGGCGGTGACCGCAGTCAGCACGGATTTGAAGATTTTGCCGCCAAGTCCTTTCCCGCCGGATTCCTTTTTCCTTTCTTCCTTCTTCTCAGTCTTTTCCTGCTCCTGCGATTGCCTGAGCAATACTTCAAAGGCGCTTTCACGGTCTACGGCTTTGTCGTAGCGTCCGTACAGCCGGGACTTTTTAATGGTTTCCTCGCGCTCGGAGGCGCTGACCGCCCCTATACGGCTCAGCGGGAACACGATTTTCGCCCTTTCCACCATGGCAGGCGCGCCTTTTTCGTCCAAAAGCGATACGAGCGCTTCGCCGGTTTCGAGATTCATGATGGCGTCCGCCGTATCGAAGGCGGGATTCGGCCTGAAGGTCTGGGCCGCCGTCTTCACCGCTTTCTGGTCTTTCGGGGTATATGCCCTGAGAGCATGCTGGACGCGGTTGCCGAGCTGGCCCAAAATGTCTTCAGGAATGTCCGAAGGGCTCTGGGTAACGAAATATATGCCGACGCCCTTGCTCCGTATGAGGCGTATTACCTGCTCTATCTTGCCTGTGAGCGCTTTTGACGTGCCCTCGAACAGCATGTGGGCCTCGTCGAAGAAGAACACCAGCTTGGGCAGGTCCATGTCTCCGACTTCGGGAAGTGTGTCGTAAAGCTCTGACAGAAGCCACAGCAGGAAGGTGGAATAAAGTTTGGGCCGCAGCATCAGCTTGTCGGCCGCGAGCACGTTCATCACGCCCTTTCCTCCTTCGCATTGCAGCAGGTCGTAGATGTCGAATGACGGCTCCCCGAAAAATTTGTCGGCTCCCTGGTTCTCAAGCGCGAGCAGGGCCCTTTGGACAGCTCCCACGGTGGCCGAGGATATGTTGCCGTAGGCCGTGGTGAATTCCGCGGCGTTTTTGGCCACGAAGTCGAGCATCATCCTCAGGTCTTTCATGTCTATGAGCAGCAGACCCTTTTCATCGGCTATGCGGAAGACGATGTTGAGCACTCCGGTCTGTGTTTCGTTGAGTTCGAGCAGGCGTCCGAGCAGCTCCGGGCCCATTTCGGACACCGTGCTCCTCATGGGATGGCCCTGTTCGCCGAAGACGTCGAAGAAGCGTACCGGACACGGCTGGAATTCGGGGGCCGTGAGCCCGAATTCCGGCAGTCTCTTTTCGATGAATCCCGAGAGGCTGCCGGGACGGCTTATGCCCGACAGGTCTCCTTTCATGTCCGCCATGAAGCATGGCACTCCGGCCTGGCAGAACGTTTCTGCCATCACCTGCAGCGTCACTGTCTTTCCGGTGCCGGTCGCTCCGGCTATGAGTCCGTGGCGGTTGGCCATTTTACCGCAGATGCTTATCGGACCTCCGTCCGAATGGGCTATGTACAGGCCTCTTTCCTTGTCGAGCATATTGTATGGGTATTTGTCAGATTTTCACAGTGTAGATGTGCGGTCCGAAGCGTTCGAATGCGGCCTTGTCGAGCATTTCGCGGTCGTCCGGGTGCGCTATGCCTATCATGAGCCTGGCCCTTTCCTGCAGCGATCTGCCCGTGAGGTCTACGGCTCCGTATTCCGTTACGATCCAGTGGGCGTCGGCCCTCGGCGTCACCACTCCGGCCCCGGAATTCAGGACGGGCACTATCTTGTTCTTTCCCTTGTTGGTGCGTGATGCGAAGGCAGTTATGGATTTGCCCCCTTCGGACATGGTGGCGCCCCTCACGAAGTCCAGCTGGCCCCCGGTGCCGGAGAAAAAGCGGGTACCGATGCTGTCGGCGCATATCTGTCCCGTGAAGTCCACTTCCGTGGCCGAGTTGATTGCCATGGTATTCGGGTTGCGGGATATTGTCCACGGGTCGTTGGTGTATTTGATGTCTTTCATCAGCACGTCCGGGTTGTGGTCGATGAAATCGTACACTTCTTTGGAGCCGAGCAGGAACGACGCCACCACTTTTCCGCGGTCGAGCGCTTTGCACGAACCGTTTACAACGCCCTTTTCTATGAGCTTCAATATGCCGTCGGCGAACATTTCGGTATGGATGCCTATGTTTTTGTGGTTCGCCAGCTCGGCCGCGAGGGCGTTCGGCAGCGCGCCGATGCCCATCTGTATGCAGGCTCCGTCGGGAACGAGCGCGGCGCAGTTGCGGCCTATGATCTTCTCCGTTTCGGTGGGTTCGGCGAATTCTTTCGTCACGAGCGGCGTGTCGTCTTCCACAAGGCAGTCGAAACGGTCTATGTCGACGAGGTCTCCGTATGCGAACGGGACATTCCTGTTGACGACGGCAATGGCTTTTCTGGCCACTTCAAGGGCGGCTATGGTGCAGTCGACCGAAGTGCCGAGCGACACCTTGCCGTTCTCGTCCGGCAGCGACACCTGCACCATGGCCACGTCGCAGGGCAATATGCCGCAGCGGTACAGTCTCTGCGACTCTCCGAGGTGGACAGGCACATAGTCCGCATAGCCCGAATTGACGTTTGGCCTTATGTTGGAGCCGATGAAAAATCCTTGGTCGAAGAAAATGCCACTGTATCTGGGATCGCTGTACGGCGCAGGGCCTTCGGTATGGAAATGATGGAAATGCAGATCGCGGAGTTCTCCTGCGTCCGCCCTGCGGCACAATGCCTCGATCAATATCTGCGGAACGCTTGCGACACTGCTTAAGTGTATGCGGTCTCCGGTCTTTACGAGCTTTACGGCATCGTCAGCGGAGACGAAATGAATGTGTTTCATAAAAAATACTTGAGGAATGAATTCCTGCAAAGATAATAGAATTTCTTAGTATATTTGCATTGGGCTGCGTCCCGCATCTGTAACGCGATGAATCATGAATGACAAGAGAGAAGAAAAGCTCCTGCAGATAGGCAGGCTGCTCGACATAATGGACAGGCTCAGGGAGGAATGTCCGTGGAACGGTGCCCAGACCAACGAGTCGCTGCGCACCATGACCATAGAGGAAGTGTATGAACTTAGCGACGCCATTCTGCGCAAGGACGACAATGATATCGAAAAAGAACTTGGGGACGTGCTGCTGCACGTCATTTTCTATTCAAGGATAGCCGAAGAGGAAGGGCGTTTCGACATCGCCGGCGTGGCGCGGCGCGAATGCGAAAAGATGATCTACCGGCACCCCCATGTCTTTTCGGACACGAAGGTCAAGGATGCCGGACAGGTCTCCGAGAACTGGGAGATGCTGAAGACGAAGGAGAAGGGCGGCAACAGGAGGATACTCTCAGGCGTGCCGGACGGGCTTCCGCCGCTGCTGAAGGCGTATGCTATGCAGGACAAGGCCCGCGGAGTGGGTTTTGACTGGAAGGAGAAATCCGATGTGTGGGACAAGGTAAAGGAGGAGCTCGGAGAGCTTATGGACGAGTTCAATGCAGCGGAAAAGGCTTCGGACGATGCCGGAAAGGCTGCCGCGCATGACCGTGCCGAGGAGGAGCTCGGGGATTTCATATTCTCCGTGGTCAATGCGGCCAGGCTTTACGGACTGAATCCCGATACGGCCCTCAACAGGAGCTGCGCCAAATTCAGGCGCCGTTTCACATATCTTGAGGAGCAGACCATACGCCGTGGCCGCATGCTTGCCGACATGACACTCGAAGAAATGGATGCCGTCTGGGACGAGGCCAAGGCAAAGGGGCTATGACGGAGGCGTGGAAAGCCCGGACCGGGATGCTGATAGGGGACGGCGGCATAGAAAAGCTGCGCGCCTCCACGGTGGCCGTCGTCGGCATCGGGGGCGTAGGGGCGTATGCGGCCGAAATGATTGTCAGGGCCGGCGTCGGACATATGGTGATAGTGGACAGCGACACCGTTTCCGAATCGAACATAAACCGTCAGCTGCCGGCCCTCCATTCCACCGTAGGCCGGCTCAAGACCGAAGTGCTGGCGGAGAGGCTCACCGATATAAATCCCGGGCTGGATCTGGCAGTCGTCCCGGAATACCTTCTTGCCGATTCCGTGTCCCCGGAGTCCGGACTTCTGTCCGAAAGGACCGCCATGCCGGAGCACGCCCGCAAGGCGGAAGACATCCTGGGCGGTTTTGACCTCGATTTCGTCGTGGACGCCATCGATACGCTGAGCCCGAAGATTTCGCTGATCGAATATTGTCTTGGCCGCGGCATACCGCTCGTATCCTCCATGGGCGCGGGCGCCAAATACGACGTTACGAAAGTGCGCATAACGGACATTTCCGAATCATTCCGGTGCCCTCTCGCTTTCATGGTGCGCAAGAAACTGCACAAGAAAGGCATACGGACAGGATTCAAGGCCGTTTTTTCGGAAGAGGCGCCTGACGAAAGGGCCATAGTGCCGGACGAGGGGGCCAACAAGAGGTCCATAGTGGGGACGATATCCTATCTCCCCGCCGTGTTCGGCTGCGCCTGCGCCCAGGCGGCCATCGGGCATCTGCTCGGAAAATAATTCCATTGAAAACCATACCATCATGAAAAGAGCTGCAACGATCTTTATGTTCATACTTCTGTCCGCCGGCGTTTTCGCCCAGGTGCGGACTGACGGCCCCGTAGTGGCAATCGATACCAAGGGCATGACGGTCCTTTTGGAGGCACGCGGCGGGGAGCCGCTGCGCTACCTTTATATAGGGGAGAGGCTTGATCCGGCCGATGTCGGCGCCGTGCCGGCCGCCGGCGCCATACGGATGGATGCATATCCGGCATACGGGCAGGGCAATATACGGTCCGACGCGCTTGCGGTGACCCATTGGGACGGGAACATGAGCACGGAAATGGCCGTGAGCTCAGTCTCCATAGAAAATTCCGAAGACGCTTCGACGGCATGCATACTGTTGAAGGACAGGATATACGACTTCTATGTGAAAGTCTTCTACAAGGCATTCCTGGATGCGGACATGGTGGAGACGTGGACGGAACTGACTTCGCTGGAAAAGAAGCCCGTGCTGCTTCGGCGCTTCGATTCCGCTTTCCTGCCGCTCAGGACGGGAAACGTATGGGCTTCCCATCTATATGGTTCATGGGCCAATGAAGGCCGCCTCGTCCAGGAGCCCCTTGAAAGGGGAACGCTGCTTATAGAGAACAAGGACGGCGTCCGGAATTCGCAGACCTCGCATTCGGAGATAATGTTTTCCCTTGACGGAAAGCCTCTTGAAAATGCCGGAACCGTGCTCGGCGCCGCCCTTTGCTACAGCGGCAATTTCCGTCTCGAAGTGGTTACTGACGATTCGGACTATCACAAGTTCTATGCGGGGATATGCCCGGACAACAGTTCAGTCAGCCTCGGCAGGGGAGAGTCGTTCCGGACTCCGGAGCTGGCCTTTACCGTCAGCGGCGAAGGACTCGGAGGCGCGTCGCGCAATTTCCATGACTGGGCCCGCGCCCACAGGCTCGCCCACGGAGACAGGGAGCGCAAGATACTTCTCAACAGCTGGGAAGGCGTGTATTTCGATGTGAACGAGAGCGGCATGGCGGAAATGATGTCCGAAATCGCAGGCATGGGCGGAGAACTGTTCGTGATGGACGACGGCTGGTTCGGGGAAAAGTATCCCAGAGTCAGGGACCGCAGCTCTCTCGGGGACTGGAAAGTGGACAGGAACAAGCTCCCCCACGGCCTCGGGTGGCTCGTGGACGAGGCGGACCGGAACGGAATCGGCTTCGGAATATGGATAGAGCCGGAGATGACGAATACGGTGTCGGAACTGTACGAAGCCCATCCCGACTGGATAATAAACGCTCCCGGCCGGGATGTAGTGCAGGGCAGGGGCGGCACGCAGGCTGTGCTTGATCTGGGCAATCCCGCGGTGCAGGACTATGTATTCGGCATAGTGGACGGTCTGATGAAAGAGTGTCCGGGCATAGACTATATAAAATGGGATGCCAATATGTCCGTTTCAAGCCATGGCAGCTCCTGGCTTCCTGCGGACAGGCAGTCGGAACTCAACATACGATATCATCAGGGTTTCGCCGCCGTGTGCGAACGGATACGCGCCGCATATCCTGACATTACGATCCAGGCCTGCGCCAGCGGGGGAGGACGTGCCAACTACGGGGTCCTTCCATGGTTCGACGAATTCTGGGTGAGCGACAATACGGATGCGCTTCAGCGCATATATATGCAGTGGGGGACTTCTTATTTCTTTCCTGCGATCGCCATGGCGTCGCATATAAGCGCCGTTCCCAATCATACCGTGGGCCGCGTCACTCCGCTTAAGTTCCGCATCGACGTGGCCATGGGCGGACGTCTCGGCCTGGAGCTCCAGCCGCGCGACATGACGGACGCCGAAAAGATGCAGTGCAGGCAGGCCATCGCCGACTACAAGAAAGTCCGTCCCGTCGTGCAGTTCGGTGACCTTTACCGTCTGGTTTCGCCTTATGACGGCCTCGGCGTAGCTTCGCTGATGTATTGCTCCAAAGACAAGTCCCAGGCCGTTTTCTATTGGTACAGGACGGAAAATTTCTACGACAGCCATTTGCCGAGAGTGAAGATGGCCGGGCTCGATCCGGACAGGATGTATACGGTGTATGAACTTGACAGGATCGGTGAATCCGCCCTGCCTTTCGAGGGCCGGAGCTTCAGCGGAGCGTTCCTGATGTCCTCCGGGCTTGAAATGCCGGGAGGCTTTTCCGGCAGGCTCGGAGGATATTCCAGCCGCGTGCTTCATCTTGTGGCTGAGCCGCGTTAGCCGCGTCCCGGCCCGTCCGGACTGCATATTTTGCCGGCTCTTTCCGTCTTAATCTAAATTTTGCGTATCTTTGCACCTGTTTTATATATCGAAACGGCAGAATGTCCGCAAAATACAGAATAAAAGAGGTCGGGTCCCGGAAAGATTTGCGCAAGTTCATTAATTTCCCGGACCTGCTTTACAAGGATTGTCCGCAATATGTGCCTGCGCTCCATTCATCGGAGATGCATTCGCTTACCGCGGCCGCGCCTCTGGAATATTGCACCCGCAAAATGTGGCTCGCATATGACGGCGACCGTGTCGTCGGCCGTATATGCGGTATGATAAACCCCAGATACAACGAACTTTACGGCAAGAAAAGGGCCCGTTTCGGATGGTTCGACACCGTCCGGGACATGGAGGTCGCCCGGCTCCTGCTCTCCACCGCCGAAGAATGGGCGGCCGGCCGGGGAATGGATGAAATACATGGTCCGCTTTATTACAACACTCTCGGCAAGCAGGGCATGCTGGTGGAAGGATTCGATAACGTGCCCGTTTTCAACTGTCTTTACAATTTCAGCTATTACAACGACTTCGTGACGGCGCTCGGCTATGAAAAGGAATGCGACTGGCTGGAATACAAGATTCCCGCCGCGCAGGATGTTCCTGAAAAGATGCGCCATGTGGCGTCCATGCTCATGGAACGGTACAAACTGCACGAAGGCAGCATCTCGAAGCTGAAAAAGGATCCCGCCATGGTGCGGCATTTTTTCGAAGTATACAATGAAAGTTTCAGGAAAACGGTCTATAATTTCATTCCTTTCACGGAAAGCGAGATCAAGGAGGAGGCGGCTTCCGTCATGCCATATCTCAACGACAGGGTGAGCAGCATAATACTCGATGAAAACGAAGATCTCGTGGCTTTCGCAATCAATTTCCCCGACATCTCAGGGGCGCTGAAGAAAGCGCGCGGAAGTCTCTTCCCGTTCGGGTGGGTGCATCTGCTCAGGGCCCTGCGGAATTACGGGACCGTCGACATGATGATAAACGGGGCCGTGCCCGAATGGCAGAATACTGGCGTCTCGTCGGTATATCACTGTATCCTGTCCACCAAGTACAGGAATGCCGGCGTCAGATGGGGCCTTTCCAATCCGCAGCTGGAGACCAACGGGGCAGTGAACGTATGGAGCCGTTATGAAAATAAACTGTATATGCGCAGGCGCTGCTATGTGAAGAAGATAGGGAAGCCTGTGCGGGAAACGACAGAATGACAGTATAGAAATTTATGGCAGAAAACAATTCATTGCTGGACAAAGTACTGAGTCTTCAGGACAAATTCGTGGCGCTGCAGTCGCAGCTGTCCGATCCGTCCGTGATGTCGGACATGAAAAAGTACGTGCAGCTCAACAAGGATTACAAGCAGCTCGAACCTATCATAAAGGCCGGGCTGGAATACAAGAAACTCATCGACGGGCTTTCCCAGGCCAAGGACATAATGCTGAACGAGAAGGATGACGAGCTCAAGGAAATGGCGAGGGAGGAAATCGCCGGCATCGAGCCGAAAATCCAGGAGATGGAGCGCGACATCAAGCTCCTTCTCATTCCTGCGGATCCGGATGACGGGAAAAACGCCATAATGGAGATCCGGAGCGGCACAGGCGGAGACGAGGCCTCCATCTTTTCCGGCGACCTTTTCCGCATGTATTGCAAGTTCGCCGAGACCAAGGGCTGGAAAGTGGAGGTGAACAGCCAGACCCCCGGTACGGTCGGAGGCTACAAAGAGATTATTTTCAAGGTCTCGGGTCCGGAAGGGACGTACGGCACACTGAAATACGAGTCCGGGGTGCACCGCGTGCAGCGTGTTCCGCAGACGGAGGCCCAGGGCCGCATCCAGACTTCCGCCGCGTCCGTGGCCGTGTTCCCCGAGGCGGGCGAATTCGACATAGAGCTGAACATGAACGATATCCGCAAGGATACCTTCTGCTCATCCGGCCCCGGAGGGCAGGGTGTCAACACCACGTATTCCGCCGTCCGGCTGACGCATATCCCGTCGGGCATAGTGGTGCAGTGCCAGGAGGAACGCTCCCAGCTGAAGAATCTCGACCGTGCGATGGAGGAGCTCCGTACCCGTCTCTACAACCGGGAGCACCAGAAATATCTTGATGAAATAGCGTCGAGGCGCAAGACGATGGTCTCGACCGGTGACCGTTCAGCGAAGATACGTACCTACAATTACCCTCAGTCGCGCGTGACGGATCACCGCATCAACTGGACGATGTACAATCTGCCCGTTTTCATGGACGGGGACATACAGGAATGCATTGATCAGCTGCAGGTGGCTGAAAATGCGGAAAGGCTTAAGGAGGCCGGCGAATAGATATGGCGCGCGAAGACAATCTCAAGGCACTCGGCAGGAAAACCGAATACCGCAGCGACTATGCTCCGGAAGTATTGGAGACCTTTGTGAACAAGCATCAGGACAATGACTATTGGGTGCGTTTCAATTGTCCTGAATTCACGAGCCTGTGTCCCATAACTGGGCAGCCGGACTTCGCCGAGATACGCATAACCTATGTCCCGGATGTCAGGATGGTCGAAAGCAAGAGCCTCAAGCTGTATCTTTTCAGTTTCCGCAATCACGGAGATTTCCATGAGGACTGCGTAAACACCATAATGAAGGACCTGATCCGCCTGATGGACCCCAAATATATAGAGGTCACGGGGCTGTTCTCTCCCCGCGGCGGCATATCGATATATCCTTTCGCCAATTACGGCCGTCCCGGTACCAAGTACGAGAAACTGGCCGAGGAGCGTTTCGCCCGTCACGAATGACGGCTATTCTTTCGGCACCAGCGCAAAGGTGAGTTTGCCTCTGCAGCACAGTTTTCCGCCTACATCCAGCCTGGCTTCGCAGAAAAACAGATTTCCCTTTCTGTCTTTCAGGGTACAGGTGGTCTCTACCAGATCTCCGGGGCGCACTATGTTCTTGAACTGGACTCCGTCGATGCCGCGGTAGAGGGTATTGTTCCCTTGTATTTCATCCTTTACGAGTATGGCGCAGCTCTGTGCCATTATTTCGCATTGGATTACGCCGGGCACCACGGGGTTGCCCGGAAAATGTCCGCGGCAGAAAAACTCGTCTTCCTTGATGAGGTATTTGCCGTGCGCCGCTCCGTTGTCGTCAATGTAGGCCTCTTCTATGAGAAGCATAGGCTCCCGGTGCGGAAGATACTTTTTGATTTCTTCTTTGTTAAGTGTCATCATGGCCGCTTCGTTTTATATTATTCTTCGTATTTGCGGAATGCTACGCATGCATTGTGGCCTCCGAAGCCGAACGAATCCGATATGCCTATCGTCAGGTCGGTTTTGACGGCGGTGTTGGGGGTGTAGTCGAGATCGCACTCCGGATCGCTGGCGTCGAGATGAATCGTCGGAGGGACGATCCCTTCGCGGAGGGCGAATATGGTGGTGATGGCCTCGGCGGCCCCGGCCGCTCCCAACATGTGGCCCGTCATGGATTTGATGGAACTGATGTGGGCTTTGTATGCATAGTCGCCGAGGGCGTTTTTGTAGGCCATGGTCTCGGCTACGTCGTTGAGCTTGGTGCCTGTGCCATGGGCGTTTATGTACATGTTGTCTTTTTCGGGATCGAATCCGGCCTCGCGGAGGGCGATCCGGATGCACTCGGCCTGGGTGGTTCCGTCCGGTCTCGGGGCGGTGGGATGATAGGCGTCGCAGGTGTTGCCGTATCCTACTACTTCCGCGTATATCCTGGCTCCGCGCGCCTTGGCGTGTTCAAGTTCTTCAAGGACTATGATGCCGGCGCCGTTTCCCATTACGAAGCCTTTTCTGTTGGCGTTGAACGGGAGGGAGGCATAATTGGGGTCGGTATCGCGGGAAAGTGCCTTGGCGTTCGCGAAACCGGCTATTCCGAGCGGAATGGTGGCGTTTTCGCAGCCTCCGGCTATGATGGCGTCGGCGTAGCCGTGGCGGATGGCGCGGAAAGCTTCTCCTACGGTGTTCGTGGACGTGGCGCAGGCGGTCACGATATCGAGCACGGGACCGTTGGCGTTATGCTTTATGGCGATATGCCCGGCGGCAATGTTTGAAATCATCGTGGGGATGAAAAGCGGGGACACCCATTGTCCCGAAGGCTCCTCCAGCATCTTTACGGTCTCGCGGTACTGTATCTCGAAGCCTCCTATGCCGGAGCCTACGTAGACGCCGAGGCGGAACGGGTCGATGTTCCTGTCTTCTCCGTCGGCGCGGAGTCCGGAGTCTGTCATCGCCTGGTATGCGGCGGCGACGCCGTACTGGGTGAAGAGATCCTGTTTGCGGATGAACGCTTTGTCCATGCCGTACGTCTCAGGCTGGAAATTCTTTATTTCGCCGGCGATATGCACCGGAAGCTCCTCTGTGGGAAATTCATGGATATAGTCTATTCCGCAAACTCCTTCGGTCAGATTTTTCCAGAATGTAGGGATGTCGTTTCCTACCGGGGAAATGATGCCCACACCTGTTGCTACTACACGTTTGGCCATATATCAAAATTTAAATTCGACTGCAAATATACTCATTTTATTTTACCACTCAAGGATGGCGGCCGCCGACAGCAGGCCGGCTCCGAATGCGCTGAATACCAATATGTCGCCTTTCTTGAACAAGCCTTTCCTGTTGCATTCGTCCAAAAGTATGGGACAGGAGGCCGACGAGGAGTTGCCGTGGTCCGCTATGTTGGTGGGGAACCTTTTCTCCTCTACGCCGAGGGCGTTGCGTATCCCTTCGATGATGCGCATGTTGGCCTGGTGGATCATGAAATAGTCCACGTCGTCGATCGTCATGTTCACGCCGGCGAGGAGCTCCCTTATGTCTCTCGCGGAAGTCGAGACGGCGAAACGGAACACGTCGCGGCCTTTCATCTGCAGGGGGACTTCAGTTTCTTCCTTGGTTATGTACGGAGTGGGCGTGAGCTTGTGGAACTGCCAGATCTTGTCGGGCGCAGGATCCGCGCTGAGCCTGGTCGCCTTCAGGTTGTCGCCCTTGGTGAAGACGGCCGCTCCGGCGCCATCGCCGAAAAGGACGCATGTGCTCCTGTCCTCCCACGAAGTCATTCGGGTGGGTTCTTCTGGGCAAACTATCAGGACGTTGGAGTATTTGCCCGCCGAAATGTAAGTATCGGCGATGTCCATGGCGTAGATGAATCCGGGGCAGGCGCAGTTGATGTCTATGCAGGGACATTTCATGCCGAGTCCCGCGGCGATTATGCAGCTGATTCCCGGGGTGACGTATTCATTGATTACGTTGGAGCATATGAAGAAATCTATGTCCGATATTTCGAGCCCGGCATCCGCGATGGCCCTGCGGGCCGCTTCCATGCCGAGATCCTCGATTTTTTCGTCGCTGATGACATGCCTCGACCTGATGCCCGTGCGGGAGGTTATCCACTCGTCGCTGGTGTCGAGAAACGAGGACAGCTCATCGTTCGTAACTATTTTCTTGGGAAGCGCGCTCCCTGTACCTATTATATTCATAAAATTAAAGACTTGATTCCGGGCGCAAAGGTAGTACAAAAAACAGAAAAACAGAAAGTCGAGGCGAATAAATTGACAGACAATAGATAAGGGAGATTGATGCGGACATAGGGAAAGTCGGCGGAGACTGGTAAAAAGCCAAGAAAAACCGTCGCGGCGCTGTTCGCCACGACGGCCGCTTCTTTCAGGTCCTTCTGTCCACAGATGGCGTGAGCAATGCTCCGCTCCCGCTGTCGTGGACCCTTTGTGAACCCTTTGAATGTGTAGTTAGTGCCCTTGCCGGTTATGCCATGGACATCCAGCAACTCATCTAATTGTATCAGCAATCGATACGCAGTTGTTTTGCTTACATTCAAGAGTCTTTGCACATCCGCATTGGTAATGCTGCCATTCTTGGCTACAAATTCAAGGATCGGGAAATATCTCTCGTCTATATTTTTGCCCGTAATTGCGACTGTATGTCGGTATAAAATGTAATGATAATTTTCTAATTGAACGATGGCTTATAGCTTGGGATATAATTATTTTATGGTTGTTTTCCATATTTTAGCTGCTTCCGTAAGACGGTATTGCTGCTTGGGGTGGTTTGGTTGCTTAGGATACAGGAGTTTTATGGCTCCGTCAGCCAATGCGGGAGCAAAATAATGTTCACGGAATGATGTGCGATGTTTCAGCCCGACACCTGCCATCATTTCATTCATCGTCATATAGCCGTCGTTCATCGAGAGAATCAACTTCTGCACTTGAGC